>ERZ1673962.319-NODE-319-length-37068-cov-13.585686_pt1 | contig 37068 bp, 41 predicted proteins | sample MGYA00580188_ERZ1673962 | MGnify/ENA primary metagenome ERZ1673962 (study PRJEB41334, sample SAMN05608104) | rock metagenome | biome: terrestrial subsurface; feature: shale formation; material: shale | place: USA: Pennsylvania ... | reverse complement strand
CAAGGATCTCGAGAAGGGCAAGTGGGTCAAGGTCGAAGGCTGGGAAGGCGCCGATGCCGCCCGCGCCGCCATCATCAAAGCTGCCGAGGCTTATCAGAAGTAAGCCGAAGCACTGAAGAAAAGCCGGCCACAAGCCGGCTTTTTTATGCCTCGATTTTCGTACTACCTCATTTGAACGTGAGCTTGCTCCCGGCGTTAAACCGTCCGCCCCGGCGCAAGTTCGTAATAACGACCAAAGCCGCCGTTGATTCGCAGATTGTCGTAGTAGTCCCGGCCGAAAAGGCTAACGACGCCCAAATCAGCCTCCCAGCGCTGATCGCAGTCCAGCAGAGGCCAGCCAGTACGTGCATTGGTGGTGACATCGGCGGCTACGCGACTCTCGTTGGCGCTGTGGGCGTATTGTGGGCGTATTGTGGCCCCTGCACCCTCAAATCTATCAGCACTTCCCAATCGGTACCGCTTGTAGCGAAGGTAGACATCACCTGCGCGAGACGTTGCAGCTGGACACGCTTCTGAGGCACGTCTCAAGCGAAGCCTGAGCACGCCGCAGGGTAACGATCAGCCGGCGACAACAACCTGCCCCGACGAAGTATCGACACCAGATCACACAAAACCCGCTGCGGACTGTCTATCAGAGGTGATCTCGTAGAACCGTGGGCAATGACCGTTAGACTAGCGGCATGGTTTTACTTGTCATCCCGTGCAATACCTAAGAAACAGCTCTAAGTCATATTGGATTTGCGATGACCACCACCTACAACGTCGCATTGGTAAGCCTGTCCATCCTGATCGCGATCGCAGGCTCTTTCACCGCGCTGGACCTGGCCAGCCGAGCTCGTGCCTCGGCAGACTGGATTCGCCACGCCTGGTTATGCGCAGCGGCTGTGTGCATGGGCGGCAGCATCTGGTCGATGCACTTTGTCGGGATGCTCGCGTTCGGCATGCCCGGCATGCAGATTCGATACGACATACCCCTGACGCTCTGGTCGCTGGTCGTCCCCATTGTCGTGACAGCCGTAAGCTTTTTGGCTGTGGCCAGCCGCGGGCTGACTCGTACCACGCTGGGGATCGGCGGCCTGTTCATGGGGCTCGGGATCGGCGCAATGCACTACATGGGTATGGCTGCGATGACGATGCATGCGCAGCTTTCCTATGACCCGCTGTGGGTGACCATCTCGTTCTGCATCGGCATCGGCGCAGCTACCGTCGCACTCTGGCTCTCCACTCGAAGCCGGCGCTTGTCGCTGCAGGCCATCTCGGCTGTTGCCATGGGCTTTGCCGTGGCAGGTATGCATTACTCCGCGATGGCTGGTGCACATTTCACGCCCCTAGACGATGCGACGCCAGCGCTCCCGGGTGGTGGCCTGGACCTGCTGACGCTAGCGCTGGCGGTTGCCGGGTCGACCTTCGTCGTGCTTTTTCTGGGGCTTACTGCATCAATGTACGACAGGCGCATGGCGAGCCTCAGCGAGCGCGAAGCCGCGGCGCTGCGCCAGAGTGAAGAGCGATTTCGCGAGCTGTACAGCAAGACGCCGTTGCCGCTGCATTCGCTGGACGAACAGGGTCGGCTGGAATCGGTAAGCGATGCCTGGTTGGTGTTGATGGGCCATCGCCGTGAGGACGTCATCGGCCGGCCGCTGATCAACTTCATGACCGAGCGTTCCGCACGGCAGATGCTTAGCCAGGACTGGCCCGTGTTATTGAAAACAGGCGAATGCCTCAACGCCGAGTACCGATTGGTGGCCCGAGCGGGTGCGTTCATCGACGTCCTGGCCTCCACCCGGCTCGAACAGACAACCCAAGGCCCTCTCATCATAGGTGGCCTGGTGAACATTACCGAACGCCGCCACGCCGAGGCGGCGCTGCGTCAGGCGCAAAAGATGGAAGCCATCGGTAAGCTCACCGGCGGCATCGCTCATGACTTCAACAACCTGCTTGCGGTAGTAGGCGGAAATCTCGAACTGCTTCGCAAGCGGCTGCCACAAGACACGACGCGTACCGCCCCCCTGATCGACAACGCGTTGCTGGCGACACAGCGCGGTGCGAGCCTGGTGCAGCGAATGCTGGCATTCGCGCGCAAACAAGAGCTGAATCCCAGTTCGGTTGTGCTGCAAGACCTGGTGCTGAACATGCGCGAGCTGCTACGCCGCTCTGTCAACGCCAATATCAACATCGAAACTCGGTTCCCCCTCAGCTTGCCGCCGGCTTACGTGGATGCGAACCAGCTCGAAATGGTGCTGATCAACCTGGTGGTCAATGCTCGGGATGCCATGCCAACGGGCGGCACCATCTGCATCGAGGGGCAGCTGCGCGCGGCAGCGGAAGGCATGCAGGAGTACGTCGCCTTGATCGTGCGTGACACCGGAATCGGCATGAGCCAGGAAACGCTCGCACGCGCCACGGAACCCTTCTTCACCACCAAGGGGCCGGGTAAAGGTACGGGCCTTGGTCTATCGATGGCACACGGCCTAGTCGAACAGTCGGGCGGGAGTCTGACAATCGAAAGCAGCCCAGAAACGGGAACGACTATCGAGCTGTGGTTACCCTTGGGCGTCTCCGATCAGCGGGGCGTGACAGCCTCGGATGACAAAGTCGAGCCCGCCTTGCCCCCCGTACCGGCGCTGACAATCCTCATCGTGGACGACGACCCCCTGGTGCTAGCCAACACCGCCGCGCTGCTCGAAGACATGGGCCATCAGGTCACCAGTGTCGATGGTGGCGAGGCAGCGCTTAGTGTTCTGCGCCAGCAGCGAGCTTTTGACATCCTGATCACCGATCAGATGATGCCGGGCATGACAGGCACCCAGTTGGCCAAGATCGTTAGGGGCGAGAGACCGGAGCTGCCGATCCTACTGGTCAGCGGCTACGCAGAACTGGCCGAAGAAGGCCGCCCTGTGCACACACTGGCAAAGCCGTTCACACAGCACACGCTTAGCGTGGCCATCAGCGAAACACTAGGTCGCCCTAGCTCGCGCACTACTGTGGTGCCGTTGCTCAGCCGTCGATGAGTACCGGTTCGCTCCGGCGACTACCCCGACAACGAAAAAGCCGGCCCATGGCCGGCTTTTCAGTTCATCAATCAACGATACGCAGCGTATGCGCCTGTGCCCAGACGCCATCGGCCGCGTACTTAGCCGATCAAGACTTGCCTTTGCTAACCGCAGCGCCCGAACCGAGATCAGCCCCGGTCAGCGGGTCAACGGAAACATCGGACTGGGTCCGCACCGCCATCTGCTGCACCACTTTCTGCTGGGCCTTGCTCAGATCGACCGAAGGCTTGCCATCGCCGCCGTCCACCGCCGGTTGCGGATCTTCGACGAACTCCCACTCCGGTCCCTGATTCCAAGGCCCGCGCAGATCGCCTTCGCCTTGCGACAGGTTGTAGTAGACGTTGGCAAATTGCGGATCGCCCGGCAGTTTGCCCTGAGGAAAATTGGGCTGGATGGCGTGCAGCGCTTTCTCGAACGATTTCTGGTGCGCGATTTCCCGGGTCATCAGGAATTTCAGTGCATCCTTGATACCTGGATCGTCGGTCACGTTGATGAGCCGCTCATAGACGATCTTGGCGCGCGCCTCGGCCGCGATGTTGGAACGCAGGTCCGCCGTCGGCTCGCCGATGGAGTCGACATAGGCTGCCGTCCAGGGCACACCTGCAGAGTTGGTCAAGGCTGGGCCTCCGCCATAGAGCAACGAAGTGATATGCGAATCGTTGCCACCACCGGTCAGCGAGCGATACAGATCCGCTTCCTTCTCGACACCTTCGGACAGCTCGCCCTTGGCGCCCTTGTTGAGCATACCGACGATGGAACCGATGACTTCGAGGTGGCTGAGCTCCTCGGTGGCAATGTCCATGAGCATATCCTTGCGGCCCGGATCATCCTCGGACACACCCTGGACGAAGTAACGCATGGCAGCGGCCAGCTCGCCTTGGGGCCCGCCGAATTGTTCGAGCATCAGGTTTGCAAGGCCCGGATTGGGCGCAGCGACACGCACGGTGTATTGAAGTCGTTTGTTATGGACGAACATGCTTCACCTCTCGATTCTTATGACTTCCCTTGGAAACAACCTCCTTTAGTGAAATGGGGCCGCTGACGGCATTGAATGCAAGCGGCCCTACTGGTGGAGTCCAAAAAAACCTAACTGTCCGATTGTTTTTATCAATCACGCCGATGGCTATTGCCAATGAGTCAGCATAAACCGACCGAGGTCTACGCGCGCCGCTTCGCTTCGAGCCACAGTCAACTTGAACCGATGTCGGCGATAGGACTCTATGGAATCCACAGCATTCGCTGACTTCTGAGGTGACAGATGCGCCGTCCGGTACGCTCCCGTTTATCCCGCCATACCCCGTCAATCCTGGCCGCTCTGCTGACTGCCGTAGTCAGCGGGACAGCCCTTGCAAGCTCGCCGCAAGTACTCGGGTGGGTCGAGAAAGGCTTGATCCTTCCTGAGCAGGTCGCGGTGAAATTCAAGCTCGACACCGGCGCGTTGACCTCTTCCATGCACGCCGAAAATATCGACCGTTTTGAAAAAGATGGCGACGAATGGGTGCGCTTCACAGTCGAGCTGGAGGATGTGGATACAGACAAAGACGTCAGAACCCGCCTGGAGCGCAAGATGGTGCGCGACATCAAGGTGCGTGGCGCCGGCGGTGCTGAAGAACGTCCGGTGGTACTGATGAAGGTCTGTCTGGGCAACCAGATGTACGAAGAGCAGTTCTCGCTGAACGACCGGGACAAGATGAATTACCCGGTTCTGATCGGTCGCCGTACCCTGGAAAAGGTAGGCCTGGTGGATTCATCCAAGACCTTCACTACCGAACCAAACTGTTCCGGCGCCTAAGCGGCAGAATCACGAGCACTGCGGATCGCCATCGGTCCGCACTCCGTTTCATTTTGTTGCAACTCCCTCATCCCCCTCCGGTCCACTGAACAGCGTCGCCGCTGCAACCGCAGCGCCAGCGCCTTGTTCGCGTCAGGGCGCACATCGATCAATCCGGCCTCGGGGGGATTCGTGGAGCATCAAGGTGAATACCTGAGACAGGGCGCCATGCCATCTGACATGGGCATGGACGCACACATGCAGATGATGGAACGCCGCCACCTGGCCACGCTCTGGTGTCACTTCGTCAATGTGCTGCTGGGCTTCTGGGTACTCAGCGCTCCCTTTATCTTTGGCTACCTGAACATTGCGCCAACCGATCTCGACTTGCCGCGATTGGCGACTGAGCGCGAGCTGCCGGACGTGGCCACCCGCGCGCTGCTGATGACCTGGAGCGACGTGGTCAGTGGCGCCTTGGTCGTATTGTTCTCGGTCCTCTCGCTGAAACGTATTGCCTGGGCGCAGTGGGCGAATACCGCCATGGGCCTCTGGCTGATGTTCGCGCCGCTACTGTTCTGGTCGCCCTCGCCCGCCAGTTATGGCAACGCCCTTCTGGTGGGCGGGTTGGTGATCGCCTTTTCGACGCTGGTGCCGATGATGCCCGGCATGAGCATGAGCGGCATGATGCAGAAAGCCGCCGTGCCGCCAGGCTGGGACTACAACCCCTCCACTTGGATGCAGCGGTTGCCCATCGCCTTGCTTGCGGTGATCGGCATTTTGCTGGCTCGGTATCTGGCCGGTTACCAGCTGGGTCATACCGCCAATGCCTGGGACCCCTTCTTCGGGACGCAGCCCAACGGCACCGAAACCATCATCACCTCTGACATGTCCCGCGCCTGGCCGGTATCGGACGCCGGTGTCGGCGTCATGGCCTACATGATCGAGCTGCTGATGGCGGTGATGGGCGATGCACGACGCTGGCGAACCATGCCCTGGATGGTCGCCGCATTCGGCGTGGTGGTAGTGCCGCTAGGCGCGGTGAGTATCTTCTTCATCATTGCGCAGCCGATCTTCATCGACACCTGGTGCACCCTCTGCCTGATCCAGGCACTGGCCATGCTGGTGATGATGCCCTATGCCCTGGACGAGCTGGTGGCCATGGGGCAGTTCCTCAAGGATGCGCGTCAGCGCGGCAAACCTTTCTGGAAAACCTTCTGGCAGGGCGATGCGATGGAGGGTGCGCGGGAGGACAACACACCCGAGTTCGACGGTAGCCTGTCGTCCATGGCCTTGAAGGGGCTGCGCGGCGTTAACCTGCCGTGGGGCCTCGCGTTGCTTTGTATCCTCGGCGTCTGGCTGATGTGCACACGCCTGAGCTTCGGTACCGAGGGTGCCATGGCCAACAGCGACCACCTGATGGGCTCACTGTTGATTACCGTCTCGGTGCTGGCCTTCGCCGAAGTGGCACGCCCGATGCGCTTTCTCAACCTGCCGATCGGCGCCTGGCTGATCGCCGCCCCTTCGTTCCTCGAGGGGACCGGGTTCGCGGCAACCATCGGCAGCTTGATCGCCGGCGTGCTGGTGATCGGCCTGAGCCTGCCACGCGGACCGATCCGCCACCGCTATGCGGGCTGGAACGCGCTTCTGCGCTAACCCATCAAGACAGGAGCTTTTAGATGAGCGACCGCGAACAGACTGCCGTGATCTGTGGAGGCACTGCTGGCGTAGGCCGCGCAACCGCCCATGCGTTCGCGCGGGCGGGCTTTCGCGTGGCGGTGATCGCACGCGGTGAACAGGGCCTGTCCGACACGCGCGAAGAACTGGAAGCGACCGGGGCGAAGGTGCTGGCGATCTCCGCCGATGTCGCCGATGCCGAAGCCGTCGATCGCGCCGCCGAGCGGATCGAGGCGGAGCTGGGGCCAATCGAAATTTGGGTCAACGCCGCCATGGCGACAGTGTTCGGGCCGGTCAACAAAATCACTGCTGCGGAGTTCAAACGCGTCACCGACGTCACTTACCTGGGGTTCGTGCATGGCACGCTGGCTGCGCTGCGCCACATGGAGACGCGCAACCGCGGCACCATCGTGCAGGTAGGATCGGCTCTGTCGTACCGCGCGATTCCGCTTCAATCGGCGTACTGCGCAGCCAAGTTCGCGATCAGGGGCTTCACCGATTCGCTACGCTGCGAACTGATTCATACCAACAGCCGAATCCGGCTGACGATGGTCCAGCTTCCGGCGCACAACACGCCGCAGTTCGACTGGTCGCGCAACAAGATGAACAAGCGCCCCCAGCCGGTTCCCCCCATTCACACGCCTGAGGTGGCCGCGCGCGCCATCCTGCGCGCTGCCACCGATGCGCCGCGCGAGCTCTGGCTGGGGCGTGCTTCACTCCAGGCGATCATCGGCAACATGTTCATGCCCGGCCTGCTCGACCGGATGATGGCCAAACAGGCCTGGAGCGGCCAGATGACCGACGAGCCGGCCAGTGATGAACAACCCGACAACCTGTTCCAGCCGGTCGAGGGCCTGCATCGCATCGAAGGTCGGTTCGGCAAACAGATGAAAGACAAAGCCCTGGGGCTGAGTTCAGAGACCGTGGGAAAGCTGGCTGCAGGAGGCCTGGCGGTCACCGCAGTGATCGTCGTCGCGGTGGTGGCCGCCATTGCCAGTTAGCGGCCGTCTTGCCTGTATGGCGAGCCCGAACGAGACGTGCACCTTTCGCCGCCTCGACCGTCGCCCATCGGATCACAGCGCACTGCTCAAACGGCCGTTAACGATGCGAGGCCAGCTCCTGACGGGCCTGACGGACGACCGAGAAGCCAGCTGACAAGGCAAGCCCCGCCATGACCAATGCAACGACAAGGTCCGGCCAGGCAGCGCCGGTACCAAAGACCCCTGCCGCGGCGATCATCACAGCGACGTTGCCAATCGCGTCGTTGCGGCTGCACAGCCAGACCGAGCGCATGTTCGAATCTCCTTCGCGGAAGGCGTAAAGCATCAGCGCGACGACGACGTTGGCAATCAGCGCCAGCGTGCCGATCACGCCCATGGTCAGCGGTTCGGGAACGACATCGGCGTATACCGACCACCCCGCACGGCCCAGCACGAACACGCCGAACGCCAGCATCGTCAGGCCTTTGACCATGGCAGCACGAGAGCGCCAGACCAGCCCCATCGACAGCACCACCAGGGTGATGCCGTAGTTGGCAGCGTCGCCGGCGAAATCAATGGCATCGGCCAGCAGCGAAACCGAGCCGGAACGCAGCCCGCTGATGATCTCCACGACAAACATGATCAGGTTGATCGCCAGCGCGACCCAAAGGGCCTTGCGAAAACTCGGGTTGACCGCTGGGGTTGAACAACCGGAATCACAGCATCTCGACGACATGGAATGCCTCCTGAACTATATTTGGAGCCATTGCACACCCTGGAGCAACTCCAGGGTCAAGATCCTTTTTGTCAAATCAGTCCATCACCAGGGGCCATGATGCGCATAGGCGAGCTGAGCACAGCGGCAAACGTCGATGTCGAAACCATTCGCTATTACGAAAAGATCGGCTTGATGCCCGCCCCGGAGCGCGGTTCCAACGGCTACCGATCCTATTCCTCCAGGCAGCTGGCGCAACTGACGTTCATCCGCCACTGCCGCGCACTGGATATCGGGCTGGCTGATATTCGCCGGCTGCTTGAATTCTCCAATCACCCGGACGCCAGCTGCGGCGACATCAACCACCTGATCGACGAGCAGCTCGAACGCGTCCGTACGCGACTGGAAAACCTCCATTCCCTGGAGCGTCAGTTACAGGAACTACGCAGCTGCTGCACCGGCAATCTCGCCATGCATGGCTGCGGCATCCTCAACGAGCTGACCAGTACGCCAGCGGCTATCAAGGCCGGCACCACGCAGCCGTAGCAGTCGGTTTTAGGTGCCCTTACCTAACGATTGCCGGTTAGCACCTGGCGTCACGCCCGGCTCCGCTAACGCATGGCTTGTCGGCACGGGGCTGACGCCGACCGCTGGTGACTGATATTGCAGGTGCTTGGCGCAACGCAGCGGCAGCGATAATCTTCGTCTCTTTTTGCCTCGAGCCTTTCCGATGCCCTTGTTCGATATGCTGCTATTGATCGCTGCCGGCTTTGCCGCGGGAGGCATGAATGCGCTCGCAGGCGGCGGTACCTTCTTTTCGTTTCCAGCATTGCTTGCAACGGGCTTGCCGCCAGTGACCGCCAACGCGACCAACGCGGTTGCGCTCTGGCCCGCCAGCCTCGCCGGCGCCTGGGCCGCACGCTCGGCGTTACGCCCTCTTGGCCGCTACCTGATCCCCCTGCTGTTAGCAGGCTTGGTTGGCGGTCTGCTTGGCGGTCTGTTGCTGCTGGCCAGCGGCGATGACGTCTTCAGCCTGCTCATTCCCTGGCTGCTGCTGCTCGCCACCGCGTTGTTCGCCGCCAGCCCCTGGTTGAGCCGCTGGCTCGCGGCGCGGCGCAAGGACAATAATGCGGTGCCGCCTCATGCCCCGACATCGCTGGCCGCTCACGCGCTGGTCTCGATCTACGGCGGCTATTTCGGGGCCGGCATGGGCATCCTGCAGCTGGCGGCCTTTTCCATCGAAGGCCATCAGATGGTCCGCGCCAATGCGCTGAAAAACCTGATCTCGGCGGTGATCTACAGCGTCGCCACAGCGACCTTCGTCATCGCCGGACGGGTGAGCGGCTACGAGCTGGCGATCCTGCTGGTGGGCACCACGTTTGGCGGCTACGCTGGCGGCGCGCTGAGTAAGAAACTGCCCGCGACCTGGTTGCGTCTGTTCGTGATTCTGGTGGGCAGCAGCATGACCCTTTACTACTTCCAGGCCATGTACTGGCCGTCACCGGCAGGCCTCTAGCCCGCTCGGCTTATGGCGTATGCCGGCCAGCTCTGCTAGTGTCGCGCCCGTTTCAGAGCAGCCGCAGAGAACAGGTTCCGCCATGGCCCGCAAGAAAGTCGCCCTCGATTTCGAACAATCCCTCGCCGAGTTGCAGCAGCTGGTCGAGCGTCTGGAAAGCGGCGAGCTGTCGCTGGAAGACTCGCTGACCTGCTTTGAGCAGGGCATCGGTCTGACCCGTGACTGCCAGGCAGCGCTGAGCCAAGCCGAACAGAAAGTGCAGATCCTTCTGGAGCGTGACGGCAAGTTGCAGGAAGCGCCATTCGAGGCGGATTCCGAAGCATGATCGGCGACTACCAGAAACGCTGCCAGCAACGCGTCGACAACTGCCTCGACACGCTTTTTTCCCCACCGCGCCCGCAACTCGACCGTCTTTACCAGGCCATGCGCTACAGCGTGATGAACGGAGGCAAGCGCGTCCGTCCCCTGCTGGTCTACGCCGCCTGCGAAGCGCTCGAAGGTGACGTTGCCCTGGCCGATGGCGCAGCCTGTGCGGTCGAACTGATTCATGCCTATTCGCTGGTGCACGATGATCTGCCAGCCATGGACGACGATGACCTGCGCCGTGGCCAACCCACCACCCACAAGGCTTTCGACGAAGCCTGCGCGATTCTCGCCGGCGACGGCCTGCAGAGCCTCGCGTTCGAAGCCCTTGCGTGCGACCCGCTCAACCCATCCGACCCATCCCTGCGCCTGGACATGCTGGCCAGCCTGGCACGTGCCGCAGGCCCGGCTGGCATGGTCGGCGGCCAGGCGATCGATCTGGGATCGGTGGGACTGAAGCTCGACCGCAACGCTCTGGAGTTGATGCACCGGCACAAGACCGGCGCGCTGATCGAAGTCAGCGTACGTCTCGGCGCCCTCGCCAGTGGCCGTTCCGATGAGCAGAAACTGGCGGCATTGCAGCAGTACGCTCAAGCGGTGGGCCTGGCGTTCCAGGTACAAGACGACATCCTCGATGTGGAAAGCGACACCGCTACGCTGGGCAAACACCAGGGTGCCGATATCGCGCGTGACAAGCCCACCTACCCATCGCTGCTCGGCATGGACAGCGCCAAGGCCTATGCGCTGGAGCTGCGTGACCTGGCGCTCGACGCCGTCGCCCCGTTCGGGCCCAGCGCCGAGCCGCTGCGCCAGCTGGCCTGCTTCATCGTGGAACGCCGCAGTTGATCGGCGAACCGCCACTGCTCGGCGCTGCGTCTGTTCGGCATAACGGCGACCGTTGATGCTTGAGACGTTCTTATCGTTGTAACCATCGGGTAAACTGCGGCTCTTTTTTCAGCCAAAATGATTCGCCCGATGCCCAAGACGTTTCATGAGATTCCTCGGGTCCGCCCTGCGACGCCCGTTCTAGATCGCGCGGCCACGCCCGAGCAGCTGCGCCGGCTAGGCGAAGCGGAACTCGAAGAACTCGCCAACGAACTGCGTCAGGACCTCCTCTACAGCGTAGGCCGGACCGGCGGGCACTTCGGTGCTGGCCTTGGCGTGATCGAGCTGACCATTGCCCTGCATTACGTCTATGACACCCCGAAAGACCGCCTGGTCTGGGATGTCGGTCATCAGGCCTATCCGCACAAAATTCTCACCGGACGCCGCGAGCGCATGGAAAGCCTGCGCCAGAAGGACGGCCTCGCCGCTTTCCCACGCCGTAGCGAGAGCGAGTACGACACCTTTGGCGTCGGCCACTCCAGCACCTCGATCAGCGCCGCACTGGGCATGGCCATCGCCGCCCGCATGCAGGGCAAGAAGCGCAAGTCCATCGCGGTCATCGGCGACGGCGCGCTCACGGCCGGGATGGCCTTCGAGGCGCTGAACCATGCGCCGGAAGTCGGTGCGGACATGCTCGTGGTGCTCAACGACAACGACATGTCGATCTCGCGCAACGTCGGCGGACTGTCCAACTACCTGGCCAAGATCCTCTCCAGCCGCACCTATTCGAGCATGCGCGAAGGCAGCAAAAAGGTCCTCTCGCGTCTTCCCGGCGCCTGGGAAATCGCCCGCCGCACCGAGGAGTACGCCAAGGGCATGCTGGTCCCGGGCACGCTGTTCGAAGAACTCGGCTGGAACTACATCGGCCCGATCGACGGCCATGATCTGCCGACGCTGATCGGCACCCTGCGCAACATGCGCGACCTCTCCGGCCCGCAGTTTCTGCATGTGGTCACCAAAAAGGGCAAAGGCTTCGCTCCGGCGGAAGTCGACCCGATCACCTGGCACGCGATCAGCAAGCTCGACCCCATCGGCGGCCCGGTCAAGCCGAAGAAACCCAGCGGCCCGAAGTATTCCAACGTGTTCGGCCAATGGCTCTGCGATATGGCTGCGACAGACCCGCGCCTGATGGGCATTACCCCTGCCATGAAGGAAGGCTCGGATCTGGTCGATTTCAGCGAGCGTTATCCGGACCGCTATTTCGACGTCGCGATTGCCGAGCAGCATGCGGTTACGCTGGCTGCGGGCATGGCCTGCGAGGGTGCCAAGCCGGTCGTGGCAATCTATTCGACCTTCCTCCAACGCGCCTACGATCAGCTGATCCATGACGTCGCGGTGCAGAACCTCGACGTGCTGTTCGCCATCGACCGCGCGGGTCTGGTCGGCGAAGACGGCCCGACCCATGCGGGCAGCTTCGACCTGGCCTATTTGCGCTGCATCCCCGGCATGCTGGTAATGACACCGAGCGACGAGAACGAGATGCGCCGGATGCTCACCACTGGCTACCACTTCGAAGGTCCCGCCGCAGTGCGTTATCCACGCGGCACTGGCCCGAACGCAATGATCGAACCGGGCCTCGAACCGCTGGAAATCGGCAAGGGCGTGGTACGTCGCGAGGGTAAGCAGGTCGCGCTGCTGGTGTTTGGCGTGCAACTGCCGGACGCCATGCAGGTTGCCGAAACCCTGAACGCAACAGTCATCGACATGCGTTTCGTCAAACCCCTGGATGAGGCATTGGTGCGCCAGATAGCCGACAGCCACGAGCTGTTGGTGACCATCGAGGAGAACAGCATCATGGGCGGTGCCGGCAGTGCGGTCGGAGAGTTCCTCGCCTCGCAGAACCTGAGCACACCGCTCCTCCAGCTGGGCCTGCCCGACTACTACGTCGAACATGCCAAACCCAGCGAGATGATCAGGGAGTGCGGGCTGGACGCCGCCGGTATCGAGGCGGCAGTCAAAGCGCGACTGGGAAGGCTGCACACTCAGCCGTAGGATCCAGCGCCGCTGCGGGCAACAGCGAGGCGGCCTGGGTATACGGGAGTCGAATCCCTTACCTCGATCTTCGCTGGGTCCGGGGATGGATGAAACATCATCCACGCAACGCTGCCGTAGCTGGGCCGGGCGGATCAATCCCTCCCGGACCAGGAGCTTCCTAAGCCCCCAATCGATCAGCTCTGTTTATCGCAGCCTTGCACTGAGGCGCGTCGCTCATTCGCTTGTCTTTCCCCAGCCCAGGCCGTAAGGTTCGCGCGATTTCCTATCCGCCCAGGTGTGCACGACCGCCAGGTCCGCATTAAACGGGAAGCCGGTGCGCTCGAAGAGCAAGGCCGGCGCTGCCCCCGCAACGGTAATCGACCGTGATCCAAGGATCACCGCCCGTTCAACCGCCACTGTGCCCAGCACGGGAAGGCGAGCGCGGTGCGCGTCGAAAGCCCGGAGACCGGCCTGGCGGATTCGACTGGTGTTGCGGAGGGCAGCACCGTCAAGCGTGCGTCCCGCCTACTGCATGCTTGTTCCTGCCCTTCTCAAAAGTCTGCGATCGATCTTTTGAGGAATTCCAAGATGAAACTGTCCCAACTTGCGCTCGCCGTGGCGCTGCTGCCTGGCGTGCCGGTGTTTGCTGCCGTGCAGGAGCTGCCAAGCATGCTCATTACCTCTGCCCGCCAGGCCGAACCCCGCGCCCAGGCCACAGCCGCCAATACTGTCTTCACCCGCGCCGATATCGAGCGACTACAGGCACGCAGCGTGCCCGAGCTGCTGCGCCGCGTACCCGGCGTGCAGGTAAGCAGCGCGGGTGGCTTGCCGTCGCTGTCACTGCGCGGCACCGGTACCGCACAAACGCTTGTACTGGTCGACGGCCAGCGCATCGCTTCTGCCACCAGCGGCTTCGCCCGCCTCGACTACCTGGCCATCGAGAACATCGACCGTGTCGAAGTGATCCGGGGGCCACGCTCGTCGCTTTACGGTGCAGATGCCATTGGGGGGGTCATCCAAATCTTCACCCGTAGCGGTGAGCCGGGTCTGAACCCCGAAGTTCGCTTGGCCGCGGGCAGCAATAACACCTATCAGCGCAGCCTGAATCTGTCTGGCGGTACTCTGCAGACCCGCGTCAACCTCGGTGCCAGTCTGGACGAGCGGGAAGGCTTCGATATCACCCGGGACAATCGCGGAGCCGATCGGGACAACGATGGTCAGCGCAACAAGGCGCTGCACCTGAAGCTGGATCACCAGTTCGATGCAGACTGGAACGCCGGCCTGAGCTTCAACGATCAGCGCGGCAAGAACGAGTACGACGATGCGTACGAGTTCGCGCCGGGCACACCACAGGACGAGTTTCGCGTCAGCAGCTACAGCGGCTATCTGGACGGTCAGCTGACGGACATCTGGAACAGTCGCTTGGATCTGGGTCGCAGCTTCGATCGCAATCACGCAGTCGGTGCCGGCAGCGCTTGGAACAACACTCTGTTGGAAACCACGCGTTATTCGGCGGCCTGGATCAATCGACTGCAACTGAGCGAACGCCAGCAACTGAGCGTCGGCGCCGACTGGTATGAAGACCAACTTGATTCTGCGACTGCCTTTCAAGAGGACAGCCGCGACAACCTGGCTTTCTTCGCCCAGCACAGTTTCCAGGGCGAACGCTTCGGTACGGAGCTTGGCCTGCGTCACGACGACAATCAGCAGTTCGGTAGCCACAATAGCTGGAACGTGGCGTTCAGCCTGCCAACGGGCGAGTCGCGGCGCTGGACTCTGAGCTACGGCGAAGGATTCCGCGCTCCGACATTCTCTGATCTTTACGGACCGCCGTTATGGGGCCCAAATCCGGACCTCAAACCGGAGACCTCGAAGACCTATGAATTGCAATGGCGCGCGGATATGGACGAGACCCAGCTGGAAGCCGCCCTTTATCGCACCGATGTCGAAGACATGATTGCCTGGGGTGGAACCCGGACGGAAAACGTCAGCCAGGCGCGGATCAACGGTTTCGAAGCCAGTGCGGCCCGTGAACTGTTGGGTTGGCAGGCGAGTGTCGGTATCAGCGTCATCGACCCGCGCGACCGGGACAGCGGTCATATCCTGGCGCGCCGGGCAAAGCGTACGCTGAGCATCGACCTTGATCGCACCTTCGATACGCTTTCGGCTGGCGCCGGCTGGCACGTTTCCAGCGCCCGCTACGACAATCTCGCGAATACCCGCGAGCTGTCCGGCTATGGCGTTCTTGATCTGCGCGCTGGCTGGCAAAGCCATCCGGAGCTGCGTTGGGAGGCTAAGGTCAACAACCTGTTTGATCGAGAATACGCACTGGCCACTTATGATCGTCCCACCGAAACAAGCTGGGAGAATCTTGGCTATCGTGAAACCGGCCGCACGCTGCTGTTCGCCGTGACCTGGACGCCGACGCTCTAAGGCTGCGCGGGCGCCGCCTGCACCATCACCTCGCAGAGCTTCCGGATTGCCCCGAGCATCTGGAAGCTCGGTCGCTCGAGCCCCTTGTCGGGCACTTCCCACAGCTGTCCCTTACGCACCGCTTCCAACTGCGGCCAGGCATTCCATTCGGATAGCTGAGCACCGCTGCCAGCCAGGATGACGTCCGGGTTACGTGATAGCACAGACTCGACGCTGACCTGGGGCGCCGGCAGTTGCAGATCGGCGAATACGTTACGACCACCGCATACCTCGATGGCCTCACTGACGATCTGGCGTCCACCGAGCGTATACAGGGGGCGATTCCAAACCTGATAAAACACCGATAACGGCTGCTCTCGGTGGTATCGACGCCGAAGTTGCTCCAGGCCTAAGGAAAACTGACGTTGAAGTTCGCGCCCCTGCTCGCCTCGGCCGACGCGCTGACCAACCCGTGCAAACTGCTCGGCCAGTTGTTCCAAGGATACAGGCTGAACGACGAGCACCGGGATGCCGAACTGTGAGAGCTGGTCGCGCTGCGCACGGCTGATGCTGTCCGGCCAGAGCAATACCAGCGTTGGCTGAAGGGCCAGCAGGCTTTCCATTTCCAGCTGACCCATTCGGCCCACTGAGGGCATCGCCTCCAGCGATGCAGGTCGCTCACCACCGTCAAGCATGCCGACGAGCAGCGCCTTGGCATCCAGTTCCAGCATGATTTCGCTGAGCGAAGGGGCTAGGCTGACGACTCGCTCGGCAGCACCCAGCCAGGTCGATGCTGACAGTGCCAGCAACAGAGCCAGCACTCTGGTCATTGCAGTTGACGCGGCAGGCGGTAGAGCACCAGCAGCGCCAGGCTGCCACAGACCAGCAGCAACTGGGCAACCGGTTCAAGTCCGAGTGGCACGCCTATCGCCCCCAGCCACGCCGGCAACGCGGCGGTTCGCAAAGCCCGCAGCCGGACGCTGCGCAGCCTGGACCAGGCCAATGCCTCAGCATCCGTGCCGAGATCCTTTTCTGTGGCGATCAAGGCGTGCTTATAGGCGCTGAAACGGGGCAAATTGAGAAACAACAGGACAAGACCGCCAATGAACAGTGGCAACGCCAAATGCTCGCCGAAGCGGCCTGCGACCTGTGGAAACTGGCGGACAACGAGCACAGGCACAACGATGAGTAGCAGATAGAACCAGCCATCGAGCGACAGCTGGCGGCGGGCGGCAGCGCGATTCACGACTGCTCGGCTTCGCCCTGATGGATCTCGCCTAGCATGTGGCCAAGTTTTCCGGCCTTGGTGGCGAGGTATTTTTCGTTGTGCGGGTTGTGTGCGATTTCCAAAGGCATGCGCTGGGCGACGCGGATGCCGAAGCCTTGCAGGGCCTTCACCTTGCGCGGGTTGTTGGTCATCAGCTTGATTTCGGCGATGCCCAGGTGTTCGAGCATGGGGAGGCAGATCGCGTAGTCACGCATGTCCGGCGCAAAGCCGAGGCGCTCGTTGGCTTCCACCGTGTCAGCGCCAGCATCCTGAAGCTCGTAGGCGCGGATCTTGTTCAACAGACCAATGCCACGACCTTCCTGGCGTAGATACAGCAGCGCCCCACGGCCCTCTTCGGAGATCGCGCGCAGCGCAGCTTCGAGCTGAAAGCCACAATCGCAGCGTAGGCTGAACAGGGCATCACCGGTGAGGCACTCGGAATGCAGGCGGCCCAGAACAGGCTTGCCGTCCGCGACATCGCCCAGAGTCAGTACGACATGTTCCTTGCCAGTGTCCTGATCGAGAAAACCATGCATGGTGAACACACCGAACGGCGTCGGCAGTTTGGAAGCGGCGACGAACACGACTGACACCGGAGAGACTCCAGAAAGCGGAAAAGCGGATATTGTAACAGCAGTGCTGCAGCAAGCTGTATCGGAAGATCGGCAGCCAACGAAGCGATACCGCCAAGACTGCGTAGCGAAGGGCCAGGTCTAGATTTTGGATTCGAGCTTTAGTACGCCCTGATCCTCACGCCAGCTGACTCGACTGAGAAAGCTCATGCCAAGCAGGGCGTCCGTAGGTGAGCCGCCTTCCACCACGACGGCCTCGACCCCGAGCACGTCGATCGCGCCGACCTTCACACTGTTGAGGTTGACCCGCCAGGCCTTGGCCGTACCGCTTGCTGTGCCGACGACGATCTGCCGGCCATCAACCCGGTAATCGATTCCCAGGCGCCGCGCCTGAATCTCATTGATCGCTACCGACGTGGCGCCGGTGTCGACGAGAAACTGCACGGGTTGACCATTGATCGAGCCGGCGATCCAGTAGTGACCGCCTTGCCCCTGAGCGATGCTCAGCTGCCGGCGATCAGGCTCGGCAAACCCTGAGCTCAGTTCGCGAGAGAGACCATAGCTGCGCTCGACGCCCTCCACCCGCAGAACCGCGCTTTTCGAATCAGCGCTTATTACCTCTACACCGGCCGGCCCTACCTGACCGACCCGTACGAGCTTGCGCTGGCCGTCGACGTTCAACACAGCAGCGCCAGGAAACAGGCCGACCACCTGCACACGAGGTGCAGCTGTGACAGCCAGCGAGAGGAGCGACAGCGTGGAGACAAGCAGTAAAGAAACGAGGCGCATCAGTGGCGGCCTTTTGAAACAGGACAGGTCGCATTGTTTCACGAGCCCTTCCGGCATTGCAGCGATCCGACGCACAGCCCAAGCCTCCGAGACGATCAGCCTAACAAGCTCACCGCTATGTGCATCAAACCGCAAGCGGCAAATCCGGCGAGGATGTCATCAAGCATGATCCCCAGCCCACCATGGACCTGCCGATCTACCCAGCTGATCGGCCACGGTTTGAGGATATCCAGCAGACGGAACACGACGAACCCGAGCAGCAGCCAGTACCAGCCCGCAGGCACCAGCCAGAAGGTAATCCAGATGCCGGCAAACTCGTCCCAGACGATGCCTTCATGGTCGTGCACGCCCAGATCCTGGGCGACCTTGCCGCACAGCCAGATACCGAACAGCATGCTCGCCACGATGAGCGCGCCGTATCCCCAGCCCGGCAGCATCTGCCACAGCGGCACGAAGGCCAGCGCTACCAGAGAGCCCCAGGTGCCCGGCGCTTTCGGCAAGGTGCCGGAGCCGAAACCAAAGGCCAGGTTGTGCCATGGATTGTTCCACACCGAATGCGGGGTCGGTTCGGCGGCAGGCTGCAGAGAATCGGTCAAACGGTTGTCCTCATTGTTAGTTCGAACGTCGGCACCTCAGTTGGTGAAGTGGTTGTAGCCTGGATGGCCGATGCCCACAGACCTCCCATCAGCATCAACCAACCGAACGCCCTCTCCCACCTCCACATGGCCAATGACGTGAACTGGCCATCCTTCGGACTGCATGGTCGGTAACGCATCGGCCGGCAAGGTAAACGCCAGGAGATAGTCGTCGCCTCCCCCCAAGGCGCATTGCAGGGCCTGCTCAGTCCCGGCGAAACGCACCAGCGAGTCCGACAGCGGCACCCAGGCTTGCTCGATCACCAGCGAAACAGAGGATGCGGTGGCTATATGGTTGCAGTCGGCCAACAAGCCATCGGAGATATCCAACGCCGCGGTTGCCTTGCCACGCAGCGCCTGGCCGAGCGCGAGCTGGGGTTGCGGCGACCAGTAACGCCTTAGCAGTGCTCCCGCCTCGACGGTTTCCGCCTCCCGCTCGCCAAGCACGATCGGTAAAGCCCCAGCTGCATCGCCGAGGGCTCCGCCGACACAAAGCAGATCGCCGGGTTGCGCACCGCTGCGCAACAACGCCTCGCCTGCCGGCACGCGCCCAAATACCGTCAGCGTCATGCTCAGCGGGCCGCGCGTGGTGTCGCCGCCGATCAAACGCATGTCGCAGCCAGCCGCCATCGCGTCAAGGCCACGGGTAAATTCGGCCAGCCAATTGGAATCGACGGAGGGAAGCGTCAGCGCCAGCGTAAACCCGATGGGCGTGGCGCCCATGCCAGCGAGATCGCTGGTGGAAACGGCCAACGCGCGCTGACCGAGTGAGTATGGATCGCACGGATCGGGGAAGTGCACCCCAGCCGTCAGCGAGTCGGTAGAGATTGCCAACTGTTCGCCGGGCGGAACAGCGAGCAACGCACAGTCATCGCCAATCCCTAAAACGACATCGCCGCCAGCCCTGGCACAAGCGGCGGCGGCGAAGTAGTGGCGGATCAGCTCGAACTCACCCATCAGGCAGATCAGGTTCAGCGCTTGTAAGCGCCGACCTCGGCACTGCGAAGGATCGGCGCCAGCTTGTCCAGCACACCATTGACGAACTTGTGCCCGTCAGTGGCGCCGAACACCTTGGCCAGCTCGATGCCTTCGTTGATCACCACCCGGTAGGGTACGTCGATGCGATGCATCAGCTCGTAGGTGGACAGGCGCAGAACGGCCAGTTCAACGGGGTCCAGCTCTTCAAGCGGACGATCGAGATGCGGCACGATGGCGCCGTCGACTTCAGTCTTGGCACGCGCCACGCCGGTCAGCAGCTCATGGAAGTAGTTGCCATCGACGCCTGAGAAATCATTGTCGACGCGAAACTGCGCCTCGATTTCATTCAGGCTCTGACCTGCCATGTGCCACTGATACAGGGCCTGCATCGCCAGGCTGCGCGCGACACGGCGCGTGGCGATCTTGCCCTTGGCCTTGGGCTGCGGGGTGTCCTGACTGTCGTCGTGATTAAGGCTCACTTGGCCTCCAGCTGCGCCAGCAGACTCACCATTTCAAGCGCGGACAGTGCAGCTTCGGCGCCCTTGTTGCCGGCCTTGGTGCCGGAGCGCTCGATGGCCTGCTCGATGGAATCAACAGTCAGAACGCCGAACGCAACCGGCACACCGAACTCCATGGAAACCTGCGACAGGCCCTTGGTGCATTCGCCAGCCACGTATTCGAAATGCGGGGTGCCACCGCGGATGACCGCGCCGAGGGCGATGATCGCGTCGTACTCGCCCTGCTGGGCAACTTTCTGTGCGACCAGCGGAATCTCGAAGGCACCCGGCGCACGGATGATGGTAATGGCGTCTTCGGCGATGCCGTGGCGCACCAGCGCATCGACGGCGCCGCTCACCAGGCTTTCAACGACGAAGCTGTTGAAGCGGCCAACAACCAGGGCGAACTTGCCCTGCGGGGCGATGAAGGTACCTTCGATGGTCTTCAGTGTCATAGGTGGTTTCTCATCTCTTTAAAGAACGAAGGCGCCGCGTTGCATCGCGGCGCCCTGACATCATTTATTCGGCAGGCAGGTATTCTACAACTTCCAGGTCGAAGCCGGATATCGCGTTGAACTTCATTGGCGAACTCATCAGGCGCATCTTGCGCACGCCAAGGTCGCGAAGAATCTGCGAACCAGCACCGACGGTGCTGTAGGTGGCCGGGCTTGGCGACTGCTGGCGGTTGAGCTGCGCCAGCAACTGCGTGCCGGTCAGCGGATTGCCCAGCAGCAGCACTACTCCACTACCGGCCTTGGCCACTTCGCTCATTGCCGCGCGCAGGCTCCAACGCCCCGGCACGGTGACCAGCAGCAGATCGCGCAGTGGCTCCATGTTGTGCACACGGACCAGGGTCGCCTCTTCCGGTGATATCTCACCGCGGGTCAGCGCCATGTGCACCGTGTCTTCCACGTCGTCACGGTAGGTGACCAGGGTGAACTGCCCCAGCTCGGTATCCAGCGGCTGCTCGGAGACGCGCTCGACGGTGCGCTCATGGATCATCCGGTAATGGATCAGATCGGCGATGGTGCCGATCTTCAAACCGTGCTGTTCGGCGAAGACTTCGAGCTCCGGACGACGTGCCATGGTGCCGTCGTCGTTCATGATTTCGCAGATGACACCGCTGGCCTCAAATCCAGCCATACGCGCCAGGTCGCAAGCCGCCTCGGTGTGACCAGCACGCGCCAGAACGCCGCCTGGCTGCGCCATCAGCGGGAAGATATGACCGGGACTGACGATGTCTTCGGCTTTCGCACTGCGGGCTACGGCAGCCTGCACCGTCCGCGCACGGTCAGCGGCGGAAATGCCGGTGGTCACACCTTCGGCAGCTTCGATGGAGACGGTGAACTTGGTGCCAAAGCCGGAGCCATTACGCGGCGCCATCAGCGGCAGCTGCAGGGTCTCGCAGCGCTCGCGGGTCATTGGCATGCAAATCAGGCCACGGGCAAAACGGGCCATGAAGTTGATGTGCTCGGCGGTCACGCATTCGGAGGCGACGATGATGTCGCCCTCATTCTCGCGGTCCTCGTCATCCATGAGGATGACCATCTTACCGGCGCGGATGTCTTCGATCAGTTCTTCAGCAGTGTTCAGAGCCATGTGGCCAATCCTTACTTGTTCAGGTAGCCGTGATCGGCCAGGAAGCTTTCGGTCAGGCCAGAGGCATTCGGTTCAGCGGCCTTGTCGCCCATCAGCAGGCGCTCCAGATAGCGAGCCAAGAGGTCCACTTCCAGATTCACCTTCCGCCCGGGGCGGTAGTCGACCATGATGGTCTCGGCCAGGGTGTGCGGGACGATGGTCAGCTCGAACTCCGCACCGTTGACGGCATTGACCGTCAGGCTGGTGCCATCCACCGTGATCGAACCCTTGAGCGCGATGTACTTGGCCAACTCGCGGGGCGCGCGGATGCGGAACTGCACGGCGCGGGCGTTTTCCTCACGCGCCACCACCTCGCCCACGCCATCGACGTGCCCGCTGACCAGATGCCCGCCGAGACGGCTGGTCGGCATCAGCGCCTTCTCCAGATTCACGCGGCTACCAGGCTTGAGATCGACGAACGCGGTGCGTGCCAGCGTCTCGCGGCTGACATCGGCCCAGAAGCCGTTGCCCGGCAGCTCGACCGCGGTCAGGCAGACGCCGTTAACCGCGATGCTGTCGCCCAGTTTGACGTCCGCCAGATCCAGCTTGCCGGTCTCGACCAGCACGCGAACGTCGCCATCCTTCGGCGTCATGGCACCAATGGCCCCGATGGATTCGATTATTCCTGTGAACATACGGCCTCCCGTGGAAGGCTGTTGAAACGATGCATATGACGAACTCCTGTTTTGGATAAAACAGGGCGCTGCAGATCGATAGGGAGTGGACGCGCGCACGAAAGGCGCCCGTCGAGGCATCCCGCTCTCTCTCATCCGGACTATACCGTCGGCCCCGGAATCACACCGGGTCTGCTGACCTTGTCGAAGACAAGCGCTCGCGGGCTAAACGATGGTCAGCATGGCCAACCACATCGTTATTACCGCCGGTGGGGAATCTCACCCCGCCCTGAGAACGTGGGCCGCTAAGGCCCGGCGCAGTTTTTACCACAGTTGCGCCGGTTCTGCAGCCGACAAACGACCGTTTGACCTCAAGCCCAGCCCGTAAAAATTACTGACAAACAAGCGCAACTACCGCTGCGCTTGTTTGTCCATACGCATCGCAGCGGGCGATCGTAGACGCCGCCAGCCGCACCCGATGCAACGCAAGACGATCAGGAAGGAACGTCACTCCCGCATTCTTCGTACCGACACGCCGAGCCAGGATCCGCTCGCACTATGCCGATCCTCCGCGCAGATCAGGACACGATCAGGACGAACGCTCCGAACCTTCACATGTGCCACGAGGGATTGGGTATGTCAGAGGTTACGGCTATGGAACCGTCGGCAGCGGCGTACGCTGCCGAGATCGACCGCAAGGGCTACACGGTCATTGAGCACTACATTTCGCCCGAGCAACTTGAACGGGGCCGCGCCTTCATCAACCAGCAAGCGGCCACCCATGGCCACGAATATTTCGCCATTCATGGCATCGAGGCGTTGGGCGGCAGCCTGATCGCAGGGCTGGCGCTATCGCAGCCGTTCAAGGAGACACTGACAGAACTCTATCGACTCCAGACGGGCCGGGAGCCGGCCGTAACGGAGCAGATCTTTCCCGTCATTCGCTGTCTCCAGGGGCGCAGCGGGCTCAAGCAATCGCACTTCTATCACTTCGACGCCACGGCGGTCACTGCACTACTGCCGTTGTATATCCCGACGGAAGGCGAGCACTGCGGCGATCTGATCATCTTTCCCAGTGTGCGGCGCATCCGCTTCAACGCCCTGCGCAACGTCATCGAAAAGGCCGTGCTGCATAATACCGCCAGCCAGAAGCTGGTCGCTTTTGCGGTGCGACGCGGCTGGCTCAAACCGATTCGCCTGAAGCTGGAGCCGGGCAACCTCTACCTGTTCTCGGGTTACCGAAGCCTGCACGCGAATGATGAATGCGATCCCGCGACGCTGCGCGCCACGGCGCTGTTTCACTTCGGCAATCCGCATCATGAAAGCCTGGTCGCACGGCACCTACTGGGCACCAACAAGCGAAAAGCCAAGCTCGATCACAACGGGCTGAAGCCGGTGAACTAACCGCCCGACAAGCGTGATCTCAGCGACTAGGTTCATCCACGGCACAGCAATCGCGAGCCCATCGCGTATGCTGTACCGCCCAGGGTTTGCCAACGAGATTTCAACATTGACTGATCAAACGGTGACGTATTTCCTCGAGATGACCGCGCCTTCGCAGCTACGGGCCAAGCCCGTCCCGCAGGACTTGCTGGTCAGCGAATGCGAGATCAAGCAGTTCCGGTTCAATCAGTTTCTCTACCGTCTGATCGGCGGCCCCTGGCAATGGACCGAGCGACTCGATCAGTCCGACGAAGCCTGGCAGCGGGAAATTGAAAGTCCCGATCTTCGCACTTGGGTGGCCTACCACCGCGGCGCCATCGCTGGCTATTACGAGTTGCGCCGTAGCGCTGAGGACGTCGAGATACTCTATTTCGGGCTGGAAAGCGGCTTCTTCGGCCGAGGATTTGGAGGCGGCTTGCTGAGCCATGCGATCACAAGTGCATGGGAATGGCCCGGGACGCGACGCGTCTGGGTCCACACGTGTACCCTCGATCATCCAAGTGCGCTGCAGAATTACCAGGCTCGCGGATTCACGTTATATGACCAGCAAGCTGGCATCGAATAACGACGGATTGAGCGTCAGTTCGAGGGTACGGCGATAACTTTCCAGTCTTCGCCAACGGCCCGGATATCCTTTATCTGCAGCTCGCGTGCTTCGCTCATACGCTCTAGAGGCAGGTCAATCAGCGGTCGGGCCGACGACCCCAGGAACTTGGCCGCGACGAACAGCTGGTACTCGTCGATCAAACCCAATGCGGCAAAGGCGCCAGCCAGCCGCGGACCCGCCTCGAGCAGCACCTCGTTGGCGCCACGGTCTGCGAGCTCGCGTAGCAGACCCTGCAGGTCCACACGCCCCGCATCGCCTATCAACGTCAGAAAGCCGTGGCCCGCGGCCTGATAAACCGCGGCCTGATCAGCACGGGTATTTGCCACTAGCGCAGGGCCTGCCTGGAAGAACGGTGCGCCCAGCGGTACGCGCAGCTGCCCATCCACCAGCACCCGTAACGGTGGACGCTGCATGGCCAGCGAGGTCATTTCAGCATCGAGCCCTAGCTCTGACTCACGCACGGTCAGCCTGGCGTTATCCATGAGTACCGTATCGGCGCCAGTCAACACCACGCTCGATTGCGCACGCAGCCGCTGGACCTCGGCTCGGGCAGCGGGCCCGGTGATCCACTGGCTTTCGCCGCTGGCCATGGCGGTACGGCCATCCAGACTCATGGCGAGTTTCGCTCGCAGATAAGGCAGGCCGGTTTCCATGCGCTTGATGAAACCGACATTCAGCGCGCGGGCATCCGCCTCCAGCACCCCGCTCGCCACTTCGATGCCGGCGCTGCGCAAGCGCTCGAGACCACGCCCGGCGACCTGCGGATTCGGATCCTGCATGGCCGCGACGACACGACCAACGCCGGCGTTGACCAAGGCTTCGGCACAAGGCGGCGTCCGGCCATGGTGGCTGCAGGGTTCAAGGGTGACGTAGGCAGTGGCACCGCGGGCGCGGCCGCCGGCCTGCCGAAGGGCATGAACTTCAGCATGCGGTTCGCCAGCCCGCACATGCCAGCCCTCGCCAATAAAATCGCCATCCTTGACGATGACGCAGCCGACCCGTGGGTTGGGATGCGTGGAATACAGCCCTTTGCGCGCCAGCTGCAGCGCCAGGGCCATCCAGGCGTGATCGTTGGTGCTCATTCGGTTTTTGCAGGCTCGCGTGACAGGCGCTCGATTTCCTCGCGGAACTCGTTGAGATCCTGAAAACGGCGATAAACCGACGCGAAGCGGATATAGGCGACCTCGTCGAGCTTCTGCAACTCGACCATCACCAGCTCGCCCAGCACGCGTGATTTGATCTCACGCTCGCCGGTGGCGCGCAGGCGATGCTTGATGTGGGCGATGGCTTCTTCGAGGCGCTCGACGCTGACCGGCCGCTTCTCCAGCGCACGTTGCATGCCGGCGCGCAATTTCTCTTCATCGAATGGCTGGCGGCTGCCGTCCTGCTTGATCAGCCGCGGCATGACCAGCTCGGCGGTTTCAAACGTGGTGAAACGCTCGCCGCAGGCGAGGCACTCACGGCGACGGCGCACCTGATCACCCTCGGCCACGAGGCGCGAGTCGATGACTTTGGTGTCATGTGCACCACAGAAGGGACAATGCATGGGCTAGAGCTGTCAGACGTCGGGAGAGCCATGGTAGCGCATCCCGCCGGCAAGACAAATCGAGCGGATTGTTGCTATACAGGCGCGCATCAACATCATGTTATGGAGCCGTCCGTGCAGTTACGCCCCTTTGTTCTGCCTGCTTTGCTGCTGGTTCTGGTTGGGTGTTCGAGTGAGCAATCCCAGCGTCCTACTGCGGCGGTTACCTTCGAGGAACCGCCCCAGGCCACCACCCTGATGCACGAACTGCACGGCAGCCTGATCGGCGTCCCCGCCGACAGCGAAGTCGAGCTGGCACTGCTGGAGGTCAACCGCCGTGACCAGCCAGACCGACTGCTGAGCAATGTGAAGCTGCAGGGTCGGGGAACCGAGCTGCCCTTCATCCTCAAGTTCAATGCCGAGAAATTCCCCCAGGGTCGAGACGTGGAACTGCGTGGACGAGTGACCCGTTCGGGGCAGTTGATCATGCGTCTGCCAGCCGTGCAGGTGAGCAGCCCGGCCAATCAGTCCTTGGGCCCGCTGCATCTGGTACCAGCGCCTTGACCCCGCCCGCTGCGCTGCAACAAGCCTTGGCTGAGCTGCTCGGCGACGCTTCGCTGAGTATCGAGTCGCTGCCCGGCACCGATATCCGTCTATGGCTGATCGATGCGGCCAATATGGACCGGGCGTTCAGCCCGGAGGAAACCCGGCGGATCCTCGACGAGCCGCCCTATTGGAGCTTCTGCTGGGCCAGCGGCCTGGTCCTGGCGCGCTGGCTGGCCGAGCGGCCGGTATGGGTGCGCGGCAAGCGTGTGCTGGATTTCGGCTCGGGCTCGGGTATCGCCGCCATTGCCGCAGCGAAGGCCGGCGCGGCCGAGGTTGTCGCCTGCGACCTGGATCCGTTAGCCCTTGCCGCGTGCCGCGCCAACGCCGAACTCAACGGCGTGCAGCTCAACTATTCGGATGACTTTTTCAGCGAGGCTGACCGCTACGACCTGATCATCGTTGCCGACGTGCTCTACGATCGGGCCAACCTGCCCTTGCTGGATCAGTTTCTCAGTCGCGGCCAAGTCGCGCTGGTGGCCGATTCCCGCGTGCGGGATTTCCAGCACCCGCTGTATCAGCGCCTGGACATCCTTGACGCCTGTACCTGGCCCGACCTGGCCGAACCTGCGGAATTTCGCCGGGTCAGCCTCTACCACGCCCGTCGCGAAGCCGTGCCCGTCGCGATGTGCTGACAAGCAGCGCCTACCGTCAGGAGGAAACATGCCGACCGACAAACCATTACGCCTGTTCTTCGCCCTGGCCTGCCCTTCCGACCTCGCTGAGGCCGTCTGCAACTGGCGTGACAGCCAAGAGGTAGGGGGTCGGCCCGTCGCCCAGGCCAACCTGCACCTGACTCTGGCTTTTCTCGGTAACCAGCCCGCGGACTCCGTCGAGGGCTTGAAGCAGCTTGCGGCAAAGGTGCGCGTCGATGCCTTTGCGCTGCGGCTCGATCAGTTGCGGACGATCGGCAAGGATTTCGCCTGCCTGATGCCCAGCCAGAGCCCGTCGCCGCTGAACCAACTGGTCGAGCAGCTACACGCGGGGCTGTCCACACACGGCGTCATGCTCGACGCACGGCCGTTTCTGCCGCACGTCACGCTTTCACGTCAGGTTCACGCCTTGCCGGATATCCAGCCACCAGCATTCCATTGGCCGGTGCGCCGCTTCGGCCTCTATTGCTCAGAAAACACCTCATCGGGTGTTCATTACAGCGAACTGGCGAGCTGGCCGTTGGCTGCCCCCGGTCGCTGAGCGGGTATCAGCGCCGCCCTTGCTTCCGAATCGGCTCGCCCCCACTTAACATGCACGCCTCATTTCGCATGCCCATTCCGAGAATTCCAATGAGCCAGACTCCTTACATCTTTGACGTCACCAGCGCCAATTTCGAGCAGCTGGTGCTGGAAAACTCCTTTCACAAACCGGTGCTGGTGGATTTCTGGGCCGAGTGGTGCGCGCCCTGCAAAGCGCTGATGCCGCTGTTGGCGAAGATCACCGAGGAGTATCAGGGCGAGCTCGTGCTGGCCAAGGTCAACTGCGATATCGAGCAGGACGTGGTTGCGCGTTTCGGTGTGCGCAGCCTGCCAACCGTAGTACTGTTCAAGGATGGCCAGCCGGTCGATGGCTTTGCCGGCGCCCAGCCGGAATCGGCGATCCGCGCCATGCTCGAGCCCCACGTGCAGGCGCCCGCTGCGCCGGAAGCGGACTCGCTTGAAACCGCACAAGCGCTGTTCGCCGAGGGACGCATCAGTGAGGCAGAGGAGCTGCTCAAGCAAGCGCTGGCTGAAGACAACGAGAACGCTGTCGCGTTGATCCTCTACGCACGCTGCCTGGCAGAACGTGGCGAGCTCGGCGAAGCCGAGCTGGTGCTCGATGCCGTCAAGGGCGACGAACACAAGCAGGCACTGGCTGGCGCCCGCGCGCAGCTGACGTTCCTGCGCCAGGCCAATGACCTGCCCGAGGTTGCCGACCTCAAGAGCCGTTTGGCCCAGAACGCCGAAGATGACGAGGCGGCCTACCAATTGGCCATTCAGCAGCTGGCACGTCAGCAGCACGAAGCGGCACTGGACGGACTGTTGAAGCTGTTCGTACGCAATCGCGGCTACGCCGACGGCCTGCCACACAAGACGTTGTTGCAAGTATTCGACCTGCTCGGCAGTGACCACCCGCTGGTCACCACCTACCGCCGCAAGCTCTACCAGGCGCTTTATTGATATCTGCGAATGGGGCCAGCCCCGGCCTGCACTGACATCCAAGCGGCGGGTCCCGCCTGACACCACCGTGGATCGGTACAACGTGAGCCACCGCTAACTGTGCATGCCGATCCGAGGATGGTTGTTCTCCCGCTTAGCCCTCGAGTAACTGGCGCAGTGCCATGCAATCACGGGCGTGCAGCTCGGTCAGCTCCGGCCAGGGGTTTTCCGGCAGGTTGACCAGCACGCCGCGCGCACCCGCTGCCTTGGCGCATTCCAGATCGAAGCGGTAATCGCCCACCATCACCAGTTCGCTGGGTTCGATGCGCCATTTATCCGCCAGATGCATTAACCCGCCCGGATCGGGTTTGGGCGGCGCTTCGTCACGGCCGAGGATGTCATCGCTGGCGAAGCAGTCACCCATGCCCACTGCCTGCAGGGTTACCAGCGCCAACTCATGTGCGTTGCGCGTCAACACGCCGAGCTGGCAACCGCGATCGCGCAACGTATGCAGGAGTTCACGGGCGCCTGGCGCCGGTGTCGCGGCATAGGCCAGTTCGCGTTCGTGCTCGAGCAACCAGGCGCGCTTGCCCGCGGCCTCTTCAGCCGGCAGCGCGGCGAGGTGATGGAGGATGTCGTCGTCTTCGGGAATATCCAGGGCTCGCTTGATCGCCGGGAAGTCGTGCACGGCAAGCGTTAGGGTGCCGTCCATGTCGAATACCCAGTGCCGCGCATCGGCCAGGCTCACTTCCAATCCTCACGCACGCGAATCAGGCCTTCCTGCGCTACCGAGGCAACCAGCTGCCCGGCGCGGTTGAAGATGCTGCCGCGCGCGAAACCACGCGCGTTGCCAGCCCAAGGGCTGTCCATGGAATACAGCAACCACTCGTCGGCGCGCACTTCGCGATGGAACCAGATGGCATGGTCCAGGCTCGCCAGCTGAATGAACTTGCTCCAGGAGCTGACGCCGTGTGGCTGCAGTGCGGTACCGATAAAGCTGAAGTCCGAGGCGTAGGCGACCAGATACTTATGCAGCGCCGGGTTGTCCGGCAGCGAGCCATCGGCACGGAACCAGATATGCCGGACCGGCTCGATCGGCTGCGGGTTGATCGGATCCTGCAGCGTGACCGGGCGGATCTCGATGGGTTTCGGACGGCGCAGCTTTTCTGCAACACGCGCCGGAATCAGCGGCGTCAGTTTGTGCAACAGCTCCCATTCGCTGAGCAGGTCCTCGGGACCGACCACGTCGGGCATCGGTAACTGGTGCTCGAACCCGGTCTCGTCGGCCTGGAACGACGCGCTGCAGGTAAAGATGGTCTGCCCTTTCTGGATCGCGCTGACCCGGCGCGTGGTGAAACTGCCACCGTCGCGCACCCGGTCAACGTCATAGACCACCGGCTGGTGGGAATCGCCAGGCCGCAGAAAGTAACCGTGCATCGAATGGACGTGACGCTCCGGCGCCACCGTCTGGCTGGCCGCGGACAGCGCCTGACCGACCACCTGGCCACCGAACAGCTGGGGAAAGCCCAGGTCCTGGCTGGCACCCCGGAAGAGGTTTTCTTCAATTCGCTCCAGCGACAGCAGGTTGACCAGCGTGTCTAGGGTGTCGCTCATGGTGTAGTTCCTTTATGTATGCGAGGCACGAGGCAGGCGCGCAATGTTACGGATTCCGCAGAAGCGGCTCCACTGGTTACGATTGTCGGCGAAGCGCTACCCAATCATCCCGCGTGATTCGATACAGCGAATGAGGGCGCAGCGGATGCCCTTCGGAAATCATCGGATGGTCAAAGTCACCCGCTGGTTCATGCCGCATGCCCAACGCCTGCATCAACCCCAGCGAAGGCTCGTTGATCGCCGCGGTGTAGGCCACCACCTCCGGAAGCTGCAGCCGCTCGAAGCCGCACGCCAGCGATGCCTCTGCCGCCTCGCGCGCGAAGCCTTGCCCCCAATGCTCATGGGCGAGCCGCCAGCCGGTTTCCACCGCAGGGCAGAACGGCAGCTGCAAACGGCTCCAGGCCAGCCCGGCCATTCCGATGAATTGTCCATCGCTTTTGAGCTCTAGCGCCCAGAACCCGAAGCCGAACCGCGCGAAATGGATCCGGCTGCGCGCCATCGCCGCCGCGCATTCGTCGCGCGACAGCAATTCGGGAAAATAGCGCATCACCAGCGGGTCGCTGCACAGCTCGGCCAATGCATCGAGATCGTCATCACGCCAGGCACGCAGACGCAAGCGCGGTGTTTCCAATTCAATACGTTCCATCGGTTCGTCCATTCTGTTTCCTTGAAGACTTCGGTAACGGCTCTGCATACTCGCGATTGACCTCAATGGGCCCGATTCGATGTCCCTGCCGTTGGTATTTCACGACGATTACAGCCCCGCTCTGCCGCCGGGACACCGCTTCCCCATGGAGAAGTTCCGCCTGCTGCGCGACCATCTCGTCGATTGCGGTTTGACCACGGATGCGGCGCTGTTGCGTCCCGAACTTTGCCCACCCGATATGCTGGCGCTCGCACATGACCGTAACTACGTCGAGCGCTACTGCAGCGGCGACATGAGCCGCGACGAACTGCGCCGCCTCGGCCTGCCCTGGAGCCCGCAACTGGCGAGGCGCACCGTACGCGCAGTTGGCGGCTCGCTGCTGGCCGCAGACCTTGCATTGCAGCACGGCCTGGCCTGTCACCTGGCGGGTGGCACCCACCATGCCCATCACGATCATGCCTCCGGCTTCTGCATATTCAACGACCTGGCCATCATCGCCCTTTCCCTGCTGGAGAGCGGCCGCGTCGGCCGCGTGCTGATCTTCGATTGCGATGTGCATCAGGGCGACGGTACCGCCCGAATTCTCGAGCAGGTACCGGATGCCGTCACTGTGTCACTGCATTGCGAAAAGAATTTCCCGACGCGCAAGGCCCGCAGCGATTGGGACATCGGTTTGGCGCCAGGCCTTGGCGATGCGGATTACCTGAAGGTCGTCGACGATACGCTCAGCTACCTGCTGCCCCTGTATCAGCCGGATCTGGTCATCTATGACGCCGGCGTCGATGTGCACCGTGATGACGCGCTGGGTCTGCTTGAACTCAGCGACGAAGGCCTGGCCATGCGCGACAGCGCCGTGATCGAGCACTGTCTGGGACGAGACATTCCGGTGGTTGGCGTGATCGGCGGCGGCTACGACAAGGATCGCGCCCTGCTCGCACGGCGCCATGCGCAGTTGCACATCAGCGCCGCGAAGGCCTGGCAGCGACACGGCCTGGGCTGACACCACTGGTCACAACGACGGCCGCAGCGCGGAACTTCAACCGGCAACGAAACCCTCACTTCTATGTGTGGCTGACCCATGCAGCACGACTAAGCCGCTGTTTGCGAGCACTAAATGACCATAACAACGAGGAATCACCGATGCTCGAAACCGATCACACCACCACCGCCTACCCCAACGGCCGGAGCCATTTCTTGAAGCACACCTCCTGGAGCGCTGTGTTTGCAGGTATCGCTTTGGCACTTGTGGTTTCACTACTGCTGCACTTGCTTGGCACGGCCATCGGCGCTTCCACGATCGATCCCGCAACTGAACACAATCCCGTTGCGGGCCTCGGCATGGGCGCGATTATCTGGATGGTGCTTGCCGGTGTCATATCACTGGCCATCGGCGGCTACATCGCGGGCCGTATGGCGCCCCGTCACGGCATGTTGCACGGCTTGTTGGTGTGGGCAGTCACGACACTGGTCACGGTGTATCTGATTGCCAGCCTGGTCGGTTCGGCTGTATCGGGCACAGCCAGCGTGGCGGGCTCAACTTTGCAAGCGGTTGGCTCCAGTGTTGCGTCCATGGCGCCCGCTATCGGTGGTGAGATCAAGCAGCAGGTCAAGCAGGCTGACATCAATCTCGATCTGAGCAATATCTAGGCTGAAATCAAGAAGGCACTGCGCCAGACCGGCAAGCCGCAACTGGCCCCGCAGAACCTTGAGCAAGACGTACAACAGGTTCAGCAGCAGGCTCAGAATCGCGCCGAGCAAGCCCAGCAGAATCCTCAGCAGGCCGACGAGCAGATATCGCAACTAATCGACCGCATTCAGCAGAAAGGTGAGGAAGCTCTGAATGCCGCCGACCGCGAAGCGATGGTCAACCTGATACAGGAGCGCGGCAACATGAGCCAGCAGGAAGCCGAGCAGATGGTCAGCCAGATCGAGCAGCAGTATCAGGAAGCCTATGTGAAGTTTAAAGAGCTGCAGGCCCAGGCCGAGCAGAAGGCTCGTGAAGTCGCCGGCCAGGCGGCCAAGCGTGTATCGCAGGCCAGCTGGGCTTTGCTGATCACGATGTTGATCACTGGCGCCGTTGCTGGGTTCGCCGGTATGTTCGGCTATCGCCGTCAGCCCAAACAGTCCGACGCGGTTTAACAGCCTGCACCCCGGCGCGCCCTGCGCCGGGGATTCTCTTACTCCGCACCGCGCCCCGCTCTCTCCATCGTCGCTGCAAACTTCCCATCGCGAGCCGCTAGAATGGCCGCCCCTGGACCACGGCGACGTTCCAATGCGTACCCCAAAATCTCGCGTCGCGATCATTGGCGGCGGCCCCACCGGGCTGATGGCTGCCGAAGTGCTGAGCCAGGCGGGCGTTGCCGTCGATCTCTATGACGCCATGCCCTCGGTCGGTCGCAAATTCCTGCTGGCCGGCGTCGGCGGGATGAACATCACCCATTCCGAGGCCTTCGAGCCATTTGTGGCGCGCTATCGCGAACGTGCCGCCGAACTGCGCCCGCTGCTGGACGCCTTCAACCCCGAGGCCTTGCGCGAATGGATTCACGGGCTGGGCATCGACACCTTCGTTGGCAGTTCCGGGCGAGTGTTTCCTTCGGACATGAAGGCTGCACCGCTGCTGCGCGCCTGGCTGCGCCGCCTGCGTGACGCGGGCGTGCAAATCCATACGCGCCATCGCTGGCTGGGTTGGAACACCGACGGCAGCTTGCGTTTGCTTGCGCCGTCGGGTGAGATCAGTGTCGACGCCGACGCGGTGCTATTCGCGTTGGGTGGTGGCAGCTGGGCACGCCTGGGCTCCGACGGTGCCTGGGTCCCTGTGCTGGAACGCCGCGGCATTGCAGTCAACGCGCTGCGGCCCGCCAACTGCGGCTTCGAAGTGGCAGGCTGGAGTTCGCACCTGCAGGAAAAATTCGCTGGCGCGCCGCTGAAAACCGTCAGCCTCGGTCTCGCCGAGTGCGCGCCACGCAAGGGTGAGTTCGTGATCACCGCCACCGGCATCGAGGGCAGCCTGGTGTATGCGTTGTCCGCCGAGATCCGCCAGGCGATCGAGCAGAACGGTAGCGCTACAGTCACGCTGGACCTGCTACCCGATCATTCGCTGGAGAGGATCATTCGCGTCTTGGCCAAACCGCGCGGTTCGCAGTCCATGGCCAAGCACCTCAAGCGTCAACTCGGTCTTGATGGCGTCAAGGCGGGGTTGTTGCGGGAACTCGCGCCCACTGACGCCTTCGATGACCCGCAGCGTTTAGCGAACGCGATCAAGGCCCTGCCCATCGAGTTGCTGCGCCCCCGCCCGCTGGACGAAGCCATCAGCAGTGCCGGCGGCGTGCCGTTCGAGGTGCTGGACGACGGACTGATGCTGCGACAGGTGCCGGGCGTGTTCTGCGCGGGAGAAATGCTGGATTGGGAAGCCCCCACCGGGGGCTACCTGCTGACCGCCTGTTTCGCCAGTGGTAGAGCGGCAGCGGTGGGCATGCTGCGCTGGCTGGGGATTGCTAGCCCGCCCAGTGCCTGACGGAACGGCGCTCGCTTAAGCCAGATGCCTGAACAGCGCCACGGCGATGATTCCAGCTGCGATCGCCGGCAACGGCTTCTTCAACAGCAGCATGGTCACCGCCGTGGCGAGGAAAGCCAGCCGGGCACCGTTATCGCCGTTGACTGCCATGGGTGTCAGCAGTGCCACCAGCACCGAACCGGACATGGCGCTGATGAACTGCTCGGTTCGGCGGCTGATGGGCACGAACGACATCGCAAACACACCCCCCCAACGGGTCGCCAGGGTGACCACCGCCATGACCAAAATGACGATCAGCGTGCCGGATCCCGCCGTTTCCAGCGTCATGTCGGTTTCTCCATCCACAGCGCGCCCAACAGACCACCGGCAAGCGCCCCGACCACCACATGGCTATTGGCGGGCAGATACCAGTACGCCAACATCGAGGCGCCACCCGCGACGATCCAGATCACACTCATCCGCAGATCCTTCTTGCCGCCGACGACCATCGCCAGGAGGAAACAGCCCATGACCATGTCCAGCCCCCAACTGACCGGATCGTGGATGGCGCTGCCGAAATAAAGCCCCAGCCAGGTGCCCAACACCCAGAACGTCCAGAGCGCGAGACCACCGCCGAACAAGATGCCTAACCCCGGCCTGCCGAGACTGAACGCCTGCATGGACATGGCCCAGTTGGCATCCGAAACAACGAGCATCACCGCGTAGCGCTTCGCCGGCGGCAGGTGCTGCAGATAGGGGTATAGCGTCGCGCCCATCAGCAGGTGCCGCGCATTGACAGCAAACACCGTGACCACCAGCGGAACGACCGGAACATGCGTGCCCCAGAGTTCCAACGAGGCGAATTGCGAGGCGCCGGCGAAGACCAGCGCGCTCATCAGCAGGATCGAATAGTCGTTCAGCCCCGCCTGCGTCGCGGCCAAGCCAAAGGCCAGACCAAACACCACAACGAATAGCGAGATCGGCGTCAATTGCCTGAACCCGGCCCATACGTCAGCTCGGCTAAGCGAGTGAAGCTCCGCTTGCGCGTGTGCCAAAAGCGATCTCTCCTGTGCTGTCTTGCATGTATGAAAAACGCAAAGCCTCAGGCCTTCTCAATCTGACGCCCGGCGTCACGAGCAATCAGGCAAACCGGCGTTCATCCATTGTTGCCATCTCAATGCGACAAACACGCAACGAGCTGACACGCCCGCACGGCGCGCCACCGGCCTCGGTCAGCGTTTTTTGGTCGGTTTCGCTCCGCCCAGGCTCGGCACCTTGCGGATCGGCTTGGCGTTGGGTTTCTCGCTCTCATCGAACCAGTTGCCCAGATGAACACGGCCTTTGCCAGCCGACTCTTTAGGCTTCTTCGGCTTTTTCGGTTTCTTGATGATCTGCCCGCCCGGCTGGGTGGTCGGCACCCGATGATCCGGGACGAAACCCGGCTCGTCGTGGCGCGGCAGAACTTGCTGAATCAGCGTCTCGATGGCAGCAAGTTGATCGACCTCATCGGCGGCGACCAGCGACACGGCCTCGCCCGTTGCGCCCGCCCGGCCTGTCCGGCCGATACGGTGCACATAGTCCTCGGCAACGGTAGGCAGGTCGAAATTGACCACCTGCGGCAGATCATGGATATCCAGGCCACGCGCGGCCACATCGGTGGCCACCAGCACCTGCACTTCGCCCGCTTTGAAACGTTCCAGCGCGCGCAACCGCGACGCCTGCGGCTTGTCGCCATGGATCGCGTCGCTGCTGATGCCCTGCGCCTGCAACTCATCCACCAACTGGTCGACGCCCTTGCGCGTCTTGACGAACACCAGCACCTGCCCCCAGCGCTTTTCCGCCAGCAAGTGCAGAAACAGCTCGGACTTGCGCTTCTTGTCCACCGGCACCAGCCACTGCTTCACGGTTTTCGCCGCAGCATTGCGCGGGCTAACCTCGATGGACAGGGGATCGCGCAGCAGCTCCTGCGCCATCTGCCGAATCGGGTCGGAGAAGGTCGCAGAAAACAGCAAGGTCTGCCGCTTTTTCGGGAGTGCACTGAACAGCGCGTCCAGCTCTTCGGAAAAGCCGAGGTCGAGCATGCGATCGGCCTCATCCAGCACCAGCGTTTGCACCTGACCGAACTTCACCGCGTTCTGTCGATACAGATCCAGCAACCGCCCGGGTGTGGCGACCAGCACGTCGATGCCCTTGCGCAAGGCCATCATCTGCGGATTGATGCTGACGCCGCCGTAGACCGCATAGGTGCGCAGCGGCAGGTCCTGGCCGTAGGTTCTGAAGCTCTCATGCACCTGCTCGGCCAGCTCACGGGTCGGCACCAGCACCAGCGCGCGGACCGAATTGCTCGCCACTTGCGGCCCTTCATGCAGCAGCCGCTGCAACAGCGGCAAGGCGAAACCCGCAGTCTTGCCGGTGCCGGTCTGCGCGGCGGCCATCAGGTCGCGACCCTTGAGCACAGCCGGAATCGCTTTGGCCTGGACCGGCGTCGGCTGGGTGTATTCAAGCGATTCGAGGGTGCGTAGCAGCTGATCGATTAGGCCCAAAGAGGCGAAGGTCATGACGGTAACCGGAAGGACGAAAACAGGCTGCGCAGTTTACTCGAAAGGAAGCTGGAAGCTGAGCGTAGATACCGTCTTCCCCATTACCGAGCAAGGGCCAGTTGAGGGTCGAAACGC
>ERZ1673962.318-NODE-318-length-37079-cov-3.644825_pt1 | contig 37079 bp, 25 predicted proteins | sample MGYA00580188_ERZ1673962 | MGnify/ENA primary metagenome ERZ1673962 (study PRJEB41334, sample SAMN05608104) | rock metagenome | biome: terrestrial subsurface; feature: shale formation; material: shale | place: USA: Pennsylvania ... | reverse complement strand
TCCGCGCCATCAGCTCGAAGTCATGGAGCTGCTGCGCGCCCAGGCGCATCAGGGTGCGAGCGTCATCGTGGTTCTGCACGATCTGACGCTGGCGAGCCGCTTCTGTGATCGCTTGCTGTTGCTGCACCAAGGGCGCGCAGTCGCCTCGGGTGCGGTGGAGATGGTCTTGAGCGCAGAGCATCTGCGTCTGGCGTATGGCATCGGCGCGGTAATTGGAGAACATCAGGGACAGCGTTATATCGTCCCTTGGTCATGCACACTGTAGGTTTAAACGATGCGGTTCAGTAGGCTCTCGCTTTGTATGATAGTGGTGCTTTGCACTGGACCCGGTTCGGCTCTAGCCGACTGGCGCCCCGTGACGGGCGAACCCTGGCCCGCGCTCGAAGCCCCCATCAGCCATCGTGAACGCACCCTGGAGTCGTCGACGGGCCGCACCGTCAGAGCGCATCTGGCGCTGTTCGACTCGCGCCGCTATCGGCTCGCCGTGCTCGATCTGGGGCCGGATCTGGCGTCGGCCTCGGACTGGCCGGAGCGCACGCGCGCGGCCGGTCTGCTGGCGGCGGTCAATGGCGGCTTCTTCCATGCCGACGGTCAGCCGCTCGGGCTGGTCATCGCCGGAGGCGAGCGGCTCAACCGTTTCGAGACGGTCAGGCTCCTGAGCGGTGTGCTCTATGGCGACGCGCGCGGCATCCATCTGGAGCGGCGCGCGCGCTTCCAGTCAAGCCCGGGGATCGACGCCCTGGTGCAGGCCGGCCCCTATCTGGTCGAGCAGGGGCGCGCGGTACGCGGACTCTCGACGAAGGATGTCAGCCGCCGCACCTTCATCGCCACCGACTGGCGCCGTCACTGGGTCTTGGGCGCCACGCGCGATGGCCTGACGCTCGCCGAACTGGCCGAGGCGCTGGCCACGCCCGGCGCGCTCGCACCCTGGCCGGTGGAGCGTGCGCTCAATCTCGACGGCGGCACCTCGACCGGGTTCCTGTTCGATCCCGGCGCCGGACAGGAACCGATCCAACTGCGCGCGCGCCGTCCGGTGCGCAATCTGGTGGGCGTGCGGGTGCGTCGATGACGGCGCTGCTCTGGCTGATCCCGATCGCGCTGGCGGGGCTGGGTCTGGCGCTCTGGCATCGTGCGCGGGCGATCCAGGGGTACGGTCGCGACGGCGAGCGTCTGGTCGGAGCGGCCCTGGAACGGCTGTTCCCGGCCGTCGTCCATGACGTGATCCTGCCGACCACGCGTGGCGGTCTGACCCAGATCGACCATATCGCCCTCACACCCAAGGGGCTGCTGGTGGTCGAGACCAAGCATTATCGCGGCACGATCCTGGGCAAGCCCGAAGACCGGCACTGGGTGCAGCAGCGCGATCAGGATCGTCGGACGTTCCAGAATCCGTGCCGTCAGAACTACGCGCATATCAAGGCCGTCGAGGCGCTGGGACTCGACGTGCCGATCCTGGAACGGGTGGTCTTCACGGATTCGGCGCGCTTTCCGCATGGGCTGCCGGAGGGCGTGTCGCAACTGGCGACGCTGGAAGCCGATCTGACGCCTTGGCGTCGCGGCCGGGTGTCGCCCAAGCTGCGCCGGGCCTGGGAGGCGTTGCAGCCGGCGATCAGACAGGATGCCAAGGCCCGTCGCGCACACAGGCGCGGACTGCGCGCACGGTATGGCCGGGATCGGCGCCGGCTGGCGGCCGGCGTCTGCTTCGCCCTGGCAGCGGTGTCGGCGTTCGGACTCCAGCAGTCGTCCAGCGATCCGGCGCTACTCAGCCGGATGGCCGACCTTGGTTCGAGCGGGTCGACACTCATCGAGCGGCTGATGCGCGTCTGGTCCGAATCCCTGCGATTCGACGCTCAACGCTGAGACCGACGCGCCACGGCCACCGTCACGGCCTTGCCGTCCTCGCCGCGATGGATCTGTTTGGCGACCAGCCACTCACCACCGCTCGCAGCCAGCCGCGCGGCGGCCTCCGCGACGCTCGGGGCGCCGACTTCGCCGGCCACGCGCCCGGAGGGCGTCGGAACCGCGACCCCGGCCAGCAACTCGGCCGGATAGAATCGCAACGGCCAGCCGCGTCGGCGCGCCAGCTCCAGCAAGGCGGGTTCATCGGATTTGCGCGCGTGGCTGGCCAGACAGACCACCACGACCGCACCGAGCGGACTCAGGGCCGTGTCGATGGCCCGCTCCAGGCTTGCCGCTGCCACGCCGCGCTGACAGCCCAGGCCGACGGCCACTTCGATGGGTTCGTCCATTGGCTCTGCTTTCACCTCTGTCAGCACGTCGGTTAAACTGCGCCGCCTATGAATCCAACCAAGACACTTGAAACATCGACGGTTTCCGAGGACTCGGACGACCCCGACAGTCCTTCCACGCTCATCGCTCCCCCGCGCTCGCCGGACTGGAGGGGTTTCCCATGACCCTGGCGACGCCACTCATCGTCGTCTTCCTCATCCTCGTCAATGCCCTCTACGTCGCTGCCGAGTTCGCGCTCGTCGGGGCGCGTGCGACACGGGTCGAACAGCTCGCCCTAGAGGGTAATCGGCTAGCGGCGGCCGTGCTACAGATCCTGCGCGACACGCAGCGTCTGGATCACTACATCGCCGCCTGCCAGATCGGCATCACGCTCTCCAGTCTGATCCTGGGCGCCTTCGGTCAGGCGACGATCGGCATCGCGCTCGGCGTCCTGCTGGACACGCACACCGGACTCGAACCGCTGAGCGCCCATGCCCTGGCGGCCACCATCACGCTGGTGTTCCTGACGGCGACGCAGGTCGTGCTGGGCGAGCTCATCCCCAAAACCATCGCGCTGCAATATCCGGTCGGCACGGCGCTCTACACCTACTGGCCGTTGCGCTGGTCATTGACGCTGTTTGCCCCCTTCATCCGGCTGCTCAACGGCAGCGGCGCGCTGATTCTGCGGCGTCTGGGTGTCAGCGCCGACTCCAGCCATCGCCATATCCATGCGCCCGAGGAGATCGATCTGCTGATCCGCGAGAGCCGCGACGGCGGGCTGCTGGAAGACCGTGAAAGCGAACGTCTGCGCGAGGCGCTGCAACTGGGGCGGCATCGGGTGCGCCAGCTCATGGTGCCACGGCGGCGGATCGTCGGCCTGGACCTGAGCGCACCCCTGGATGAACTGCTGGAACGCCTGGACGCCAGCCCCTATACCCGGCTGCTGGTTCATGAGGGCTCGCTTGATGACCCCATCGGTTATCTGCACGTCAAGGACGTGGCCATCGCCATCGCGGCGGGCGGCCGGCTGGAGGATCTGCGCGCCCTGGTGCGGCCGCTCCTGACCCTGCCGAGCAGCCTGACCATCGACCGCGCCCTGGGTCAGATGCGCGAGCGGCGCGCCCGCATTGCGATCCTGGTCGACGAATACGGCGATCTCGAAGGACTGCTGAGCCTGGAGGATATCATCCGCGAACTGCTCGGCGAGCTGTCGGACGAGTTCAAATCCAACCCGGTCCTGAAACCCGTGCGTCTGTCCGACGGGCGCTGGCGTCTGCCCGGACGTCTGCCGCTCGATGAGGTGATCGACTGGGCGGCAAACCAGGGTCTGAGCGACTGGGAGCGCGGCGAGGCCGAGACCCTGGCCGGCTGGCTGCTGGAACGGCTCGACGCCATCCCCGAGGGCCGCTGCTCGCTGAAGAGCGACGGCCTGCTGTTCGAGATCGAGCGTCTGGATGGAGCGGCCATCGAATCCGTGCTGATCGACCGGCTCCAGCCGGCGGAGGAGGGCGCGGATGCTTGAGTTCATCTGGATGCTGGTGGTGATCCTGATCCTGGTCGCCCTCAACGGACTGTTCGTGGCCGCCGAGTTCGCCATCATCGGCGCCCCGCGCGCGGTGCTGGCGGCGCGGGCCGAGGGCGGCGACCGGCTGGCGCGGCGTCTCCTGCACACGCTCGACGATCCGGCCCGGCTCGACCGCTACGTGGCCACGGCGCAACTGGGCATCACCTTCGCCAGCCTGGGACTGGGCATGTATGGCGAGCACAGTCTGGCGCTGTATTTCGAGCACTGGCTGACGCTGGCTGGACTGTCATCCGGCGACGCGCTGCCGGCGGCGCATGGTCTGGCCTCAGTGCTGGCGATCGCCGCCATCACCTATCTGCACATCGTGCTGGGCGAGATGATCCCCAAGGCGCTGGCGCTCAACGACGCCCTGCGCGTGGCGCTCTGGGTGACGCCGAGTCTGCTGCTGATCGGTCTGCTGCTCTATCCGCTGACGCGCGCGCTCAATCTACTGGGCAATTTTCTGCTGCGCCGGGTCGGGATCGAGCGTGGGCGCGGGGCGCATCACTATCTGGCCCCGAAGGAACTCGAATCCGTGGCGCGCGAGAGTCAGGCCGTGGGGCTGATCAGCGAGGAGAGCGGGCGCATCTTTCGCGAACTCGCCGACTTCGGCGCCATCACCGCCGCCGAGGCCATGGTGCCGCGCGTGCGGGCGCACGGCATCCCGCTCGACGCGAGCGACGCGCGTCTGCGCGAGATCCTGCAACGCCATCGTCACACGCGCTATCCGGTCTATCAGGACGATCTCGACCACATCGTCGGCACCGTGCATATCAAGGATCTGCTGCGGCTGCTGCCCGAGCGGCGCGGACTGCGGCGCGAGGTGGTGCGCGAGACCGCCTATCTGCCTGAGACAGCCACCCTCGATGACGTCCTGAGCGCCATCGAGCGCACCCACAATCAGATGATCGTGGTCATGGACGAGCATGGCGGTACGGCCGGCATCCTCACCATCGAGGACATCTGCGCCGAGGCGGTGGGCGACATCGAGGAGGGGGCCGACGACGTTCCGGACGTCATCCCGGCCGGGCCGGGGCGGTATGTCGTCCAGGGCGCGGTGCGGCTCGACACGCTCGGCGACATCACCGGCCAGGTGCTGGAACATCCCGAGGTGGATACGGTCTCGGGCCTGATCCTCAGCGAGCTGGGGCGTCCGCCCCGCGTCGGGGATCACGTCCAGTGGTCGGGGCTGGACTTCGAGGTCACGGGATTGATTGGGCGCGGCGTGCGTCAGGCGATCGTGACCCGGCGCGCTCAGGTGCTTGATTCGTAGCCTGGATCGATATTTATGTCAGACCCCATCGTTCGTCAGTGTCCCGCGCTCTTTCTCACCGCCTGCTCGTCCGGTCAGGGCAAGACCACGGTGGTCGCGGCGCTCGCCCGTCATCATCGCCGGCTCGGGCGGCGGGTGCGGGTGTTCAAGACCGGGCCGGATTTTCTCGATCCCATGATTCTGGCGCGCGCCAGCGGCGCCGAGGTCGGCCCGCTCGATCTCTGGATGGTCGGCGAGGCATTGTGCCGGCGCAAGCTCTACGAGGCGGCGGGCGAGGCGGATCTGATCCTGGTCGAGGGGGCCATGGGGCTGTTCGACGGCTCGCCCTCGGGCGCGGATCTGGCCGAGAGCTTCGGACTGCCGGTCGCGGCCCTGATCGACGCGCGCGGCATGGGCCAGACTTTCGGCGCGCTGGCGCTGGGGCTGGCGAGCTATCGGCCGTCGCTGCGTTTTGCCGGGATCGCGGCCAATCAGGTCGGCAGTGCCCGACATGCCGAGATGGTTGCGGCGGGGCTGCCGGAGTCGGTGAACTATCTGGGGGCCATCCCACGTCTGAGCGAGGCGGCGCTGCCGAGCCGTCATCTGGGTCTGGTCCAGGCATCCGAGATCGCCGATCTCGACCATCGGCTCGATGCGGCGGCCGATCGGCTCGCCGGGCTGGCGCTGGCCGAACTGCCCGAACCCGTGGCCTTCGTGCCGCCGTTTGAGTCTGAACGCGAACCTGAGTCCGAGCCGCTGCAACCCTGGCTCGCCGGACGCCGGATCGCCGTTGCGCGCGATGCGGCCTTCTCCTTCCTCTATGCCGACAATCTGCGTCTGCTCGAAGCGCTGGGGGCGGAACTGAGTTTCTTCTCGCCGCTCGCCGACCCGGATGTCAGCGCCGATGCCATCTATCTGCCCGGCGGCTATCCCGAGCTGCATCTCCAGGCACTCGCGGCCAACACGGGCATGAAACGCGCCCTGCGCGCCCATGTCGACGCCGGTCGTCCGCTCTATGCCGAGTGCGGCGGGATGCTCTATCTGCTGGACCAGCTGGCCGACAAGACGGGGCAGGGCGCGGATCTGGCCGGACTGCTGCCGGGACGCGGCCGGATGCAGGCGCGTCTGGCCGGACTCGGGATGCAGTCGCTCGACACGCCGCTCGGTTGTCTGCGCGGTCACAGCTTCCATCATTCGATCATGGAGACGCCGGTGTCGCCGGTCGCCTTCAGCCAACGCCAGCGCGACGGCCGGCCGGGCGAACCCGTCTACCGCCTGGGATCGCTCCAGGCCAGCTATCTGCACCTCTATTTTCCGTCCGCGCCACGGGCGGCGGCGGCGCTGTTTTCAGTCCGGCAGCATCGTGATTGAGCCTTCGCTTCGTTGATGGATGAGGACGTGAAGGATGGGCGTAGCATGGCGGCCATGTCCAAGGAGAAGGGCCCGATCGAGCAGACCCAGCGTAGCTGGGCGAAGGGGGCCGAGATCCGCGACGCCATGAAGGCCACAGTCTTCGAGTACATCGCGTTGTTCTAAACCGTCGGCGCGCCTGCTCCACCCTCGGTTACGTCTCTCCGGTGCAGTATCTGAAAAACTGGAGAGAGACCCAGCCAGCGGAGAATCAGGTAGCATGAGAGCACTCCCTTGGAAGGTGAAAAACCGAGGGAACCTCAATGTTTGGCTCCAAAAGATCGGAGGTGATCATGGATGGAGAATCGACGGGAACCCGTGTGGTTCAGTGCGCGGACGACTGGGATACCGAAACGCGTTTCCACGCACTCTTCGAGCAGATCCAGGCAATCTCGGTACAGGGTTACGACAGCGATCGCCGCGTCATCTATTGGAACCCGGCGAGTACAGCGTTCTATGGCTATCGCGCCGAGGAGGCACTCGGGCGCCAACTCGAGGATCTGATTATCCCGGAGGCCATGCGCGAAACGTTGATAGCCGCTGTCGATGCCTGGGTCGAAGGCGGCCCCCCCATTCCAGCCGGCGAGCTGACGCTCAAGCGCGCAGATGGATCGCCGGTCCATGTCTTCTCCAGCCATGTCATGCTGCGCGGTCCCGATGGCCAAGCACAGATGTATTGCGTGGACGTCGATCTGACCGAGCGCAAGTGTATCCAGGATGAACTGGAAGGCTACCGCTCGCATCTCGAAAAGTTGGTCGAGGAGCGAACGGCCCAGTTGTCCGAGTCACAGGCTCAGGCCGAGGCGGCCAATCAGGCCAAGAGCATCTTTCTAGCCAACATGAGCCACGAGATCCGCACCCCGCTGAACGCGATGCTGGGATTGGCGCAACTGTTGGAGGGCGGGGCGCTGACGGCGGATCAACGCTACATAGTCCAACGGATGCGCGGAGCCGGACAATCCCTGCTCGCGCTCGTCAACGATATCCTCGATCTCTCCAAGCTGGCGGCCGGCCAACTGCGGCTGACCGCTGAGCCCTTCTCGCTCGCGAGCGTCCTGGCTCAGATCGATGGCCTGTTGGGCCAGCAGGCCCGTTCCAAGGGACTGTGCTTTCGGATCGATGCACCGCCGGACCTCGCCGCCTGGCTGCAAGGCGATGCGCTGCGGCTGGAGCAGATCCTCGTCAACCTGGTCGGCAACGCAGTGAAATTCACCGAGCACGGCGAGGTGTGCGTCCAGATCCGTCAGCGAGAAGTCGACGCCACAACGGTTCGTCTGCGTCTGGAGGTCCGCGATACCGGGATCGGGATCGCCCCTGAACATCTGGCGAACCTGGGCACTAACTTCCATCAGGCCGATGGAGGCATCACCCGCCGGTTCGGCGGCACCGGGCTGGGCTTGGCCATCAGCAAACAGTTGATTGAACGGATGGATGGTACCTTCGGCTTCGAAACGGACCTCGGAGTCGGCAGCACCTTCTGGTGCGAGCTGCCCTTCAAGCGAGCCAATGCGGACACCGTGCCGACAGCGGACGTGCCCGCCGCGCCACGGTCGCTTGGACCGCGCCTGAGCGGCGTGCACTGCTTGGTGGTCGATGACTGTTCCCTCAATCAGGAGGTGGTCAAGTACGCCCTGGAACGCGAAGGTGCTCGTGCGACGCTCGTTGCCGATGGGCGGCAGGCTCTGGACTGGCTGCGCGACCAGTCCCGGGATGTCGATGTCGTCCTGATGGATGTTCAGATGCCGGTGATGGACGGACTCACGGCGGTTCGCGCGATCCGTGAGGAACTTGGCCGGGTCAAGCTTCCCGTGATTGCCTTCTCCGCCGGTGTGATGGCCGAGCAGCGCCAGCAAGCGCGTGAGGCCGGGTTTAGCGACTTCCTGGCCAAGCCCGTGGATCTGGAGGATCTGGTCGCCGTACTCCAGCCGTGGCGTGCAACGCCCGTGGTGGATCCCGCATCCCTCAGCGGTTCCCCGGCGCGCGTATCGCTCGATGCTGTGTCCACTGATTTTCCCAGCATCCCCGGACTCGATGCTCAGCAAATCACACGACTCTTCGGTCAGGATTGGTCTTTATTTTTCAAGCTACTGCCCAGCCTGACCAAGGGTTTTAGCGAAGTGGCGCAGAACACTTTAAGTGACCTGGCGCGTGGCGCCGTGGCCGACGCCGCGCGGCGGCTGCATTCACTGCGGGGGCGAGCCGGCTATCTTGGCGCGCGCGAGTTAGTCCGAATCGCTCAGGCGTTGGAGCAAGATCTGTCGAACGGGCACGACGCTCTCGAAGAGCGCATCGACCTCCTCGACAGACAGATCGTCGCGCTCCTGGCTGCTCTCGAACCCTGGCTGGAGCCGTCCAGTCAACCGGACGCAGATGCGACCACGGTGTGCGATGCGAGGCAACTGGGAGCACTGTGTGCCGCCCTGGCCGCCGGTGATTTGGCGGCACTGTCGCTGTTCGATGAACTGGAGCCGGCACTGACGCAGCGCGATGGCCGAGCCGCCAGCGCGGCCTTGGCCGAGCGGATCCGCTCGCTTCGCTTTGAGGAGGCGCTGGCGTTGCTCGTGCCTGAGCCGTCCATGCCCGAGGCGCCGCGCCACGGGATCGAGTCTCAGCCTGACGCGAGCACGGGCAGGCGGATACTGATCATCGACGACGATCCCGTCTGTGTCCAGCTCATGGCGGCGGCGCTGCGGCCCGACTATGCATGCACGTTTGCCCTGTCCGGCTCCAAGGCGCTCGAGCGTCTGCGTACGGAAGAACTGCCGGCACTGATCCTGCTTGATCTCATGATGCCGGAAATAGACGGTTACACGCTGTGCAACGTGCTTCGAAATGACCCACGGTGTCAAAACCTTCCAGTGATCTGTGTGACGGCCGGGCAGGCGGTGGATTTCGAGACGCAGGCCCTGCAGACGGGGGCGGTGGATTTTATCTCCAAGCCGATCAATCCGCCGGTGCTGAGACTGCGTGTGGGGCTTCAGCTCCAGTTGCGTGAACGCGAGCAGGCACTACGCGAGAGTGAAGCGCGATTTGAGCGCCTCGCCCATCATGACGTGCTGACCGGACTGCCCAACCGCTTGCTGTTGGCCGATCGGCTGCATCAGGCCATGGGCCAGACCCGGCGGCGAAACCAATGTCTGGCACTGGCCTATCTGGATCTGGATGGCTTCAAGAGTATCAATGACCACTACGGACATGCCGTCGGCGACCAGTTGTTGCAGGTGGTGACCGAGCGCATGTCGGGTATCGTGCGCAAAGGCGACACCCTTTGCCGGCTGGGCGGTGACGAGTTCGTGGCCGTGCTGATCGATCTTGACACCCCTGACGTCAGTCTGCCGGTCCTCGACCGTCTGCTCACTACCGTTGCCGCGCCCGTGGCGCTCGGTGAGTTCGTCGTACAGGTCTCGGTCAGCATTGGTGTCACCTTCTACCCACAGCCGGAGGAGATAGACGCGGATCAACTCCTGCGCCAAGCCGACCGAGCCATGTATCAGGCCAAGCTGACCGGCAAGAATCGTTACCAGCTCTTCGATCACGAAGAGGATCGGCGCGTCCGCGCTCGCCATGACGATCTGGAGCGTCTCCGTCAAAGTTCTGGAAAGTACCGCCTTGGATGAGCAGGACCGCGTTTCCCGGATTGTTGTGGACTGTCGCGCGGGCACTCTCTATTCGGGCCGAGTGGCCTCGCCGCCGTGGATCAGCGTCCCGTTCCGCCTGCGGCTGTCTGTGTGGTCATGATCTGACAGCGCCGTGCGCAGTCGCAGACTGTTGGTGACGACGAACAGGCTCGACAGACTCATGGCGCCGGCGGCGAACATGGGATCGAGCAGCCAGCCGGTGAAAGGCCAGAACACCCCGGCAGCGAGCGGAATGAGCGCGACGTTGTAGCCATAGGCCCAAACGAAGTTGAGCCGGATGGTGCGCAGGGTGCGTCGTGCCAGTTCAACGGCATCGGCTACGCCGCGCGGGTCGCCACGCATCAGGACCACGCTGCCGGACTCGATCGCGATGTCGGTCCCGGTGCCGATGGCGAGGCCGACATCGGCCTGAGCGAGCGCCGGAGCGTCGTTGATGCCGTCGCCGACGAAGGCCACGCGCCGCCCTTCGGCTTGCAGACGCGCGATCTCGGCGGACTTGTCGGCGGGCATGACCTCGGCCAGCACGCGCCCAATGCCGAGTTCGCGCGCGACCGACTCGGCGGTGGGGCGTCCGTCGCCGGTCAGCAGGGCGACGTCCAGCCCCTGTTCGGCCAGCCGCCCGATGGCCTCACGGCTGCCGGACTTGATGGGATCGGATACGCCCAGCACCGCGACCAGCTCGCCACCGACCGCGACATACATGAGTGTCGCCGTTGAGTTGGCCGGATCTTCGCGGGCCGCTGCCGGCTCCAGATCCACCCCGAGTCCCTCCATCCAGCGCCGCGCACCCACGACGACCATCCGGCTGTCGACCCGCGCGCAGATGCCGAGTCCGGGTCGGGCCTCGACCTCACTGGGTTCAGCCAGATTCAGACCACGCGCCTGCGCCGCCGCAACGATGGCCGTGCCAAGCGGATGCTCGCTGTGCTGCTCGACGGAGGCCGCCAGCTTCAGCGCGGCGTCCTCATCCAGACCGAAGGCCGTCAGCTCGGTCAGCGTGGGCTGCCCCGCCGTCAGGGTGCCGGTCTTGTCGAACACCACCGTATCGACCCGTGCCAGGGTCTCCAGCGCCGCGCCCTGCCGAAACAGCAGCCCCAGACCGGCCCCGCGCCCGCTGGCGACCAGGATCGCGGTCGGCGTCGCCAGCCCCATGGCGCAGGGACAGGCGATCAGCAGCACACTGACGGCGGCGGCGAAGGCGTGATTCAGCGCCGGCTCCGGTCCCAGCCACAGCCAGACGCCGAAGGTCAGGACCGCGATCCCCATGACGATCGGCACGAACACCGCCGCGATACGATCGGCCAGACGCTGGATCGGCGGCTTGCCGGACTGCGCTTCCTGGACCAATTGGACGATACGCGCCAGCACCGAGTCGGCGCCGACATGCGTGGCGCGATAGCGAAAGGCGCCGGTCTGGTTGAGCGTGCCGCCGATGACCGCATCCCCCGGTTCCTTGCGCACCGGCACCGGCTCGCCGCTGATCATGGACTCATCGACATGGCTCGCGCCCTCGATCAGGGTACCGTCGACCGGGAGGCGCTCGCCCGGACGCACCAGCAGCACATCGCCCGGCACCACGGCTTCGGCCGGGATCTCGGTCTCGCCTTCGGCGTCGAGCACGCGCGCGGTCGGCGGCTGGAGATGGAGCAGACGCCGGATCGCCTGCGAGGTGCGGCCCTTGGCGATCGCCTCCAGATAACGGCCGAACAGGATCAGGGTGACGATGACGGCGGCGGCCTCGAAATAGAGATGCGCCGTCCCGGCGGGGAAGAGCTGGGGCCGTGTCAGGGCCAGCAGCGAATACCCATAGGCCGCGCCACTGCCGAGCATCACCAAGCTGTCCATGCCCGGACTGAACTGCGCGAGCTCCTTCACGCCCCGGCTGAAGAAACGCCGACCCGACCAGAACACGACCGGCGTGGCCAGCAGCAGTTGCAGCCACGGCCAGACCGCCATGGGTGCCAGCCGTTCCATGAGTCCGTGCAATCCGGGCAGGAGCATCGGCCCCATGCTGACGAGCAGCAGCGGCAGACTCAGGGCGGCAGCGAACAGCAGATCGCGCTTGAGCCGGCCGAGTTCACGTGCCTGCCGGGTCTCGTCGCTCTCCTGCGGCTGATCGGGCAAGCGCGCCTCGTAGCCCGCCGCGCGGATGGTCTGGGCGAGGCGCTCGCGGCTCACCGTGGCCGGCAGATAGACGACGTTGGCCGACTCGGTGCTCAGGTTGACGTTGGCCTCCAGCACGCCCGGCACGGCCCGTAGCCGCCGCTCGACACCCGCCACGCACGAGGCGCATTTCAGCCCGCCAACGCCGAGCGTGACCGACTCGGTCACGGGCGCATAGCCGGCCGCGCGCACCGCCTCCAGCAGCTCGGGCACCGAGGTCTGCTCGAAATGCACCAGGGCCAGCCCCGAGGCCAGATTGACCTCGGCTGATTCGACGCCAGGATGATTGACGATGACACGCTCGACCCGCGCCACACAGGACGCGCAGTTGAGGCCACCGACACCGATTCGCAGTTCTTGAGTCATCAGTCTCACTCCGATCATCGACGCGCCTCGGCGACATCACCAAGCCAATAGGGATGGATTGGCTATGTTCGCGCGTGCCGGCGCGTTCAATCTTTGATTCATAGATTTTATGCTATGGGTTCGATCTCAAATATAGATTTTTAATTGCCTTTGCCCGGCCTTAGAGTCTAGCCGTACTCTCGATTCAGCGGCCCTCAGGCCCAGGAGGCGCGGATGTCCTTGACCTTCACGACGGCGGCGGCGATCGCCGCGCCCATGTCGCTCTGGCTCGCCGGCTCCATCCCCGACCGATTCGCCGACCGGGACGGAGCTCGCCTGGTACGTCTCGCCAATGGCGCGACCTGGCTTGCGTTCGGCTTCACCCTGACGACGCTGGCGCTCCACGGCTTCGGCCCGGCCGAATCCTTCACCCTGTTCGCCATCGGTCTGCCGTTCGACAGCGGGGCGCTGGCCCTGAATATCCATGTCGACGCTGTGACCGTCATCATGTTGACCCTGGTCGCGTTGGTTGGTGCGATCGTTTCCAACTATGCCCGCAACTACATGGCCGGCGACGCGCACGAAGGGCGTTTCCATCGCCGGCTGCTGATGACGCTGGCGTCCATCCTGACGCTGATCGTCTCGGGCAATCTGCTGATGTTCCTCGGCGCCTGGATCGCCACCAGTCTCAGTCTGCACCGTCTGCTGCTCTTCTATCCCGAGCGTCCGGGCGCGGTGCTGGCGGCGCACAAGAAGTTCGTCTTCAGCCGTATCGGCGATCTGAGTCTGGCGCTCGCCGTGCTGCTGGTCGGCTCGACCCTGCATACCCTGGAACTGAGCGGCATCCAGGCGGCGATGGCGACGCTCGACGGTTCGCTGCCGGCACCGCTCCAATGGGCGGCCTGGCTGGTGGTGCTGAGCGCGGCGCTCAAGTGCGCCCAGTTCCCCTTCCACGGCTGGCTGATCCAGGTGATGGAGGCGCCCACGCCGGTCTCGGCCCTGCTGCATGCCGGGATCGTCAATGCCGGCGCCTTCCTGGTCATCCGCTTCAGCCCGCTGATGTCGGTCTCGGGTCTGGCGCTCGAGGCGCTCGCCCTGATCGGTCTGACGACTCTGACCGTGGCCTCGCTGGTGATGCTCACCCAGACCAGCATCAAGGTCTCGCTGGCCTGGTCGACCTCGGCCCAGATGGGCTTCATGCTGCTGGAGGCCGGACTCGGACTCTACAGCCTGGCGCTGCTGCATCTGGTCGCCCATTCGCTCTACAAGGCCCATGCCTTCCTGGCCGCGGGCAGCAGTGTCGACGGCTTCCGCGCCCCGACACCCCAGCTTGCCGCCACCGAACCCAAGCCCTGGCACTGGCTGGCGGCCTTCCAGGGCGCCCTGCTCATGACCCTGATCGCGGGCTGGCTGTTCGGGATCGATCCGGCGCGCAATCCGGCGCTCATCGTCACCGGCGCCATCGTGGCCGTAGCCGTGGCGCAACTGCTGCTCCAGTCACTGCGTCTGGCCGACGACGGCGCGCTCCTGGTGCGCGCCAGCGCACTCGGCGCCCTGGTCTGTCTCGGTTATTTCGCTCTGCACGCGGCCTTCGAGTGGGCCATCGCCGACAGCGTGCGGCCGGTGGCCGCTGGTAGCGCGCCTCTGGAGCCGCTGCTCGCCCTGGCGATCCTGGCCGTTTTCATCGGTCTGATCCTGATCCAGCATCTGTTCGGCCGGCTCGGCACGTCCTGGCGTCAGACCATCCAGGTCCATCTCTACAACGGTCTCTATGTGGATGTGCTGGTGACACGCCTGATCCTGCGTCTCTGGCCGCCGCGTCGGGCGCCGGTCACGGCTTGAGGAGGACTCACACATGAAATCCATCGCATTCCGTCGTCTCGCAGACAACCCGCGTCCGCGCCCGAGCCTGACCGTGGACGATCACAACGCGCCCGAGCCGGCCCTGAGCGCGGGCGGCGACACAGCCTCGGCACGGCTGGCGGCCCGGATCCAGGCCGCCTGCGAGCGCATCGCGCCGGTCTGGCCGCTCGATCGCTTCGTGGCCGTCAATCCGTTCCATGGTCTGCGCGATCAGTCCTTCCCGGAAGCCGCCGCCATCCTGGAGCGGGTCGCGGGCGCACGGCTCTATGCCCCACGCGCCGAGTTGCGCGCCGCCTTCGAGTCCGGCCGGATCACACGCGAGGATCTGCGCCATGCCGCCGAACTCCAGGGTGTTCAGACCGATCCCGAGACCCTGATCGCGGCGCTCGCCGAGGAGCCCCGTCCGCGACAGCGCGTACCGCTCGTGAGCCAGATGCTCGACGCCCTGGAGGACGGCGACTGGTCGGGCTTCGTGATCGATCGGATCAGTCACCATTGCGCGGCCTATTTCGACATGGGGCAGGCGACCTGGAAGCAGCCCTGGAAAGGGCTCTCGCTCTATGCCTCCTGGCGGCGCTCGGCCGGACTCGACCTCAGTCCCGCACTCATGGGACTCGGCGGCGCGCGCAAGCAGATCGCCGCGCTGCCCGAGACGCCGCGCGACACGATTCGTCTAGTCCTGGAGCGGCTGGAGATCCCGGCCGACGCGACGGTCGACTATCTGCACGCGATCCTGATGGACATCGGCGGCTGGGCGGCCTGGACCCGGCGGCTACGCTGGGAGGCCGAGCTGACCGGCGGGCGCGACGATCGCATTGAGGAGCTGCTGGCGATCCGGCTCGCCTGGGATTGGCTGCTCCGGGAGCGGTTGCCGCGCGAGCACTGGCAAGCCGCCCTCGCGGAGTTCGCCCAGACGCCCGCCGCCGCCACCGACTGGACGCTCGATCACGTCTGGCTGACGGCGCGCGAGCTGGCCTATCAGCGCCAGTTGGTCGCACGGTTGGGCTCGGCGACGCCGAACCATCCGGCGGTGGCGGAGCGCCCCCGCGCGCAGGCCGCCTTCTGCATTGATGTGCGCTCCGAGGTCATGCGCCGGTCGCTGGAACTGGTCGCGCCGGAGATGCAGACCCTGGGTTTCGCCGGGTTCTTCGGGATGCCGATCGCCCATCGGCCGTTCGGCACCCAGTCGGTGCGCGCACATGTCCCGGTGCTGCTCACGCCGCGCTATCAGATCGGCTCTGAACTCCAGGGCGTCGATGCCGAGACGCGCGATCAGACGCTGGCGACCCAGCGCCGGCAGGTCGGTCTCAGTCAGGCGTGGAAGGCATTCAAGATGGGGGCCTCGTCCTGCTTCTCCTTCGTCGAGTCGGCGGGGATCTGGCTCTATGCGCCCAAGCTGATCAGCGACAGTCTCGGCTGGAGCCGACCGGTCCCGGCGCCGGACGATCCGCGTCTGCCCGAGACCGAGGCGCGGCGTCTGGGGCCGAGCCTGGCGTGCGGTCATCATCACGACCACCACGGCGAGTCTCATGACGCGGCGACCTGTCAGGGTGAGGCTCTGGGCATCCCGCCCGCCGAGCGCGTCGCACTCGCCGAGGGCATCCTGCGCGCCATGTCGCTGAGCCAGGGGCTAGCGCCGCTGGTGCTTCTGGTCGGACATGGCAGCACCAGCGTCAACAACCCGCACGCCAGCGGGCTCGACTGCGGCGCCTGCGGCGGTCAGACCGGCGAGGCCAGCGCCCGCGCCGCCGCCGCGCTGTTGAACGATCCGAAGGTGCGTGATGGCCTGACCGAGCGCGGCCTCCGGATCCCGGACGACACCTGGTTCCTGCCCGGTCTGCACGACACCACGACCGACGTCATCCGGCTGTTTGATACAGCCTCGCTGCCGGCGAGTCACGCCGGGGAACTGGCCGAGCTGGAGGAGACGCTCGCGCGGGCCGGCGAGCTGACCCGTGTACAGCGCGCCGGCCTGCTGGGTCTGGGCGGACGCGACGGCCAGACGCTGGCCGCCAGTCTGCAACGGCGTGCACGCGACTGGTCTCAGGTGCGCCCTGAATGGGGGCTGGCCGGAAACGGCGCCTTCATCGCCGCCCCGCGCGCGCGCACCCAGGGGCTGGATCTGGAGGGACGCACCTTCCTGCACGACTACGTCTGGCGCGACGACACCGACTTCGCGATCCTGGAGCTGATCATGACCGCGCCCATGGTGGTCGCGACCTGGATCAACCTCCAGTACTACGGATCGAGCGTCGACAACCGCCGCTTCGGCAGCGGCAACAAGGTGTTGCACAACGTGGTCGGGGGCGCCGTCGGCGTGCTGGAGGGCAACGCCGGCGATCTGCGCGTGGGTCTGTCGCTCCAGTCGCTCCACGATGGCCGGCGCTGGATTCACGAGCCGCTACGGCTGAGCGTCTTCATCCAGGCGCCCGAGGCTCCGATCGAGGCCATCATCGCCCGGCACACCCTGGTGCGGCAGCTGCTGGACAACGGCTGGCTGCATCTGTTCCGGCTGGACGACGACGGCGGATGCCGGCGGCGCCTGCCGGGACGGGGCTGGGCGAACGCCGAGGATCAGCGGTTGCACTGAACGCGGTTGCGCCCCGATTCCTTGGCGGCATAGAGCGCCGAGTCGGCGCGCGCGACCAGCGCGTTCATGGACTCGCCGGGACGCGCGAGTGTTGCGCCGAAGCTCGCCGTCGCCGTGCCGACGATGGGGAATTCGTGCTCGGCGATGCCCAGACGCAACTTTTCGGCGGTCTGTTCGATGCCGTCGCGATCGATCTGCGGGCAGACGATCATGAACTCCTCGCCGCCCCAGCGACCAAGTGCATCCCCCCGGCGTAGCTGGGCGCGCAGAAGCCGGGTCGTCTCGATCAGCACCTGATCGCCCGCCAGATGGCCATGGCGGTCATTGACCGACTTGAAGTGGTCGAGATCGCACAGGATCAGCCCGAACGTGTCGTCTGCGTCGCGCACGCTTGCCAATGCCTCGTTCAGGATCGCCTCGATCTTGCGCCGGTTGTACACCTCGGTCAGCAGGTCGGTATTGGCCATGCGTGCCAGGATGCGGGCTTCGCGCTCCTGGGCCTGCCTGGCCACCCTGACCTCGACCAGTTGTGTCGTGCGCTTGTCCAGCTCGAGCGCCATCTCGTTGAAGTTCTGGCTGAGGCGGTCGACCTCATCGATGCCCGCCGGCTGGAGCGGCCGGCTGTGCATCTGCCGGCCGAGATCACTGGTCGCCGCCGAGAGGGCATGGATCGGCGAGACGATGCGGTTCGACAGGCGTTGCACCGACACCAGGAGCAACAGAAAAAAGCCCAGATAGAAGAGCACCAGAACCCCGATGGCGACATAGCCGATGCGGTTGCTCAGATCGCTCAGCGCCGCGACGGGCGCGAGGATGCGTGCCTCGTTGACCAGGACCATCAGCCGCCAGCCGGTCTGGGGGATGGGCTTCTGGATGAGTACATAGCGGGTCGCGTCGATCCGCAGTTCCGACAGACTCTGACCCGAACGGAAGAACTCCAGCATCCCGGTGCTGAAGGTCGGATTCGTACTCTTGAAGATGTTGTAGGCATCCGGCTTGCCGGGTGTGGTGCCGAGTGGCTCACCATAGTCGTATGCGAGCAGCTCCCGGAGACCGAAGACCTGCTCGATGCGCGGCGGCATGGCCAGGATGGTTCCGTCGCGGTCGACCATGAAGGGCATGGCGTCCCAGGACAGATTCAGGTCCAGGATGTGGCGAATGAAGCTGTCGATGGTCACGTCCAGTCCGGTGACGCCCTCCAGGAAGTCGCCGCGATAAACGGGCGCGATGCTGGAGATGACCCAGCCCGCGCCGGCCGGGTCCAGATAGGCACTGGTCCAGACCGCCCGGCGCTCGGGATTGTGGGCCGCGTCGGCTTCGTAATAGAAGGCCAGATCATTGACGTCCCAGGTGGTGCCGAAGCGCTCGGCGGCATCGTGCATGAAGGGATAGATCCGGTTCATGGCGTCCCAGGTGTTGAGATAGACCTGGGTGACGATGGGGTTGGCGTCGACGGTCGACTTGAAGAGCGGATCGAGATCCTCGCTACAGCGCGCCTTGTGCCGCTCGGCCTCACCGATGGTGGTCGTGGCGGCGTAATAGAGGCTGGCGCCGCCATTGTCCTCGGCCTTGTAGTAGGCGCCGTTGGAATGGCGCTCCAGGCGTGGCGGACCATTGGGCAGACGGCAGACCTCGGGATGGGCGAAGAAGGTCTCCTGCGCACGCTGCAACAGCCCCGTGAGCCGCGCGACCTCGCCGAGCTGGTTGTCGATGCTCCGGGCCTCGATGGAGATGATCGTCAGCAGGTTGTTCTGGACCTCCTGGAGCAGCGTGTCCTGGTTGCGCGTGGAGATGTAAAGATTGATGCCGAAATAGAGCGTCAGGAGCACCAGTTCGATGGCCAGCATCGGGATCAGGGCGCTCTTGAGATAGTGGCGATAGATCAGTCCCTGCAGGCTCGATGAGGCGCCCTTCATCGTGGTGCCCGCGTTCAGCGCGGCTTGACGGCGGTCAGGAGCGTGACCGGCATGGCGGTGCGCCAGCCGTCGAAGCGCCCGAGCGGAGCGGCGTGCGCGACCGAGATCCGCGTCAGCTCGCCGCCGATGCGCTCGCGCAGCGCGACGAGGAAGGCTTCGCTCTGGATGGTGACGGCGTTGGCCACCAGCCGTCCGCCCGGTTTGAGTGCCGACCAACAGCGCTCGGCCACGCCTGCGACCGTGAGTCCGCCGCCAATGAAGATGGCGTCCGGCGTTTGCAAGCCTTCCAGGGCTTCGGGCGCGCGTCCGGCGACCAGCACCAGATCGGGCACGCCGAGCGCGTCGCGATTGCGTTCGATGAGCGCGCGGCGGGCGGCGTCCGACTCGATGGCGATGGCGCGGCAGCGTTCGTCGGCTCGCATCCATTCGATCCCGATCGAACCACAGCCGGCGCCCACATCCCACAGCAGTTCGCCCGGCCTGGGAGCCAGACGGGCCAGGGTCGCGGCACGTACATCGCGCTTGGTCAGTTGGCCATCGTGCTCATAAGCCGCGTCCGGGAGTCCGACGCGGCGCGACAGGGGTAGGGCATCCGGATCGGCCCGGCACTCGACCGCGATCAGATTGAGTGCGGCGCAATCCTCGACGCCAGCGCTCCACTCAGCGGCGGTATTTTCCAACCGGCGCTCGCATGCACCACCGAGCCGCTCCAGCACCGTCAGCCGGCTCAGGCCATAACCACGCGCGGTCAGTTGCGCGGCCAGTCGGCGCGGTGTCGCACCATCGGCCGACAGCACCAGCAGCCGCGCTCCAGGTGCCAGATGCAGATTGACGCGCGCCGGCGGTCGGCCATGCGCCGGGATCACGGTAACGTCCTGCAAGGCCCAACCCAGCCGCGCCGCCGCCAGCGAGACCGACGAGGGGGCGGGCAGGATGCGCAGTTCCTCGGGCGGCAGACGTTGCGCCAGACTGGCACCGATGCCGAAGAACATCGGATCGCCGCTGGCGAGTACGCACACCGGCTGGCCGCGCCGGACCAGAAGTTGCTCATAAGCCAGCTCGAACGGACTCGGCCAGGGGTGACGCTCCTGGCCGGGGCGTTCCGGGACGAGTGCCAGATGCCGCGCCCCGCCGAACAGCAGACACGCCTCGTCGAGGGCTTGGCGTGCCGTTTCGCTCAGCCCGGCGAGTCCGTCCTCGCCAATGCCGATGACGGTGAGCCATGTGCACGGCGTCGTGGAAACAGGCGTTGCGGTCATGTCGATCATGTAGCTCTCATCTGATGAAGAAAGGATCTCTCGATCGGATTGATGCCGAGCATCCTCTCGACTCCGAGCGCCGTCATCAAAACCCGAATGGCAGCGTTTGCAGTGTCCCGGTCAGGCGCGGCAGCTCCAGATCCAGGGTTCTGGAACGTTCCTGGGCGTGCGTCAGCTCTGCGGCCGACAGCAGGCCATGGATCTTGTTGCGTTCGCCTTCGGCGTCGTGATCGCCGCGCGCCGCGGCGACATAAGCCTGCTCCAGATCCTGCTCGACGCCGCGTCCGCGCATGAACATCAACCCAAGCCGCTCCATGGCCAGGGCGTTGCCCTGTTGTGCGGCGCGCCTATACCAGTCGTAGGCGAGCGCGTAATCCTGGATCAACCCGCGTCCCTTCTCATAGAGCGCGCCCAGCATCAATTGAGCGCTGACGTGCTCCTGCTCGGCGGCCTTGCGGATCCAGTCGACGGCCTCGATCATCGCCAGCGGTTCGCTGTGCTGCCAGGCGTTTTGAACGAGGTTCATGCCGAATTGGTACTGCGCCCCGGCGTCACCGCTTTCCGCTGCGCGGTGCAGTTGCGGATTGTCGTGCTGCGGTTCGTCATGGACCCTGGGTGTGGCTATTCTTGAGGGGAATCGCTGGGGCGCCGCCGCTGTGTCGAATCGGGCCGGTTCATCCAGCCTGGATTGGTTGAATTCGACCCACAACAGCGCACCGAGGATGAGCCCTAGGGCCAGCAGTCCCATGATCCACTTCTGAATCAGGAAATGATCCCGCGCATAAAAGCGATGGCCACAGTCACGGCAGCGAAAAAGTCTGAAGAATACCGGATGCGTACTTGCACTCGAGTGCGCCGAGGACGGCTGGTTGGAGCGGCGGACATTACTGCTACCGCAATGTGGGCATATTTCCATGGTATTTTGGCTGGACGCGAATAGAGTCAATGAACCTCAACTGAAGTCGCGGCTTTTCCTGGCGGAGGATCTATGAAGACGATGCGGGACTTTTGTGGCTGGATGTCTCCCGAACCCGCGCCGGAGGCGGCGTGGCGCCAAACCCTGGAGTCGATCATGGCCCAGCGTGGCCAGACCAGCGGCGATGGACTGGAGGTCCGCCTTGCCGCCAACGGGCTGATCGCCACCAATGGTTCACTGTGCCATCTGGCCGAGCGCCAGGGTGTTCTGGTACTCATCTCCGGCCGCCCGCAGTTTTCCGAGCCGCTCTCATCGGGTGAGCAGGCCGCCGCGCGCGTCCTGGATCTCTGGCGCGAGCGGGGCGCCGACACGCCCAAATCCATTCAGGGCAGCTTTGCCCTGGCCATCGTCGATACGCCGCGGCGTGAGGCGCTGCTCGCCATCGATCGCCTCGGCATCGAAACCCTGGCCTTTGCCCAGACTGGCGCCAGCCTCGTATTCTCCAATCGCGCCGATCTGGTTGCCGCCCATCCCGAGGTCGAGGCCGATCTCGATCCGCAGGGTCTCTTCAATTATCTCTATTTCACCATGGTGCCTGCGCCTGGAACCATTTTCCAGGGCGTCGAGAAGTTGCTGCCCGCGCAGCGGCTCCATTGGCGCAATGGGCGCGTCGAACGTGGATTCTACTGGCATCTGGCCTATCGTGACGAGCCAAGGCGCGATTTCGAGGAACAGGCCCGCTGTTTCAGACAGTTATTGCGCGACGGCGTCGAGCGGGCACGCGGCTCCGATGAGGTTTCGGCCTTCCTCTCGGGCGGGACCGACAGCTCCACCGTCGCCGGTCTGCTCACCGAGATCCAGGGCAAGCCGGCGCGGACCTATTCGATCGGTTTCGAGGCTGAAGGCTTCGACGAGATGGAATACGCGCGGATCGCGGCGCGCCATTTCGGGCTGGACGCGCGCGAATACTATCTGACTCCCCGTGATGTCCTGGACATCATTCCGCTCGTCGCCCGGCAGTACGACGAGCCGTTCGCCAACGAATCGGCCGTTTCGGCCTATCTGTGCGCCAGACTGGCCGCCGATGACGGCTATCGGGTCATGCTCGGCGGCGACGGTGGCGACGAAATCCTCGGCGGCAACGAGCGCTATGCCAAGCAGAAGATCTTCGAGTTCTACGGGCGGATCCCCGGCTGGGTCCGTGGCGGATTCATCGAGCCGTTCGTCGCACTTCCTGGTGTCGACCGGGTGATGCCGGCACGCAAACTCAAGAGCTATGTGCGTCAGGCCAATGTGCCCTTGCCCGATCGGATGGAGGCCTACAACTTCTTCCATCGTCAGCCGCTGGAGGCCATGTTCACGCCCGAGTTCCTGGCCCAGGTCGATCCCGGTCAACCGCTGGTCCTGCTGCGCGATCCCTATGAGCGCGCCGACAGCCGGCATTTCATCAACCGCATGCTGCATCTGGATCTCAAGTTCACCCTGGCCGACAACGATCTGCGCAAGGTCTCGGCCATGACCGAGGCGGCCGGCGTCGAGGTCCGTTATCCGCTGATCGACGACGCGCTGGTCGAGTTCTCCGGTCAGGTGCCGCCGGACTGGAAGGTGAAAGGGAACTATCTGCGCTGGTTCTTCAAGCGCGCGCTCTGGGACTATCTGCCCAGGCCGATCCTCACCAAATCCAAGCATGGCTTTGGGCTGCCGTTCGGGATCTGGCTCAGGGACGACCGGGCGCTCGCCGATCATGTGCGCGGGCGGCTGGCGGATCTTAGTCGGCGCGGCTGGTTGCGGCCGGATTACATCGCCCGGATCCAGTCCGATCATCAGAGCCTGCATGCAACCTATTTCGGCAAGATGATCTGGATGATGCTGATGCTCGAGGAGTGGGTGGCGAAGTGAACCGAGTGCTTGGTCTCGTCCCGCTCGGTTTCGGGATCTGGATCCTGCACGATCTTCCATTCGCCCGCTGGCCGTTGCTGCTGGGGGTGGGCGTCTATTTCGGTCTGTTGCTCTGGCGCCCGGCGCTCTGGCTGATCCTGCTGCCGCTGCTGTTGCCGGTGCTGGATCTGCGTCCCTGGACGGGGCGGATCTATCTCGACGAGTTCGATGCTTTGGTGCTCGTCACGCTCGCGGTCTATCTGTTGCGCGACCGCTATATGCCTTCGTTTGGCGCGATGCGGACGCTGTCGAGGGTGCTGCTCGTCCTCTTCGTCGGACTCGTGGGTCTGTCGCTGTTCCGCACGCTCTATCCCTGGCCAGGGGGCGACGCCAATAGCTTCGCGGGCTATTACAGCCCTTTCAACGCTTTACGGGTCTCGAAGGGGTTGTTTTGGGCCGTGCTGCTCTATCCGGCCTGGGTGGTCGAGGAGCGGCTCGATGCCGTGCGTGCGCGACGCTTTCTGTTACTGGGGATGTCGCTCGCTGCGCTGGCTGTATTGGCCGTCGTGCTCTGGGAGCGTGGCATTTATTCGACCCTTCTGTTCTGGACCAACATCTATACCCCCATCCGCGCGCTGCTCGATTTCTCGACTCCGTATCGGGTCACGGCCTTGTTTGCGGACATGAACACGGGCGGCACGGCCATCGACGGCTGGCTGCTGCTGACTCTGCCGTTCGTTGCGGCCGCTTTTCTGAGCGCGCGTGGACGCTTGGGGGCGGTTCTGCCTGGAATCGCGCTGCTCGGTCTGCTCTACACGTCTTTCGTGACGTTTTCGCGCGGCGTCTATCTTGGCGTCTTCGTCGCCATGGCCGTTGCATTCCTGACGCTGGCGTTTCAGCAACGTGCGACGCTGCGAGCGCGCGACATCCCGCTCGTGGCAGCGACCGGGCTGACGATGCTCGGCCTGTCCTACATCGCCTTTCGCAGCGGCGGTTCTGTGGCCCTGGCCTACACCCTGACGGCCTTCCTGAGCGGCGCGCTCATGATGATGATTCCAGTTGCAGCGACCTGGGGGCGCTGGCGTCTGGCGGCGCTGGCAATCCTGGCCGCCGCCTTGACCCTGCTCTGTACCTGGACGATTCTCGATCGGAACTATGGATTTCTGCCCTTGCCGGCTGTGTGGCAAGCCATGCTCTGTATTCCGCCCGCCGTACTCATCGGCGTCTGGATCGGACGTCGTCTGGCGGGAAGGCTGGCACTCCAGCAGTCGGGGATGATCCTGGCCGTGTTTGCGGGCATTCTGTTTCTGCTGACGCTCAGTCTGTTCGGCTATCGCATGGATACGCGTCTGGAAACGGTTGCGCAGGATTTTCAGCATCGCCTGGAGCACTGGCGGACGGCTATCTCCATCATGGATCGCGATCCAGGTACTCAGCTCTTGGGGCAGGGCGTCGGGCGTTTTCCGCAAACCTATTACCTGATGCACCAGGATCCAGCGACAGTCGCTGGCTTCAGGATCGAGGACGATGGCGCGCGTCGCTCGCTTAGATTGTACGGCGGACCCAATATTCGGATCGGCCAGCGTTTGTCGCTGGAACCCCGACAAACCTACAGGCTGTCACTATCAATCAAAACGGATGAAGATCCCAGCCCCATTCAACTGGAGTTGCGGATCTGTCATCGGCATCTGGTTCCGGCGAACGAATGGAATCCAACCTGTGCGACCTTGAACCAAAGAATTCAGCCGAATGGCTCGGACTGGACGCGCATCGACCAGACCTTCGACTCGAAGGGGCTGGGATCATTCAAAGGCGCTCAGGAGGGTTGGCTGACGCTCGAAATCGCCAATCGTTCGGCGGGTCGCTGGATCGACATCGACGCGATCTCGATCCTGGATGCGGCTGGGACGGAGCGGATCGATAATGGTGATTTCGCACGGGGCTTCGACCGATGGTTCCTGTACTCGGACTTCGACCATCTGCCCTGGCATATCAAGAACCTGTGGCTCCATGTCTATTTCGAACTCGGAGTCGTCGGACTCTTCCTGTTTAGCCTGATTGCTCTGGCGGCGCTGACGAAAACCGCCCGCTCGGCGGCCGGGATGGATCCATTCGCCTTGGCGCTGCTTGTCTCTCTGGCGGGTTTCTATGCTGTCGGTGTCTTTGGCACCATTATCGATTCACCGCGCGTTGGCACGCTTTTCTGGCTGACCACCTTACTGGCCTTGGGACACACGTCCATTGCACGGCCCGCCTTGCGTCCGGCTCAGGTCGCTCAAGCCGGATCCATCACTCGTCAACGCAAACGTCTGTTCATGATCTTGGTCGTGATGCTTGGCGCGGGCCTCGCGCTCATGGCGCTTGCTCAGACGATGCGTTTTTACGACGTCGATACGCGGCAATTGGTGGGCAAGGTGTTGGAGCGTTACGGGATCGAGCTTCCATGGCTCGAACCCTGGTTGCGTCCGCCGCCGCGTTTTTCCGGTGTCGCTCTGGATGGACGCCAGCGTCCCACCCATCCACGCATTCTGTTGCCCGAACTCGCCGACTGGAATGGTCGCGGTCTGGCGCCGGCGATCAGGGCGCGCCAGGAGCGCTACGCTGCCGTGGGCCTGGATCCAGGACGCTATCCACCCTGTGGTGGTTCCGGGGCACTGCGGCTGGCGGTTTGCTGGATCCTCACGGGTGACGAGGGGGCCGGGCGCCGTGGACTGGAGGCACTGAGCACCTTTGAGCCGAGTCCGCCAGGGGACTACGGGGACTATGGCAATGGCTGGGAGCTGGCCTGGGCCTATGACTGGCTCGCGCTCCATCCCGATCTGCCTGAGGCGACGCGCCGCCGGGTACAGTCCCGGCTGGCTGCAATTCTGCCCAGTTATCTGGAGCAACTCGATGGTCGTGGTCCATCGCTGTGGCATGGTCGTGCGACTCTGGCAGCGACAGCCTGGGTGATCGCTGCCGCGCTCGATGCCGAGACTCCGGAACAGCAGGAATTGATCCGCCGTACCCAGGCGCATTTTCGTGAGGTCATGGCCGCGCTCAGGCTCTCTGAGGGCTGGCCCGAAGGCTACAACTACTGGATCAATTCGCGTGCCTTTATGTTGACCCTGGCTGCTGCCGCCTATCTCAACGGATTCGAAGATACGCAGGCCGCGCCCGAGATGCGTCAGGCGCTCGAGCGTGTTGGGTTGTGGACGCTCTACATGACGCGCCCGGATGGCCGTGTCGAACTGACGGGCGACGAAGGCCCCAGGGTCGACCTCAAGGACGAGACGCGCCGGGTCATCGACCTCATCGCCCAGCTCTCGCGCAGTCGTGTGCTATCGAGCTACTCGCGCTGGCTGGAGGCCAGACATGGAGTCGAGAGTTATTATCGCGACTATCGCTGGGGTTTCCAGCTCTTCAACGATCCGACGGTGTTGCCGCTGGCGCGTGTCCCGCCAAGCACACTGGATGGTTTGAAGGCTGTGCTGCCGAGCGCGGAGTGGTTTGGGCCGAAGGCGTTCAACCAGATCGTGGCGAGAAGCGGCTGGGGAGCGGACGACACAATGTTGACCCTGCGCGCGGGACATAGCCTCACGCATCATGGTCACTATGACGCCGGTCATTTAACGCTCTTCAAAGGCGCGCCACTGGCGATCAGCAATGCCACCTATCGGGGGGACATCGCCGCGCCCAACCGACTCTACTACGGCATCCGCACGGTCTCGCGCAATTCTCTATTGGTGCTGCGTCCGAATGAGCATATCCGGCCATCGCCGCTCGTCGAACGCAACGTCATCGACGGCGGCCAGCGGATCGTCATGCCGACCGGAAGTTCGGTTCAGGGTGTCGCGGATTGGCTGGCCCAGATCGGCCAGGGGCGGCACTACGAAGGGGGTGTGATCCGGACCTATCAGCTCATCGACGGACGGATGTTGTATGTCGAGGCGGATCTCACCGGGGCCTATGACAACAGCGACTACGACACCCAGGACCGAGGCGGCAAGGTGGAGCAGGTCACGCGCGCGCTGCTCTATCTACTCGACGAGGATTGCGTCTTCGTGTTCGACACGGTCGAGTCGACCGATCCCGGTTATACCAAGAAGTGGTTGCTGCACCTGCCGCAACGGCCGGATATCCCGGATCTGCGCGTCACGTTGGGGAGCGAGAACGTTGGCATCCTGGAAAGTCCGTCCGAGCACCTGTCGATGGTCAATGGACGCGGCCGGCTGGATCTGGTGCGGCTGGCACCCGAGGAGGCGGTGATCCGGCTCGTGGGCGGGGAGGGGTATGAGTACTATGTCGAGGCCGATGGCGACGATAAGGTGCTCGATGGCAGCAATTTTGGCCAGGATTCGCTGAAGGCCCGTTGGTTTGACAATGGACTCTGGCGGATCGAGATCCAGCCCACGCAACCGAATCGGCTGGATCGGTTCCTGGTCGCCTTGAGTCCGAGTTTGCGTGGGTCGAATCCGACGCCTGTCGAGCCATTACGCGTGAACAGCGGCAAGGCGCTTGCGGCCTATACGGATACAAGCCTGCTGCTCTTCGACCTCGACCATTTCAGCGAACCGGTCCGACTGGAGGTTCCGGGCCGGCAGACGCGGTTGCTGATTGCTGGTGTGTCCATCGGTGATCGCTTTGAAGTCGACTTTGGGGACCGACAGGAAACTGTGCCGGTCACGCAGAGTGGAGTCATCGAGTTCAGCCTTGGCGCTCAGGCTGGACGGATCTCCATCTGGTCGCATCCGTGATGCAAGCGCTCGTAATGGACCATGAGGCGACAGTCTGTCGAAGTCGATCTCAGACAAGCACCTCAACCGCCGTTGGGTGTCCCAGGAAGGCTGTCGGGCTGGCCGTCAAGCCATAGGCTCCTGACTGCATGACGGCGATCAGATCGCCTTCGCGGGCGTGACCGAGCGGCATTCGATCAGCCAGCAGGTCGAGTGGGGTGCAGAGCGGGCCGACCACGGACGCCGTTTCAGCTTCGTCGCCCGACTCGACCCGATTGGCGACCAGCACCGGATAATTCTTGCGGATGACCTGCCCGAAGTTTCCCGAGGCGGCCAGATGATGGTGCAGCCCGCCATCGGTGACCAGAAACACCTGACCGCGCGAGACCTTGCGCTCGACGACCCGGCAGACATACACCCCGGCCTCGCCGACGATGAAGCGCCCGAGTTCGATGATCAACTCCGTATCCGGCAGTGTGCGCCGGGCCGCAGGTAACAGTTCTGACAAACGTTCACCCACGGCGACGAGATTCAGGGGTTGCTCGCCGGGGAAGTAGGGGATGCCGAAGCCACCGCCGAGATTGAGCGCACGCACGGGGGAGGGCGCGTCCAAGGCCAGACGCATGGCCAGTTCGAGCGTTTTCTCCTGGGCCTCGGAGATCGCCTCGGCGCGCAGATTCTGGGCGCCGGAGAAAATATGGAAACCGATGAACTCCAGATCCAGGCGCTTCATCTCGGCCAGCACGGCCGGTACTCGCTCGGCATCGATGCCGAACTGTTTGGGGCCGCCGCTCATCTTCATGCCGGCGGATTTCAGTTCGAAATCCGGATTGACGCGCACGGCGACCCTGGGCCGGATACCCAGCGCTTCGCCGGCCTGAACCGCCGCCCGCAACTCGCGTTCGGATTCCAGATTGATCACGATGCCGGCGGCAATGGCCTGACGCAGCTCGCCGGGCGTCTTGGCCGGCCCGGCGAAGCTGATCTGATGGGGCGGCATGGGCGTGTCGAGCGCGGTCTTCAGTTCGCCGCCGGAGGCGACATCGAACCCATCGACCAGTCCGGCCAGATGTTGCACCACAGCCGGCATGGGGTTGGCCTTGATCGCGTAATGCAGATGGATGTCATCCGGCAGGGCTTGGCGTAGCTGGGCGATGCGCGCGCTGATCAGGGCGCGATCATAGGCATAGAAGGGGGTGCGTCCGACCCGATCGGCCAGGCGGGCAATGGGGAGGCCGCCGATGACAAGCTGGTTGTCAGTAACCGGAAAGAGCGGTGGTGTCGTATGGCGAGGGCTGTTCACGCAGAGACTCCATCCTGAAACAGATCTTCCAACTCCAACCCCAGCCGCTTACGGTCGATCTTGCCGTTGGGATTGCGTGGCAGGGGTTCATGGCGGACGATGATCCGCGCCGGAACCATGAAGGCCGGGAGGCGCTTCTGACATTCGGTCAGGATCGCGGCGCCGGCTTCATCGTCGTGATCAGGGGCATAGGTTATCAGGACAACCGCCTGTCCCAGGACCGGATGGGCTACGCCAACGGCCGCAACTTCGGCGACGCGCTGGGTGGCGTAGACGACTTCCTCGACTTCGGTCGGGCTGACCCGATAGCCCGAGGTCTTGATCATCTCGTCGCGGCGTCCGACGAAATAGAGATAGCCGTCGTCGTCCATCTTGACGGTGTCGCCGGACCAGACCGCGATCTCGGGGATGGGCAGGCCGGGGGATTGGCCGGGTAGGGGCTTGAAGCGCTCGGCGGTCTTCTGGGGATCGTTCCAGTAGCCCAGTGAGACATGGACGCCGCGATGGACCAGTTCGCCCGGTTCGCCGGGGGCGCAGGGGCTACCGTCTTCACGCACCACCAGGATCTCGGCGTTCGGGATGGCCTTGCCCATGGAGCCGGGGCGCTGGTCGATTTCGTCTGGTGGGAGGTAGGTCGAACGGAAGGCCTCGGTCAGGCCGTACATGAGATAGGGCTTGGTGCGCGGCAGCTTGGCGCGCAGGCTCGCCAGAGTTGCCGTCGGCATGGCGCCGCCCGAGTTGGTGATGTAACGCAGATGCTCATGGACGGATTCCGGCCAGTCCAGTTCGGCGAGCTGGATCCAGAGCGGCGGCACGGCGGCTAGGCCAGTGATGCGTTCGCGGGCGACGGTGCGGATGACATCGCGCGGCAGCAGATAATTCATCAGGACGGCACAGGCGCCGATATGGAAGGCCGTGGTCAGTTGGTTCAGGCCATAGTCGAAGCTCAGGGGCAGGACTGAGAGGATTCTATCCTGGGCGTTGTTCTCCAGGTAGGTCGAGACACTGACCGCGCCCGCGACCAGATTGCGGTGTGAGAGCACTACGCCCTTGGGGCGGCCCGTACTTCCGGAGGTGTAGAGGATCGCCGCGACATCGGAATCGATGACGCGATGGGGCTTGAAGGTCGTGCCGGGACCGAATGACGACTGTGCGGCGTCCCAGCTGATCAGCTTGACCGGGCTGGAATCGGCGTCCTCCGGCATCTGGCCGACCACCAGAATGGCATGCAGATCCGGGCAGAGGGGCAAAACGGGACGCAGCAGCGCGAGTCGCTCGGCGGATGTCACGAGGAGGCGGACATTGCAGTCGGCCAGGATATGCGCGACCTGCTCGGCCTTGAGGAGTGGGTTCACCGGCACGAAGACACCGCCGGCAGTGGCGGCGCCAAAGAGGGCGATGACGGTCTCAAGGCGTTTTTCCAGGTAGACGGCGACGCGCTCGCCTCTAGCGAGTCCCTGATCGATGTATAGGTTGGCAAGTCGTCGAATCGCTTCGGACAACTCACCATAAGAGAGGGAGCGACCGCCAAAACACAGTGCTGTAGCGTCAGGCGTTTGTTCGGCCTGGTCAAAGGTCGAGCGATGAATGATTTGTGTCATGCAAGCACACCTTGGTGGGCTGAGTGAAGGTCGTCATCAACGGGCCTCGGTACCCACATCGAAGATGATCTCTGGGAGGGGGCCACCCAAGATGCCGTAGCGTAATCCACCGGTCCCGTGGGAAACCTGATGTTGCCCAAGCTGCCAAAAAACGGTTTCACCCACTTGTCGCGCCCCCATGGCCGCATGTGCCCGCCACGAGGACTCGTTCAGGGTGTCGATGCGGCTGGCGGGCCACTGAAAGCCATGCTCGCGCAGCCAGGCATTGGCCGTATCCCAGAGCAGCGCAAACGTGCGAGTCAGTCGCATGTCTTCGGTGACATAGACATCGAAATCCCAGGCCACTCGACCCACGGGATGTGGTATGAAGCGGCAGTAAACCTCGTCCTCTTGGTAAGGGCCAGGCACGATCCAGAGACAGCCTACAGGCTGTTCTTTGGAGAAGGCTACCCAACAAATCGCTCCCTGACGAAAGCGGAAGTCGATGGTGGAACTCGGGCGGGGAAACCAGCCTGATTGGTACTCTTTCGGGCCAACGGCACGAATCTCCAGTCCGCTGGGCGGACGCGCGAGCAAAGGGCGTGGTGAAACCGGCTGCGCGACAAGGCGATAGCGAAACTGCCGAACCCCGATCAGGGCCAGCCCCCGACGCATCAGATAGTCGCGACCCGTTGCAGAGCTAAGATAAGAGCCGAGTTGGCGGATCAAGGGCATACACTCATATCCGAGTTTTTCAGTCCTGTTTAGTTTGAGCCAAACTGCAAAATCTTAAGCGCACGTTTTGGCAAACGAGACTAAAGTGCCTTAAACTCTCCCGACTATGCCTCAAGCCGTAGGTAATCCGCAAGCCATGACCGTTTTTCTTACTGTAAAAAACTTGTTGATTCAAATACTTCAACTCGGGACGCGCGGCGAGTCGTTGACTGATGTTTCGCCATTGCTCGGCGCTATCCCTGAGCTGGATTCCATGGCTGTGGTAGGCATCATCACGGCGCTGGAGGAGCACTTCGGCTTCGTGGTCGACGACGACGAGATCAGCGCCGAGACCTTCGCCTCTCTCGGTTCGCTCACGACTTTCGTCGAGCGTAAACTCGCTTAGGCTCTTGCATCGTGACGGCTCAACAAGACATCCGTATCGAGCCGTTCTTTCTTCCGAGTGAGACAGGGCCGCTTTTTTGCATCGGTCTCTTGCCGACGCAGCGCACTCCGCGCGCTGCTCTGCTCTACCTCCATCCCTTCGCTGAAGAGATGCACAAATCCCGGCGAACTGTAGCGCTGCAAGCACGCCGTCTGGCCAGAGAAGGGTTTGCCGTGCTGCAAGTCGATTTGCGTGGCTGCGGCGACAGTTGGGGTGATTTTGCTGACGCAACCTGGCAAGGCTGGCTGTACGATGCCCACACGGCCTTCTCTTGGTTACGCGAACGCGCCAGTTCAGTACCGATGATTCTCTGGGGGCTGAGACTGGGGGCTACCTTGGCGGCAGAGCTATCCGCTCAACTGGAGGCTGTGCCGCACCATCTGCTGTTATGGCAACCTGTCTTAGACGGTGAGCTTTTTCTCAATCAGTTCCTGCGTTTGAAACTGGCCAGCGAAATGTTGACGGTCGGCTCCGCTCAGGTCGATACGAAGACGTTGCGGACCCGTCTAAATTCTGGTGAGACCATCGAAATTGGCGGTTATGCGCTCTCTGCTTCGCTGGCTAATGTGCTTGCTGAGTTGCGCTTGGAGTCAGCGCCGCCGGCGAGTTCCACACTGTGGCTTGATCTGAATCAGGCCGGACAATTGACTCCAGCAAGTACTCGCGTTGTTCATGCCTGGCAAGCACAGGAAGCGCAGGTGACGGTAAGCGTGATCGCCGGGCCGCCGTTCTGGTCGACCCAGGAAATCGTTGAGTGCCATCCGTTGATCGATGCCACTACGGCAGCATTGCTGGAGTGTTGGCCATGACCTGTGCGGAGAGACCCATTCTGTTCGACTGCCAAGGCGACCGGCTCGTTGGGATCCTGGCCATCCCAGGTAGGCTTGCATGTATGACTGGCGTCATCATCATCGTTGGCGGACCTCAGTACAGGGCGGGCAGTCATCGTCAGTTCACCTTGCTCGCCCGTTCGCTGGCGATACACGGCATCGTTAGCCTACGCTTCGATACGCGCGGCATGGGGGATAGTGAGGGCGACGCCCGGTCCTTCACCGCACTAGACGACGATATTCGAGCTGCGATCGATACGCTCTTGCGCGAGGTTCCAAGGCTAACCGGCGTCGCGCTCTGGGGGCTGTGTGACGCCGCCTCGGCGGCTATGATGTATGCTTGTCAAGATGCGCGTGTTTCAAAGCTCGTGTTGCTCAACCCGTGGGTGCATACCGATGGACTCGCCGCGCGTGCGCGCTTGAATCATTACTATGGGCGCCAGTTGTTACGCCGCGAGTTGTGGCGCAAACTGTTTTCGGGTCAGATCGACTGGACGGCCAGTCTCCGCGATGTAGTAAGATCGCTGCGATCGGTCATCGAAAAACAGTTTTTCGACACACCTCGGTCATTTTCCTCGGGAATACCTCAAGAGGGTGCGAATCCATCGGAGGCCCGTGGTTTCATTGTGAGAATGCTCCGCTGCTTCGAGCGGTTTGAAGGGCACAGCCTGATCATTTTGAGTGGCAATGATTTGACCGCCCAAGAATTCCTAACCCTCACACATGGAAGCAAGGCTTGGCAGCGGGTACTGCGACGCACGAACGGACGTATAGAGTTGATGCCTGGGGCCAATCATACCTTTGCTAGCTGTGAATGGCGTCTTCAGGTCGAGTGTGAGACGAACAAGGCCATCTCTTCTACCTAAATAAGCGAGGTGATGCATTGCATGATTCGCGCCGAAACAATCGCTGGCTTGCTCCATTCGTGTTGTTCATGACAGTAGTGGGCGATGTTCATGCGATCGAGGTGACGTCCATGCTGGAACTCTCCGCGCTTCCACACTATTGCCGTGGGACGCAACTGATCTGTCAGTTGAGTGGAGATGCCTGCCCCACGTTATCCAATCATTATAGAAAAACTTACGTCCATTTGCACCATTATTGCTGGGCGCTAAATTCCGAGAACAAATCCGCAACAATGCCCGATAGAGAGTACGGGCAATCTTTATTAAGATATGCAATCGGCGATATCGATTATGTTTTAGAGCGCGCGGAGCCTGGCTTCAAGCTGCTGCCGGAGATCTATTCAACGAAGGCACGCATCTTATTCAAATTGCAGAAGGATGCTGATGCCAGATCTGCATTGCAGCAAGCTATAAAGGCAAATCCTAAGTATGTGCCTGCCTACAGTCGCCTCAGCGATTCCCTAGCCGATGCCGGCGATAAGGATTCCGCTATGGAAGTTTTGAAAAAGGGTATTCAGCAGGCCGGTCCTAAGAAGCCGCTCACGGATCGGCTGAAGCTCTTGACGACAACGACCGAATAGCGTTTTTACACGGGCGATCCACTCCGTGACTTCCCCTGCTCCAGCACTCTCGAATCCGAAGCGTATTCTGATGATCGCATTCCAGTTTCCGCCCTTTGCGGGCAGCAGTGGAGTTCAACGGACCTTGAGGTTTGCGCAGTATTTGCCCGAATTCGGCTGGCAACCTCTGATCCTGACAGCAGATCCTCGCGCCTACGAGCGCACCAGCACTGATCAAGTCGAAGACATCGGCAACGCTACACCCGTAGCGCGTGCCCTAGCGTTCGACACTGCCCGTCATTTCGCCTTTCGCGGCCGTTACCCTGGTCTACTGGCGCGCCCGGATCGCTGGGTGTCCTGGCTTCCAGACGCTGTCTGGACCGGATGGCGGATGATTCGTCGTGATCGCCCTGCGCTACTCTGGTCGACCTATCCGATCGCCACCGCCCACTGGGTCGGCGCGCTGTTGCAACGTCTCTCAGGACTACCCTGGGTCGCCGATTTTCGCGATCCAATGGCGCAAGACGGTTATCCGCCGGATCCAGCCACTTGGCACAGCTTCAAGAAAATCGAAACACGCACGCTCGGTCATGCAAGTCGATGCGTCTTCACCACACCCGGCGCGCAGCGCGATTACGCGGCACGCTATCCCGAGGCGGCGTCACGCCTGACACTCATCGAGAACGGCTACGATGAAGAAGCTTTTGCCTCTGTCGCTCCGACCGAGATTCCGCTGAATCCTGGATGCACGACGATCCTGCATAGCGGCGTGGTCTACCCCAGCGAGCGCGACCCGACACAGCTCTTTCAAGCCTTGCGCTTGTTGCTCGATTCCGGGCGTTTGGCTGGACGGCCGATTCGGTTACGTTTTCGCGCGCCCGGTCATGACCGCCTATTGCGAAGCCTGTCCGAACATTATCGGCTCACCGACATCGTCGAGATTTTGCCACCCATTGCTTACCGTGACGCACTTGAGGAAATGCTCCGCGCCGATCGGTTGCTCATCATGCAGGCGTCCAACTGTAATGACCAGATCCCGGCGAAACTCTACGAATACCTGCGCGCCCGTCGTCCCGTGATCGGCCTCACCGAACCTGTTGGAGACACGGCCTGGGCATTGCGCAACCATGGCATACATGACATCGCCCCGCTCGATGATCCCGACGCGATCGTTGAAGTGCTGGCACGGTCAATCACCCAGCCCTCGGCCTCCCCTGATCGAAGCTTACTCCTGAACGCGCAATCAGCCTCGCGACGCGAACGCACTCGGCAGTTAGCAGATCATCTCGATGCCGTTGTCGCGGAATCTCCAAGAGCTAGACGATTCAGTTTAATCTGAGAGTTCGCGCATGACCAGCATCCGTCGCTCACTCGCCCTATCGTTTATCGAACGCTATCTGCTGATGGCGATCGCACTCTTTGGGAGCATCTTGGTTGCGCGCCTGCTTACGCCCGAAGAGATCGGCATCTATTCTGTCAGTTTGGCCTTGATTGGGATCGCACAAGTCGTCCGTGATTTTGGACTCGGGAACTTCCTGATCCAGGAGAGGGATCTGACTGACGCACATATTCGCACCGCCTTCGGCTTTGCGTTGTTCATCGGTTTTACCTTGTTCGGGTTAGTCTTTCTGGCGGCGCCAGCCATCGCGGACTTCTATGCCAACGACCGTCTGTTGCAAACCCTGCGGATCAGTTCACTGAATTTCCTGGTGCTGCCATTCTGCTCCATTTCGCTGTCACTCTTGCGACGCGAGATGGCCTTCAATCGTCTGATCAAGGTGAATCTGATCGCGGCGAGCGTGGGTTTTATTACCACGATCAGTCTCGCCTACGCCGGATGTGGCCCGAACAGCATGGCCATTGGGGGCGTAACCTCCAATCTCGTGACTGGAATGGGGGCTTGGTTTGTACGAACGGATCGAAAATTCCTGTTGCCTGGCATCTCTGAATGGCGGAAGGTGCTCAATTTTGGCGGACAAAGCTCGCTTGCGGCGATCGTGACTACGATTGCAATGGATATCAATGATTTGGCAGTGGGGAAGATTCTCGGCTTCGCCCCGGTAGCCATCATCAGCCGCGCGCAAGGCTTGATGAATCTCTTTCATCGTGACCTGATGACGGCGGTGAGAAGCGTCGCCTTTCCCGCCTTTTCCAAGGCGCATCGCGCGGGCGAGAATCTGGAGGTACGTTATATTGCCAGCGTGACGAACGTAACCGTGATTGCTTGGCCGTTTTACGGCTTTGCGGCGCTGTACGCGTTGGAGCTCATTCGCCTGTTGTTCGGTCCCCAGTGGGACGAAGCCGTTCCGCTCGTGCCATGGTTTTGCCTAGCGGGCGCAGTGGCGGCGACTTCCAATCTGATCCTGAACGCGATCATGGCCACGGGGCGGATCGATCTAGTCACGAAATCGGAACTGTTTTATCAGCCCCTGCGCGCGGCTCTGATTGTGGCGGCGGCCGTCCTGTTCGAGTCGATTTGGGCCTGTACCATTGCTTTTGCGATCGCGCTGATAGCACATACCCCTTATATCTATGCCTTCAAGTCGCGCTGTATTCCGAATGATTATCGGTTGTTGTTATCGCAACTCTGGTCGAGCGCGAAGGTGACGTTCGCGGCGTTATCGGGTCCGGTCATCCTTGTGATATATGAGGGGCTAGGGCGCCATGAGCCGATGGGTATAATGCTAATTCTGACTGCCGCGCTGGTTTGTGGTCTGTCATGGTTGATGGCCTTGATTCTATTCAAACATCCCTTAACCGCCGATCCGCTGTTCCAGCGGTTGGTGGCAGGGTTGCCACGGTTTGCCTAGGAGATCCCATGGTCGTATCAATCGCATTGATGACCCTGTTCCTGCTATTACTGCTTATTATTCTGGCCCTAGTGGCCCTAACGCTGTACAAAACCCGCGCGGTGCATTTGGCCACCTATCAACTGTTGGATGATACCGCTAACACCCGTCGCGAAACGGGAGCATTGTTTGGGCAGTTCCAAGCCCTTCTCGCA
>ERZ1673962.317-NODE-317-length-37144-cov-4.348055_pt1 | contig 37144 bp, 36 predicted proteins | sample MGYA00580188_ERZ1673962 | MGnify/ENA primary metagenome ERZ1673962 (study PRJEB41334, sample SAMN05608104) | rock metagenome | biome: terrestrial subsurface; feature: shale formation; material: shale | place: USA: Pennsylvania ... | reverse complement strand
CCGGGAGTAACGGCATTCACCGTCACGTTGCGCTTGGCAAGTTCGCGGGCCACCGACTTGGTCAACCCGATAAGCCCGGCCTTGCTCGCGCAATAGTTGGCCTGCCCGGCATTACCCATCTCCCCCACCACGGAAGAGATATTTATAATTCTGCCTACGCGTTGCTTGCCCATGATTTTGGCGGCGGCGCGTGTACACAGAAAAGCTCCCTTGAGATTGGTATCGAGAACCGCATCCCAATCGGCATCCTTCATCCGTACCAACAGATTATCCCGGGTGATGCCGGCGTTGTTGACCAGCACATCCACGCGACCAAAAGCATTCATGGCGGCATCGAACATGGCTTGGACATCGCTGCTCTTGGAAATGTCCGTTGGCACACTGACGGCTTCCCCACCCTGCTTCCGGACCTCATCGACCAGACTCTCCAGCGCTTCGGTACTGCGAGCAGAGACAACGACCTTCGCGTCGGCTGCCGCCATCTGGCTGGCGATGGCGCGACCGATGCCGCGGGAGGCGCCGGTGACGACCACAACTTTGTCCTTCATCATATCAACTCTCCTCAAGACAGTGACGATTAAAACGACTTCAAATCGTCGACCGTGCCGATGTTCTGGATTTTGCTGCCTCTTGCAATACGCTTGATCAAACCGGAAAGCACCTTGCCGGGTCCGATTTCGATGAAGCGATCGACACCTTGTGCAGTCATGGTACGAACGGATTCTTCCCAACGAACGGGGGAATAGACCTGTTTTACCAAAAGATCCCGAACCGCGTCGGCTTTCCTGTTGGGTATGGCTTCGACATTGCTGATCACGGGGCAGGTCAAATCGCTGACCGAAACCTCGCCAAGCACTGCTTCAAGCTGTCTGGCGGCAGGCTCCATGAGCCGGCAATGAAACGGTGCGCTGACCGGCAGCGGCAGCGCACGCTTGGCTCCGCGCTCCTTGGCCAGTGCCATGGCGCGCTCGACGGCGGCGATATGACCTGCAATGACGATCTGACCGGGGCTGTTGTAGTTTGCCGGGGCAACGACTTCCTGTTGAGCGACCTCATCGCATACCTCGTCGACAACCTGCGCGTCGAGACCGATAATGGCTGCCATGGTTCCGACGCCGACAGGAACGGCATCCTGCATGAAATTGCCCCGTTGACGTACGGTGCGCACAGCATCCTCGAAGCTCAGAGCGCCGGCACATACAAGTGCTGCGTATTCGCCCAGCGAATGCCCGGCGACATAATCGGCAACCAGCCCGGCCTCCTCTTGCATCACCCGAAGAGCGGCAATGCTGGTTGTGACGATGGCAGGCTGGGTGTTGGCCGTAAGCTTCAGATCCTCCTCGGGACCATCGAAACAGAGTTTGGCCAGGTCCATTCCCAAGGCGTCATTGGCTTCTTCGAAGGCATGCCGGGCCTGAGGGAAATTCTCGGCAAGATCTTTACCCATACCGGCGTATTGGGAACCCTGTCCTGGAAATACAAAAGCTGTCATGTTCAATCCTTTTCCTTTACGAAAGCCCGTTTACCAGCGCAACAGAACCGCGCCCCAGGTAAAGCCGCCCCCGAAGGCATTGAGCAACAAGACATCACCCTGCTTTACCCGACCGGACCTGTGAGCCTCGTCAAGCGCGATGGGAATCGACGCAGCCGATGTATTGCCGACCCTGTCCACATTGACCACGACCCTTTCCTGAGGGATCCCGAGACGCTTGGCGGTGGCCTCGAGAATGCGGCGATTGGCCTGATGGGGGATCAGGAGATCGACATCGGCGGCGTCCATTTTATTGGCGACAAGCGCCTCTTCCCCGGCTTCGCACAAAGAGCGCACGGCAACCTTGAAAACTTCGTTGCCCTGCATCTGCACAAAGGGATTGCTTGGATCACAACCGCCGCCATCGGCCGGGTTGCGCGACCCCTGGCCCATTTGGTACAGCAGCGGCCAGCAACCGCCCTCCGTATGCAGGTGACAACTGAGGAGACCGCGGTCTTCCCCGCCCGTCTCAAGAACCGCGGCGCCGGCACCATCGCCGAACAGAATGCAGGTGCCACGGTCTTTCCAGTCGACGATACGACTGAACACTTCGGCGCCGATCAACAGCACCTTCTTGGCCGTACCCGCACGGAGATAACTGTCGGCGATCGACAAGCCGTACAAAAATCCGCTGCATGCAGCGGAAATATCGAAAGCGAATGCTCGTTTGGCCTGCAGATTATGTTGCACCAGACAGGCCGTGGCCGGCCAACTGAAGTCGCCGGTAACCGTAGCGACGATAATAAGATCCAATTCTTCGGGAGCAACCCCTGCCATCGTCAGAGCACGCCGGGCAGCTTCGGTAGCCAGATCGGACGTATGTTCTCCCTCGGCCGCAATGCGTCGCTCGCGAATTCCGGTGCGGGTCGTTATCCATTCATCGGAGGTGTCGACCATCTTTTCCAGGTCGGCATTGGTCAGTATCTTTTCCGGCAAATAGGAACCGGTCCCGGTGATACACGTTCGTTTCATCATCATGCTCAACTCCAAGCGAGGTCTGCCAAGAATCAGCAGGCGCCGTTTTCAATGATACCCTCGCACGTCTCGGACGCTTCAAGTCCGAGTTGGGCGATAAGCCGATCATTTATACGCTGCGACACAGATTCCCTCGCCATGTGAATGGCATTCATGATAGCACGCGCGTTGGACCCGCCATGGCAGATCATTCCCGTACCCTGGATACCGAGCAGAGGCGCCCCGCCGTATTCCGCATAATCGACTTTTTTCTTAAAGGCGCGGAAAGCGGGGCGAGCCAGAAGAAAACCAAGCTTTGCAAAGAAACGCCGCTTGATTTCCGCACTCAACATATCTCCGATCGCCTCTGACAGCCCCTCGGAAACTTTGAGTACGACGTTGCCGACAAACCCGTCGCATACAACCACATCGACATCGCCGGCAAAAATATCACGCCCCTCGACAAAACCGATATAGTTTAACCGCGACTGCTTGAGAAGCTTATGAGCCTCTCGAGCCAGTTCGTTGCCCTTGCTTTCCTCCTCACCGTTAGATAGCACTCCGACCCTTGGATGGTCTTTGCCGAGCATGAACTTGGCATAGACCGCCCCCATAGTCCCGAACTGCGCCAGATGAAAAGGCTTGCAATCTACATTGGCCCCGCCATCGAGCACCACCGTCTGACTTTTTTTGTTCGGCAGAATGGTAGCGATGGCCGGCCGGTCGATTCCCGGAATCCTTTTCAGAAGAAACATGCCTAAAGCCATGGTGGCGCCGGAATTTCCGGCACTGACCACGGCATGCACATCGCCCCGACGCAACAAATCGAAGCCAACCCTGATGGAGGAATCCTTCTTTTTACGCACCGCATCCGACGGGGAATCATGCATGCCGACGATCTCACCGGCATGCCGGACGGCAATGTCCAAACCCGTCGTATCGTGCCAGGACAAAATCCCCTCCAGCCGGGATTGGTCTCCGACCAGAACGATGGGTATTCCCCACCGCCTTGCGGCGGCAACCGCACCTTCGACCTCGACCTCAGGGGCGTTATCCCCGCCCATGGCATCGACGGCAACTACTATTTTTTCGTTCAATCGGACGTCCTTCTATACAGGTTTATTCGGTCTCAACGACATCCTTACCCTTGTAGCTTCCACAACTCTTGCATACGCGATGGGGAAGCTTGGGCTCTTTGCACTGAGGACAGGTGGAAATTCCGGGAGCGGAGAGAAAATCGTGCGCGCGGCGCATATCACGTTTGGATTTCGAAGTTTTCTTTTTGGGTACTGCCATCTTTTAGAGCTCCTTCCAAGCGACCTTCGGGCCGTTTTATAGTTTCCTGTAAAATCGCCCTTCATTTGAGGCGACCACATTTCGCCTGCTTCATTCCTTCTTTTTCACTTTAAAATTCTTCAGTGCTGCGAACTTGCCTTCCATGACCTTCTCTCGACAACCACAATCGCCTTCGTTGAGATCGGCTCCACACTGGGAACAAAGTCCGCGGCATCCTTCGTGACACAGCGGCTTTATGGGCAAAGCCATCACGACCTGCTCCTGTATGCTTTCGCTGAGGTCGATTTCATCACCTTCGAAGGAAAGCACACCGAGGTCTTCAGCCTGAAGCTCGACCTCCTCCTCTTCTTCGACCTCCATTTGCGGATCATGGCGCTCAAAGGTCAAGGAAAAGGGAATATCGAGCGATTGCTCGAACTCCTGCAGACATCTGCAACATTGAAGACGCACCACCGTGGTCACGACACCCTCGACGACAATCATTTCGTCGTATCGGCGCGCTGTTACCTGAATGTCGAGAGGCTGAACAAACACAGCCTCGCCGCTGCCGTGCAGTTCGTTCAACACGGGAAAATGCTCGAACGATTCACTGCGTTCCAGGGACAGACCCTGATCCTTGATGTCATCCAGCTCGATGTTCAAAACCAGCAACTCCTGATACGTGTTAGCCCGCAGGTAAGCGGGTAGTATAAGGCCTGGTCTATGTTTGTCAAGGGAAAAGGTCTTCAGCCAATGCCATGGGACCGCCCAGAGCCAGCCATTTACTAGCCTATTACGCAATCCAATGCAAGCAATTATTTCCATCGCGACGGTTATTCTCGGCATCAAGCGGTCGTCCTGCATACGCCGGTTGGTGGAAAAATCGACCAAAATGACGCAGGAGACATGGTAGAGAAATGATTGCTGGAAAACTTACCAATGCAAGGGGCATCCCCGCCGGAGTGTTGCGCAAGACGATGGATTAAGCTAGTTTTCATCCGGAAACGGCCCTTTTTCGCCGTGGCGGCGTCAATCCGCAGGCTTGCTTGTGACTCGGACCATCCTTGGACCTCGCCCTATGGGCAGCCAGAGGCTGTCCCATTCAGCTTTCCTGCTGAATGGTGCGGCGTACCGATGTACGCCTCCGCGCAACCCCTTGATTTCCTTGCAACAACGAAAAATTGCTCGTTTCCCATATGAAAACTACGCTGTATCCATCCGGGGTTTCCGGACGGACACAAGCTAGTTTTCATCAAGACCCCGTTCGCAATTCATGCACAACGCCCGGGGAGCACAACTGCCGGGATACTACAATCCATCCAAAAGGAAATGACCATGCCTCAACCGACTTTTTCTACAGCCGTCGATCGGCTTATCCGTATCGTTGAAATACTGCGTTCCCCCGGAGGATGCCCCTGGGACGCCGAGCAAACACCGAAAAGCCTCAAGCCATACATCATCGAGGAGGCCTACGAAGTTATCGAGGCCATCGATCTCGGCAATGCGGAAGCCATTCGTGAAGAACTCGGCGATCTTCTGCTGCAGGTCATCCTGCAGGCCCGAATTTTTCAGGAAAGAAATTTATTTAACATCGAAGACGTGGCCAACGGCATTGCAAACAAACTAGAGCGAAGGCATCCGCACGTCTTCGGGGCATCAAAAGCCACAAAAATTTCCGAAATACAACGCCAGTGGGAAAACATCAAAAAACGGGAAAAACAACAACAGGGAACCACTCCGTCCACCCTCGGCACCCTGCCGACACACCTGCCGGCTCTGATGAAAGCCAAAAAATTGACAGAACGCGCCAGCCGCGCTGGTTTCGATTGGCCGGATGTGGACGGAGCCATGGCCAAGGTTCATGAAGAACTATCCGAATGCGAAGAAGCTTTCAGGGGAAAAAATTCTCAGAGAATGGAAGATGAGCTGGGAGATCTGCTTTTCGCCGTCGTCAATCTTGGGCGTTTTCTCGATATCGATGCTGAAAACGCCTTAGGCAGAACGATCCGCCGTTTCATAGGGCGATTCGAGCATGTGGAAAAATCCCTGAAAAACCGTTCGCGGGACATGGTCGACACCCCGTTGGAAGAGCTGCTCGATCTTTGGGAGCAAGCAAAAAAGCACGAACGAAACATTCCATGAATTGTAACAGAGCTCACGACCTAGGCCACAGGCCTTTACGATTTCACCCGCTGCGTCTTCTTATTCCCAAAAAAGATCGCATCTTCAAGGCCCTTTGCGTTTTTTCCACAAAACCAGTGGACAACCAGTGGATAAACCTGTGAAAACCCCACAGCAGCCCGTATCGATCATAGCCTCCAACAAACTGCCCATTTTATGAACACCAAAACAATAACCTTTATTTTCGGGCACTTACCTAATTTTTTCGAAAAAACCTTCGCTATATGGAAGAATAAACAACGCCATGTTCTACCTGAGCCAGAATGAAATATAAATTCGATTTGCAGATAAGGAAGGACCAGAAATCGGAGGATCAAAAATTGACCAGAGGACTACTATAATAGGAATCGTTAAGATTTTTGTTACGCATTACCCTATGATCGCTAGCGCAACATCGCGGGTAAAGACGCCGACCTGCCTTTAAAAAGGGCGATAAAAATGACGCAACCCTCTTCAATATTCTGAAGAGGGTTGCGATGAGAACTGGCGGCCCCGACAGGATTCGAACCTGTGGCCTATCGCTTAGGAGGCGACCGCTCTATCCAACTGAGCTACGGGGCCCGCAAAGGGGTAACTTTATACACTACCAACAATTTATCTGGCAAGGATTTTTTAAAAAAAATGACAAGTGCCGCCTTTGCAAAAACTTGCAGAACAATTGCCTACAAGGCCTGCTGCATCTTTGAATGAAGGCACACATCCGATATGCCGATATCCAGGAAAAACCGCAAAACCGTCGAACGACCTTTTGCGGCGTCATCAAAACTTGAGCAGACTGAAGACTTTGTTCGTCGGCAATCGCTGCCGGCCGTTGAGAAACTCCAGTTCGGCAAGAAAGGCGCATTCGACAATCTCTGCTCCACACTCCCTTACCAACTCGACAACCGCCGCCACCGTCCCCCCGGTGGCCAGAAGATCGTCTGCCACCACCACGCGATCACCATGCGCAAAGGCATCCTCGTGAATCTCGAGAGTATCCGTTCCATATTCGAGTTCATAGGTCTTCTGGATGGTCTTGTAGGGCAGTTTACCCGGCTTGCGGACCAACGTGATGCCGGTTCCAAGTTTATAGGCCAAAGCGGCCCCGAGGATAAACCCGCGCGCCTCGACTCCGACGACCTGATCGACCTTCTGTCCGATATAGCGATGTGCAATCAAGTCGATCATGCGATGAAAACTTTTCGCATCGGCCAGCAAAGTTGTTATATCTTTAAAAACAATGCCTTTTTTAGGAAAATCCGGGATATCCCGAATCACGCTCCGTAAATCCTCCACTTCCAGATTCCTTTCAGTCATAAAACATCTTTCAATCGGTGGTGTCTATGCGGAAACTCCGGATGGACACAACATTATTTTCCTATGGGAAACGGGCAATTTTCCATTGCAGAAAAGAGCCGTTTCCCGAAGTAATGGTTGGCCGACATATTTCAGGATCGCTTATTCATTTCGCTTTCCATAAAAGCCACGCTTTCACTCTCCCGCTCTTCCATGATATTTCTGAGTTTTTGAAGACTCTTGGCTTCAATCTGGCGAATGCGTTCCCTCGTCACACCAAATCGTTTGCCGATGGTGTCGAGAGTCTGCGGTTCCTGGTCGTTCAAACCGAAACGCAGCATAAGGATCTCTTGCTCACTTTCGCTCAGCGTGGCAAACCAGTTGCAAACATGCGTATACTTATCAATATCGTCCACAAACGTGGAGGGGTTATCCGCATTGCTATCCTCGATGGTATCGATAAGGCTGTAATCGCGGTTTTCGCCCATGGGATGTTCAATGGAATACGTTTTTTTCACAAGCACCATGAGCCTGCGGATATAAGCCGGTTCCACTCCCATGTATTCGGCAATTTCCTCGACCTTTGGCTCCCGGTTGTATTGATGAATCAATTCTCGGCTGATTTTTATGAACTTATTGATATCATCGGAAACATGCACCGGCAGGCGAATGGTGCGGCTCTGGTTCACCAGAGCCCGTTCGATCGACTGACGGATCCACCATGTGGCATAAGTCGAAAACCGGCACTCCTTGCTCAATTTGAAACGCTCCACGGCCTTGATAAGTCCCATGTTGCCCTCTTCGATCAGGTCGAGAAAGGGTAAGCCGCGATTCATGTAACGCTTGGCAATCTTAACCACCAGACGCAAGTTCGATTCGATCATTCGATCACGGGCGGCCATGTCACCCTCAGATATCCGCCTGGCGAGCATGCGCTCTTCTTCGGCGGTGAGGAGCTTGGTTTTCTGAATCTCCTTGAGATAAAGCTTTATGGCATCATCGGACGGACCGTCGTCCTTTTTGTTCTTGTCGGCTTCGGCTTCAGCTTCATCTTCATCGGTATCTTCGCTCTCCTCATTCTCCTCCACGTCATCCAGCATGTCCATATCGTCCATGTCGCTCTTTTTTCCGGACGTCACCTCGACCTCGACCTCTTCTTCGACGGACTCCTGCGCGGACCGATATCCTTTACGACGTTTCCCCATAGAATCTACATCCTCCATTTTTTCCGAGAAAAAACGTTTCCAAACGGGATTACGACCGGTTGAAACGTTACAGGGTCTGAAAATCAGGGAAGATAACGAACGGGATCGATGGCATCCTTCCCTCGCCTGATTTCAAAATGCAGACGGGCTCCCTTGTAACCTGGCGGGGAACCGCCCAAAGCAATGCGCTCCCCCTTGCTGACATATACACCGGTATCGACAAGGTTTTTCTGATTGAAGCCATACACGGTGAAATAGTCATTCGCATGTTTCAGAATAATCAGATTACCGTATCCTTTGATTCCGTTGCCACTGTATGTCACGCGACCGGCCGCGGCAGCCACAATTTTCTGTCCCTGCCTTACCTCTATTTCGACGCCCTTGCGGCCGCCGTAGCCCTGTTGTCCAAAAGACTTAACAAGTTTACCACGAACCGGCCAGATAAAATGTATACCGGACGTTTTCAGCACATTATTTTTTTTTGCGGAGGAAACTTTTGCGGCGGAAGGAACCGGTGATGCCGGTTTGCGCGTCTTTGAACGATTGGCAGTGGAAGGAGAACGGGCTGATGTATTTTTTGACTCGGCAACGCGGTCGCGACGCGAAGTCGCGACCGTCGGCGGCACATATTTGGCCCCCCGCGCGCCGGGAATAAAGAGCCGCTTGCCGGCCTTGAGTCGAGAGGGATCTCGAATGCCGTTGATCCGGGCCAGGTAATCCGCATCGAGTTTATATGTCTGCCCGATACGATAGAGAGTCTGGCCCGGCTGCACTGTATGATAAATACCTCTGGGAGGACTGCAACCGGAAAGGCAGCTCCAAATGACCAGAGCGCACCCCACTCCCGCGACATGTCCCACGACAGGAGATGCCCCAAGAAAGCGAATACGATTCAGTAACCAGAACCAAGGCATTGCAAATATCCGCAGCAGCCGATCAGGCAAAGTGCGACACAAAGACGAAACCGCCGATACCAAGTACCATAATGGCAAAAGTAAGATAATTGAAGTATTTTTCGATAAACAGCCTGACCGTCTGGCCAAAACAATAAACCAGGCCGGCAAGCAGAAAAAAACGTAAACTGCGACTCAATAAGGATGCCAGCATGAACATGCCGAAATGGATATGAAATACGCCGGCGCCGATGGTGATGACCTTGTAAGGGATGGGTGTAAAGCCGGCGGTAAACACCACCCAGAAGTCGTATTTTTCAAACAGCTGTTGTACATGAATGAATCCCTGTTCGTTGAACAGGGGTACGTAGGTATAAAAAAAGTTTCCGAGTACGTCCCAGAAGCCCAGACCAATGGCATACCCCAACGCACCCCCGAAAACGGAACCGAGGGAAGCCATAAAGGCAAAACGATAGGCCTTGCAAGGCAGGCCCAGGGCAAGAGCCATCAGCAACACGTCGGGAGGAATGGGGAAAAAGGAGGATTCGGCAAAAGCGAGCAGAAAAAGCGCCGGCATCCCATACGGAGTATCGGCCCAACCAAGCACCCAGTCATACAGGCGGCGCAAAAACTTCATCGTTCAGTTCTCCTCCGGATGCCAGCCGTATTTTCCGACCAAAGGAACAAAACGACAATCGAGGAGGTCTTCCTCGGAAAACTTGTCGAGCCCGGTACGTACCACCCGTTTAAGAATCTGACTGCCTCGACTGCCGACAGGAATAACGAGTCGGCCACCGACCGAAAGCTGCTCCAGGTAATGATGAGGAATCTCCGGGCTGCCGGCGGTGACGATAATGCCCTCAAAAGGCGCTTCCTCCTCCCAGCCGTAGGTGCCGTCGGTGAGCTTGATATTAACGTTTCTGCACCCTACCGAATCAAGAATCCGACGCGCACGACGAGCAAGCCCCGACAACCTTTCCACCGTATAGACCCTGGAAACGATCTGACTCAGAATCGCGGCCTGATAACCTGAACCGGTACCGATTTCAAGGACCTTCTCTCCGCCCTTTAAACACAGAGCCTCGGTCATGAAAGCGACCATGAAAGGTTGGGAAATGGTTTGTTTTTCTCCGATCGGCAGAGGAAAATCACCATAAGCCTGCGACCAGAGGGCCTCCTCGACAAAAAGATGCCGCGGCACCCGCATCATGGCATCGATAACAAGAGGATCATGCACCCCCCGCCGAATCACCTGCTGCTCAACCATCAATCTCCGGGCTATTGAATAATCCATATCAGTGGTTTCCCTGCCCCCGTGAAGGCTGTGTTGTCACCTGTTCGCACCTGTCTTAAACATACATCCCCGACGCTGAGGGGCAAGTTTCGAAAAATGTTCTCCGTTCTTGCTCAGCCAACAGGGTAATCCGCATTCCATAGAGACAGGCATTCAAAGGATTGGAAATTGGTCAAGTCGAGATGCAGCGGCGTTACGGAAATGAAACCTTCATGCAATGCATGACAGTCGGTGCCGTCAAGATATTCGAAATCGCACTCCCCGCCGCCGAGCCAGTAATACTTACGACCCCGCGGGTCGAGCTTTTCCACCACCATATCGGCGTAACGTCTGCGCCCCTGACGTGTAAGACGCATACCGCGAATGCGTCCGGAGGGAACGTTGACATTGAGAAAAGTATCGACAGGCAGGCCATCCTGCAAGGTTTTTCTGGCCAGAAACAATGCGGCACCACCTGCATTGCTATATTCAGAAGCAGTGTACGTTTCCCCTCCCAAAGACACCGCCAGGGCCGGGACGCCCATCAAAGTCGCCTCCATGGCGGCGGAAACCGTGCCGGAATAGGTTATATCGTCACCGAGGTTTGCACCGCGGTTAATCCCTGCTACGACAAGATCGGGAGTCGCAGGGAGCAAGCCGTGTATGCCAAGGTTGACGCAATCGGTCGGTGTGCCGTCCACGGCAAAAACCCCAGGCGTCAATTCATCGGCTCGTAACGGCGCATGAAGGGTAAGAGCGTGGCCGATGGCGCTGCGGTCCCGGTCGGGAGCGACGATCACGACCTGCCCCAAAGGCGCCAGTGATTCGGCCAGCGCTGCGATACCAGGGGCATGGATTCCGTCGTCATTGGTTACCAGGATCAGCAATAAATGCCTCGCAGGAAGGTCTGATTAATAAGGAAAGGTATTGATATTGGCAAAAAGGACCTTTTTGTCACGTTTCGAGCGTGGCCCGCAAATGCAGTAGATCGCGACGGATTTCCTGCAATATTTTCACGGCCTCCTCCGCATTGACGGAGGAGGCCGCATTTTCTACACCGTCGCGCTTTGCCAGCAACTTTTTGGCACCGGCAATCGTGTACCCCTGACGGTAAAGGATATCTTTGAGGCTCAATACGAGTTCGATATCCTCCCGCCTGTAGAGTCGCTGTTTTCCCTGACTCTTGACGGGACTGATATTGCGGAACTCGGACTCCCAGTAACGCAGCACATGCGGCTTGACCCCTGTGAGTCGTGCCACCTCGCCAATTTTGAAATAGAGCTTGTCAGGAATGGAAACCTGCATATCGAGCCCTGGACGGGGAAGAATCAATCCTGCCCGTTTATCGCTGACTTGAGTACCTGACTCGGCTTGAAGGTCAGAATATTGCGGGAGCTTATCTCGATCTCTTCGCCGGTCTGCGGATTGCGACCGCGCCGGGTAGCCTTCTGCTTGACGACAAAATTGCCGAATCCGGCAAGCTTGATCTTTTCCCCATTTTCCAGGGTGTTCTTCATCAGATCAAAAACCATCTCGACAATGTCCGAAGATTCCTTTTTGGAAAACCCTGTCTTCAGGTAAACCTTCTCCACCAGATCAGCCTTGGTCATGGCCACGTCCCCCTTTTGAAGCACAGATACTTGAATTCACGAGTTTTTTTATATCACAGGGACTTACCCTAAGCAACCGATTTTTGTGCCCGACAAAGCCGACCGCAAACCGACCCCGTCGACAAGCCCGCTCTTGACCCGGCCTTGCCACCAAGGGCAAAAGCATACCCGACAGGGTAAGGCGTTCTCATATCGTCAATCCCAGGCCTGACCAACGGTACGCTAGCGTATTTCGGCACCAAGCCGGGATACGAGGGTTTTGACGATTTTATCATGCGCTTTCTGGATTTCTTCATCCTTAAGAGTCCGATCGTCGCTGCGATAGCGCACCCTGATGGCCAGACTCTTCTTTCCTTCGGGAACGCCTTTGCCCCGATAGACATCGAACAGGATAAAATCCTCTACCAGCTTGCCGCAGGACTTGTTCAAGACTTCGTGCACATCACTGAACGGCACGTCTTCATCAATCAGAAAAGCACTGTCCCTGGAGACCTGAGGAAAACGGGATAACGACTTGAAAGCGTATTGTCCGCCGGCGGCTTCGAGCAATTGATCAAAGTCGAGGTCGAGCAGATAGACGGGTTGATCGATCTCGTAATTGCCGAGAATGCGAGGATGAACCTCTCCAAGAGTTCCAAGTACGCCATGCTTTTTTTTCAGAGTACAGGATTTGCCCGGATGCAGGAAAGGTTCGCCGACACTTCCGTCCCAGACCACTTTCTCTACGTTGAACAGCTCCAGAATCTCTTCGGCCATGCCCTTGACATCATAAAAGTCGACTTTGTCGTCATTGCTTCCCCAGCCCTCGGGTGCCCTGCGACCGCACATAACGGCACAAAGCCGCCATTTCTCCATTGGAAGAACATCTTCCCGCTGCGGCAGGAATACGGGACGCAGCTCGAACAGCCGCAGGTCCTGATTCTGATAGGCGAGATTACGCGCAACCGTCTCGAGCAGGCTGGGCACCAGGCTGGTACGCATCACGGACTGATCCTCGGTAAGAGGGTTGAGTATGTTTACCGGCTGGCGACGGGGATCATCGGCTTCCAACCCGATACGATCCCAGACACCGGGAGCGACGAAGGAATAGTTGACGATCTCCCGGAATCCGGCAGCCACAGCCGCATTGCGCAGGCGAGTCACTTCCTTGAGATGCCGGGGCGGAAGATGGCAGATCATGCGCCCGGCGGGCATCGTAACGGGTATGTTGTCGTAGCCGTTGAGCCGCGCCACCTCCTCGATCAAATCTATCTCCCGCTCAAGATCCGGGCGATACGAGGGGATACTGGCCACAAGAAGCTCTTCATCGTTCTCATCCGCAGGGTGAGCTTCGATACCTATGGAACCCAGGTGACCATGAACATCTTCCATGTTCAGATCGAGCCCCAGAATTTGGTTGACCCGCCGGATACCGATCACGATCTTGCGTTCGGCAACCGGTCGCGGATAGGCATCGATCATTCCGCGGCAGACGACGCCACCGGCGACCTGCACGATAAGTGCAGCCGCCTTGTTCAGAGCCAGAGGAACCATGGCGACATCGGCACCGCGTTCGAAACGATGCGAGGCTTCGCTACGCAAGTTCAACCGCTTGCTTGTTCTTCGAATGGTAAGAGGCTCGAAGTAGGCGCTTTCCAGTAAAATATCGACGGTTTCCGGAACAACTTCCGAATTCTCCCCCCCCATGATGCCGGCCAGGGCCACCGGGCCTTGCCCGTCACAGATCACCAAATCGTTCTTATTGAGGGAACGCGGAGCGCTGTCGAGAGTTTTAAAAACCTCGTCGCCGGCAACCTTTTTTACGACAATGCGGCCTTCGCGCAAACGCTGAAAATCGAAAGCGTGCAAGGGATGCCCCAGTTCCATGAGGATAAGGTTGGTGACATCGACGACATTGTTTACTGAGCGCTGTCCGATCGATTCGAGTTTGCGCACCAACCATTCGGGAGACGGGCCGACCTTGACCCCGCGAATCAGACGCGCCGCATAACGGGGGCAGGCCTCAGGAGCCTCAATGGTCACGGAGGCAAGCTCGGCAACATTGACGCCCTTTTCGATCAGGCCCGGCTGATGGAGACTCAAGGGACGACCGACCATGGCAGCCACCTCTCTGGCCACCCCGAGCACGCTGAGGCAGTCCGGACGATTGGGCGTCAGACCGAGCTCGTAGCGCACATCCTTGAGCCCCAGAGCATCAAAAACCGCCCCCCCCAGAGGACAATCCTCCCCCAGGATCATGATACCGTCGGAGCTTTCGGCAAGTCCGAGTTCCTTTTCGGAACAAAGCATGCCGAACGATTCCATGCCGCGGATTTTGGATTTTTTTATTTTGAAATCGCCAGGCAGTACGGTTCCAACCGTGGCCAGAGCGACCTTGTCTCCGGTTTTGTGATTTTTGGCACCACATACAACCTGAAAGGTTTCCCGCCCGTTGTCCACCTGACATACGGTCAACTTATCGGCATTCGGATGCTTATCGACGGATATCAGTCTGGCGACCACCACGCTGTCGAGCCCGGCGCCGATCCACTCCATGTTATCCACTTCGAGGCCGGCCATGGTCAAACGATGCCCCAACTCCTCCGGAGTCATTTCAAAATCGACAAATTCTTTCAACCAATTATAGGTAACGATCATAACGGCGATCCTCTGAAAATTTTATAGGCACAGAAAACGTCTGGGCAGATTAGAACTGGCGCAAAAAGCGGACATCGTTTTCGAAAAACAGGCGCAAATCATGAACGCCGTACTTCAGCATGGCAATACGCTCCACGCCCATACCGAAGGCAAAGCCGCTATATACATCCGAATCGTACCCAACCGCCTTGAATACTTCGGGATCGATCATGCCGCTGCCGAGGATTTCCAACCAACCTGAATTCTTGCAGACCCTACACCCCTGGCCTTTACACATGACACATTGAATGTCGACCTCGGCACTCGGTTCGGTAAAAGGAAAGAAGGAAGGCCGGAACCGCACCTTGAGCCCCTTGCCGAAGATCTGCGACAGAAAAGTCGTAAGAATTCCCTTCAGATCCCCGAAAGTGATATTTCTGTCGACCAGAAATCCCTCTACCTGATGAAACATCGGGGTATGGGTCAGGTCCGAATCCCGGCGATAAACGGTACCGGGAGCGATGACCCTGACCGGAGGGGCATGCTTCAACATGGTACGAATCTGCACAGGAGAGGTATGGGTTCGCAACACCACGTCATCATTGATGTAAAAGGTGTCCTGCATATCCCTCGCAGGATGGTCCTTGGGCATATTAAGAGCTTCGAAATTGTAAAAATCCTGTTCGATCTCCGGACCTTCCGCCACGGCAAACCCCAAGGCGGAGAAAATATCGGTGATCTCTTCGATAATCAAAGTCACAGGATGTTTGCTGCCACTCGCGAGGCGACGACCGGGCAGCGTAACATCGACACGTTCTTCGGCGAGACGCTTTTGCATTTCCAACTCGCCGACAAGGCGGGAACGTTCCTCGAACAGGTCTTCAAGCTCGCTTTTAACCTGATTGGCCAGGGCACCGATAACCGGTCGATCTTCGGGAGACAGTTTTCCCATCCCCTTCATAATAGCGGTCAACTCCCCTTTTTTACCAAGAAAACGGACCCTGACTTCCTGCAGGGCATCTGCGGAATCGGCCGCTTCAAGTGCTTTGCGACCCTGGTCCAGCATAGCAACTAGTTTTTCTCTCATATTCCGTTCCGTTCATCCCGAATGAAACAAAAGAAAGCGATCCGTCCTACTGTCCGCACCGCATAAAAAAAAAGAGATGAGGCCCGGCCTCATCTCTTTTTTCTCATCTCCGTTAACTCACTGAAGCTGGGCTTTGACTTTTTCAGCAATAGCGCTGAAACCAGCCGGATCCGTTACAGCAAGTTCCGCCAGAATCTTACGATCCAAGGCGATTTCGGCCTTTTTAAGGCCATGAACCATCCGGCTGTAGGACAGGCCGTTTTCCCGCGCGGCAGCATTGATGCGGGCAATCCACAATGCCCGGAAATCGCGCTTTTTGACGCGGCGATCCCTGAATGCATAGTTTTGCGCGCGATCCACAGCTTCGGTGGCACTGCGAAACAACTTGCCACGTGCGCCGCGATAGCCTTTTGCCAGCTTTAAGATTTTGTTACGACGACGTCTCGCTTTGAATCCTCGTTTTACTCTGGGCATGTAACTACTCCTTGTGGTGGTAATGAGCGGATTATCCCGCTGCCGGATCTGAAGGGGGAGACATGTCCCCTCAGTTCACGGTCTTAAACATGGCCCACCGTCTCGCCCTTAAAGATAGGGGATAAGGCGGCTGATATTCTTCTCGTCGGCCTTGGCGACAAGCGTACCCTGACGCAGGTCGCGTTTGCGCTTGGTCGACTTTTTGGTCAGAATATGGCTGGTGAAAGCTTTGCTCCTGCGGATCCTGCCGCTGCCGGTTTTACGGAAACGCTTGGCGGCACCGCGGTTGGTTTTGATCTTTGGCATGGAAACGTTCTCCTTGATGTCTTGGCGCGACAAGCGACCCCAGACAGGGCTTGGTCGATTTTCGCGATATCAGCCGGACATTGAACGACCGGTCTTTCAGCTATTTTTTCTTTGGCGCGATTACCATAGTCATGAAACGCCCGGCCATTCGTGGAGCCATCTCCACCTGGCCGGCATCACCGATCTCCTCGGCAACGCGTTTCATCAATTCGAAACCGAATTCAGGGTGGGTAACCTCCCGACCGCGAAACATGACGGTCACCTTTACCTTGTTGCCACCCTCGAGGAACCGCAGCGCGTTCTTGAGCTTGACCTGAAAGTCGTGCTCCTCCGTCTTCGGCCGCATCTTGACTTCTTTGATATCGACACGCGCGGATTTCTTCTTAGCCTCCGCAGCTCGTTTGCTCGCCTGATATTTGTACTTGCCGTAATCCATGATTCGGCATACGGGCGGCGTTGAGTTGGGAGAAACCTCGACGAGATCCAGGCCCCTGTCTCCGGCGGCCTGCAAAGCTTCGCTGACGCTCATGACTCCGAGCATCTCTCCTTCGTTATCGACGACGCGGACTTCCTTTGCTCGAATGGCGCGATTGACGCGCGCTTCTTCCTTAGCTATGGTAGCACCTCCTAACGATACTGATCACACTCTTCCTGAACATACCGTACAAAGTCTTCAGGACTCATGGGTTCCAGGTTTTTACCGGTGCGGAAACGGGGAGCCACGGTTCCATCCGCCATCTCCTTGTCTCCCACCACCAGCATATACGGAATTTTTTCCACCTGGGCCTCTCTGATCTTGAAGCCGAGCTTCTCGTTCCGAAGATCGCTCTGCACACGAACCCCGGCGGCTCGCAATGTGTCGGTAACGCTTTTCGCGTATTCGGCCTGATGATCCGTTACATTGATCACGACGGCCTGAACCGGCGAGAGCCACAACGGAAAGTTGCCGGCGTAATGCTCAATCAGAACGCCTATGAAACGTTCGATGGCACCGAGAATGACCCGATGCAGCATAACCGGCCGATGTTTTTCACCATCCTTGCCGACATAAGTGAGATCGAAACGCTCAGGCAGGGTAAAATCGCACTGGATTGTAGCACACTGCCATCTTCTGTCAAGGGCGTCCTTGAGCTTGATATCGATCTTCGGCCCGTAAAAAGCGCCATCGCCTTCGTTAATGTCGTGCGGCAGTTTCAGATCCTTCAGCGCGTTCATCAATGCGCGGGTGGCACGCTCCCAATCTTCTTCGCTGCCAATCGACTTTTCGGGCCTGGTGGATATTTCGACCTCGTATTCGAACCCGAAAATCCCCATCACGTCCCGCACAAACTCCAGGACCCGCTTGATTTCCATGTCGAGCTGCTCGGGGGTACAGAGAATGTGCGCATCGTCCTGAGTGAAGCCGCGTACGCGAAGGAGACCGTGCAACACGCCCGATTTTTCGTGCCGATGCACCGTGCCCAGCTCGAAATAACGGATCGGAAGATCGCGATAGGAACGCTGCCGGGACTTGTAGATAAGCATATGGGCCAGACAGTTCATGGGCTTGAGACCGTACCCCTGCCCGTCGACATCGGTGAAATACATGTTTTCCCGATAGTTGTCGAAATGCCCGGAGGTTTTCCACAGATCGGTGCGAAGAATCTGCGGCCCCATGACGATATCGTACCCGCGACGCAGATGCTCCCGTCGCTCGAAATCTTCCAGCAGAGTGCGCAGCAGAGCCCCCTTGGGATGCCAGATCACCAACCCCGCCCCGGCTTCTTCGCTGAAGGAAAACAGATCCAGCTCCCGACCGATGCGGCGATGATCCCTCTTACGTGCCTCTTCGAGTTTGTTGAGATAAGAGCGGAGCGCCTTTTTATCGGGAAAGGCGGTGGCATAGATGCGCTGCAGCATCGCGTTCTTTTCACTGCCCCGCCAGTAGGCGCCGGCAACGCTGGTCAGCTTGAAAGCCTTGATGAAACCGGTGGAAGGCAGGTGCGGGCCGCGACAAAGATCGACAAAATCGCCTTGACGATAGAGGGATACGGTCGATTCGTCCAGATCTTCGATGAGCTCGACTTTGTAATCCTCGCCAAGCTGCCTGAACAGTTCGATGGCGCTGTCCCGGGTAACCTCTTCACGCCGCACGGGCAGATCGGCCTTGGCCAGCTCCTGCATCCGCTTTTCGATCTTTTCGAAATCGTCCGGCGAAAAGGTGTGATCCTCGCAGTAGAAGTCGTAGTAAAATCCGCTTTCGATAGCGGGACCTATGGTAACCTGAACCTTGTCGCCGTAAATATCCTTGACCGCGTGCGCCATGAGATGCGCGGTGGTGTGACGGTAGATTTCCAATCCCTCGGAGGATTTCAAAGTAATGATTTCAAGCCGGCCGCTTTCGGTGATGGGAGTGGACAAATCGACGGTATGATCGTTGAACCGTGCAGCCACAGCCTGGCGGGCCAGACCAGCACCAATGCCGGCCGCCACATCACCAGGAGTGGTCGCCTCAGAAAATTCCTTGATAGAACCGTCTGGCAACTCGATCTGAATCATGACCACCCACTTTCTCCGCGAACAAAAAGAGGCATCCGAAGATGCCTCGACGATACGCGCGGTGTTTGTAGAATATGGTAGGCACGGGCGGGATTGAACCGCCGACCCCTACCGTGTCAAGGTAGTGCTCTCCCACTGAGCTACGTGCCTACAAATCAGCGACGGGGCAAAGTAATATCAAAACGCGGGCATGCGTGTCAACATTTTTTCCATCATATCAGTAAAAAAAGTCCCGAAAAAGAAAAATGAGCGCCACGCCTTCCCGCAGATCAGGTTTTCCATCCAAGCCTGCGCTTTACGAACCGGAAGGCCTGAGCCGCTTCAGGGACCCGCAACGCAAGACACGCTACGGCAAATATACCGGCCCCGACCGTGACAGCCCCGGCCAGTAACAGAACTCTCAGCCAGAAAGAACCGGCGATCTGCCAGTGCACATTATGCAGCATCAGATATACGCTGCCACCCATCAATGCCGTAGCCGGAACGATCCTGAGCATGGAAGAACCCACAGGCATCAGTCCCAAAGGGCCCAGCCGGCGTCGCAGAAGGTACAGCAGCACGCTGCAATTGAAAACACTCGCAAAGGTCAAAGCCAGAGCCAATCCCACATGCAGAAAGGGTTGCATGAGCAGCAGCCCCAGCCCGGCATTGACCAATAGCGTCCAGAAGGAAACCCACACCGGCGTACGGGTATCGTTCATGGCATAAAAGCTCGGCACCACCACCCTGCTTACCCCTGCAAACAGAAGCCCCGGCGCATAGGCCGCCAGCACGACCGCAGTCTGCCGCACATCTTCGTATTCGAATGCGCCGTGCATAAAAAACAGACTGTACACCGGAACCGCACAAAGCACCAGACCGACGGCGGCCGGCAAGGCAACCAGGCAGATCAACACCAGGGCATATCGCAGCGAATCCTTGAAACCGGCATCGTCGCCTATCGCCACCTGCCTGCTCATGGCCGGCAGCACGGCCTGCGCCAGCGACACCACAAAAATCCCCTGGGGAAACTCGAACAGCCGTTGACCGAAATAGAGATAGGAGACGCTGCCTTGAGGCAAAAACGACGCCAGCAGCCTGGTGACCACGATGTTGATCTGATAAACGGCCACCCCTGCCAACCCGGGCAGCATCAATTTCACCACTTTGCACACGGCGGGATGTCTGAAGTGAAAATCGAGTCGGAAACCTATGCCGTTCTTTTTTAAAACGGGAAATTGAATGGCCAGTTGTAAAAGCCCGCCGACCAGAACACCGATGGCAAGTGCGACGACAGGAGTATCAAGACGCTCCGCCAACAGAACGGCGGAAACAATCATGGCCAGATTCAGCAAGACGGGAGAAACGGAAGGCCAGAAATAATGCCCCAATACATTGAGTATGCCTGTTATCAATGCCAGCAGACTGACAAAAAATATGTATGGAAACATCAGCCGGTTTAAAAAGTCGGTCAGTTCGAGTTTGCCCGGCACAGCACTGAAACCATATCCGATAAGACGCACTATCCAAGGGGAAGCCAGGATGCCGCACAGGGTAACGGCCGCCATAACCAGCAACAGCAGGGTCCAGCAAATATTGGCGACCCGCCCGGCCTCCGCTTTCCCCTGTTCATGAAAAACCTTGGAAAAAGTAGGAACAAAAGCAGCCGTCAAGGAGCCTTCTGCAAAAAAACGGCGCAACAGGTTGGGAATGGTAAAAGCCATGAAAAAGGCGTCCGCTCCGAAACCTGCCCCAAAAAAACGGGCGACGACCACATCGCGCACCAATCCAAAGACCCGGCTCAGACTGGTGGCTCCTCCCATGATCCCGGTCGCCCGGGTTATTTCCCTCTTTTCTTCCATGATGCACTATCCACCCATGCCGATCGGATGCCGGCATGACGCTATCGGGATTATTTTATTTTAATCCGATACAACACTTTTCTAAGGACTTGAAGTTTCGTGCTTTTTCGTACCATGGTTAGCATTTACCAACTTGACTCGCAAACCGGTTGGTGTTATAAGTTCGCTCATCATTGGCAGATGCCTTGTGAGACAAACAGCCTCACGAGTACACCTGTCACCACAACAGGACACCAAGTCAGTCTTTTAAACGGAGGAATACATTGGCTAACCACAAATCCGCGCTCAAAAGAAATCGTCAGGCAGCGGTGCGCAATGCCCGCAATACCCATATCCGCAGCACCATGCGCACCCTCGTCAAACAGGTCCGTTCTGCCGTATCCGCCGGCAATCGGGAAGAAGCGCAAACCGCCATGAACCGCGCGATACCCTTCATCGACAAGGCCGCCACCAAGGGAGTCATCCACAAGGCTACCGCGAGCCGCAAAATTTCCCGCCTGGCTAAACTTGTCAACACTCTGGGCTGAGAACGCCCATCCCGAACCGATGTAAAAAGGGGCCCCGAAAGGCCCCTTTTTTTATTGCTTAGCCGTCAATCTCAAAACCAGGGATTCAAGCAAAGCAGACGGCGAAGCTCCCGTAGACTTCAAAGCAAGGTCGGCCTCCAGCAGCGCTTCAAACATACCCCGGAATCGTTCTCCGGGAAAACGGCGGGCCTGTGCAAGAAGACCGTTGAGAAAATAAGGATTGATGCCGATTCTTCGAACCATCTCCTTTTCCGGGGCACGCTGCCGCAACAATTCATGAGCTTTCCACAACTGGCGAAAATGCCTGCTTATCATGGCCAGTATCAACAGCGGCGCAACACCCTCGGCAAGCAGTCGGTGCAAAAGCCTCAAGGCTTCCGCTGTGTCCCTTTTGCCGACAGCATCGCTGAGATCGAATACGCTATCGATGCGGCTGTCGGATACCACGGCCTTGACGTCGTCCGTTTGCGCAACCTTGCTTTCGCCGAGATAATTGCGCAGCTTTGACAACTCGCCATGAATTTCCTGAAGCTGAGTTCCGACCCTTTTGCAGAACAGCGCCAAGGCATCTTCGGTAAAACTGAAACCGATGTTTCCGGCCTGCTCCTTGACGAAAGCGGGTATCTGGTTGTCGTAAAGCTTTTTGAACTCGATCAGCGCGCCGACCTTCTTGAATACCTGATAGAATTTGCGGCGCCCGTCGATTTTGCTCCCGGTAAATACCAGTATCGTTTCGGAAACGGGATCCTTGAGATAGGGAACAAACAGTTCAAGCTCGGCGGCCGGCACGTCCTGGGCATCGCGGACAATCACCAGGCGGGTCGGACAGAAAACCGGCAAGGTGCGGACAGCGTCCAGAACGTCTGCCGCACGACAATCCTTGCCATGAAAAATCTGAAGATTGAAATCGCGGTCATCCGCCGACACGGTCTTATCTACGATATCGCGCAAGGCACGCTCGAGAAAAAAGGTCTCCTCGCCGTGCAGGAAGAGCAAAGGAGGTAGATTTTTCTCTCGCAACCGCTTCTTCAATTCACCAGGCGTCACATTGCCACCCTTTCCCGAAACAGTCAAAAATCGTCCGCCATGCGCGAAAAGATTTCATCGGCCAGCCGAACCGCAATTTCTTCGATGGCAGCCTGTTCCCGGTCATCCTCCAGAGCTTTGTTATCGCTGGCGACATAATCTTCCGTCCAGGTCGCCCGACCTTTCCAGAGGATCTGTGCATTGTCGGCATGCCGCAGGGATACTTCTACGTTCATGCGTGACCGATACTCGGCAATATGGTCAGCGCCGTCGTAAGACAGGGCATGATTTCTGTATTGCAGAATGCTGCCGGTCAAAAACGCATCGGCCATATCCGGCTTTGCAACCACTTCAACCCCCGGGCTTCGTACCAGGCGATCGATCAGGGCATTGGTCACTGCATTTTCCAGAAAGGGTTCGTAGGTACGGTTGTGCAGAATACCGACATGCACATAACGGACGTCGCCGGGCAGAGACGCCTCTCTGTTTTGCAGATGATAACCGCATCCGGCAAGACTCAGCGCCAGCAACAAAATAATCGGCAGCCGCGCCCTCATGATGCCACGATGTTCACCAGCCGGCCGGGAACCACCACCACTTTTCTCACTGTTTTACCCTCCAGGAAACGTATCACGTTCCCTTCTGCCAGAGCCGCATTTTGCACCGCCTCGTTATCGGCGTCGGCCGCCACCGTCACTTTGCCGCGCACCTTGCCGTTAACCTGCACGACGATCGTCTTTTCATCCTCAACCAGCGCCGTCTCGTCCCAGGTCGGCCAACCGGCAGCTTCGATGCCGCCTTCGTGGCCCAGCCCGGCCCAGAGTTCCTCGCAGATATGCGGAACGAAAGGCGCAAGCAACCTCACCGAAGCTTCCAGGGCTTCGCGCATGACGCCGGGATGTTGTTCCTTCTGCTCAAAACCGTAGATGGCATTGACCAGTTCCATAACCGAGGCAATGGCGGTATTGAAATGAAAACGGCCATCGATATCCTCGGTCACCTTTTTGATGGTACGGTGTACCTGACGGCGCAAAGCCTTGGCCGCCCCTTCGACGGATGCGGGGAGTTCGACTCCAGAGATTCTCTCCAGATTATCGTATACCGCACGCCAGAGACGATGCAGAAAGCGGAAACATCCCTCAACCCCCTGCTCGTTCCACTCGAGATCCTTTTCCGGAGGTGCGGCGAACAATGAAAACAGGCGCGCCGTATCCGCTCCGTAACGGGCGATGAGCTGATCCGGGTCGACGACGTTTTTCTTCGACTTGCTCATCTTTTCGTTGCGCCCTGCCCGAACGGCTGCGCCGCACCTGTCGCACTTGCCGTCCACCACCTGTCCAGGGAAAAGCCAGCCGTGTTCAGGGCAGGAAGCGGTCTCCATACAGACCATGCCCTGGGTAAGAAGATTTTTGAAGGGCTCGCTCTGCGACACCATCCCCAGATCGCGCATGACCTTGGTGAAGAACCGTGCATAGAGCAGGTGCATGACCGCGTGTTCGATCCCGCCGATGTACTGGTCGACCGGCAACCAGTGATCGACGGCACCGCGATCCAGAGGGCCCTGCTCAAAACGCGGGCAGGTATAACGGGCGAAGTACCAGGAGCTTTCCACAAAGGTATCAAAGGTATCGGTCTCCCGGCGCGCCTCGCCGCCACATTCGGGGCAGGCCACATGCAAAAATTCCCGATGCCTGGCCAGGGGACTGCCCCCTTCGCCGCTGAATTCAACATCCATCGGCAGCACGACGGGAAGATCCTGTTCCGGAACCGGAACGATGCCGCATTGGGGACAATAGATAATGGGAATCGGGGTCCCCCAGTAACGTTGCCGTGAAACGCCCCAGTCGCGAAGACGATAATTGATGGTTTTACGGCCGAATCCCTTTTCTTCCAGGTATTGGGCAATCTTCTCCTTGGCGGCCTCGTTATCGATGCCGTCGAACGTCTCGGAGTTGACAAGCCTGCCGGGACCGGTCCAGGCTTCGGTCATGGCAACGGGATCGAGAACCGGCTGGTCTTCGGGTTGAATGACGACGACCATGGGAATATCGTATTTGCGCGCGAATTCGAAATCCCGTTGATCATGGGAGGGAACGGCCATCACGGCGCCGGTACCGTAATCCATGAGCACGAAATTGGCCAGATAGATGGGAATACGACGACCGTTGACGGGGTTGATCCCATAGGACCCGGTAAAAACCCCCTCCTTGGCAAAGTCATCGCTGGTGCGCTTGAGCTTGTCCTGGGCTCGCACCCGGGCGACAAAGGCTTCGACATCGGCCTTGCGCTCCTCGGTGGCGAGGGTCATGGCCATGGGATGTTCGGCCGCCAAGCTCATAAAGGTGGCGCCGTAGAGCGTGTCCTGGCGGGTAGTAAACACTTTGATGCTGAGATCCGAATCGACGACCGGGAAGTCGATCTCGCAACCGGTCGAACGCCCTATCCAGTTGCGCTGCATGGTCAGCACCGGCTCGGGCCAACCGCTCAACTTAAAGGTACCGTCCAACAGTTCCTGAGCATAATCGGTGATTTTGAAAAACCACTGGTCGAGCTCCTTCTGCTCGACTTCCGTACCGCAGCGCCAGCAGGCACCATTTTCGACCTGCTCGTTGGCCAGGACGGTCTGGCACTCGGAACACCAGTTGACAAAGGAACTCTTCTTGTAGGCCAGTCCCTTTTCAAACATCTTGAGAAAAATCAGCTGTTCCCACCGATAATATTCGGGATGACAGGTTGCCAGTTCGCGGTCCCAGTCGTAGGAAAAACCCATTTTTTTCAGTTGGGTCCGCATGTTGCCGATATTCTCATAGGTCCACTTGCCAGGGTGTGTTCCGTGCTGAATGGCCGCGTTTTCGGCAGGCATACCGAAAGCGTCCCAGCCCATGGGATGCAATACGTTGTACCCCTGCAGGCGTTTGAAACGGGCAACCACATCGCCAATGGAGTAATTGCGGACATGCCCCATGTGAATGCGTCCCGAGGGATAGGGAAACATTTCCAGCAGATAGTATTTATCCCTGCCGTCATCTTCCTTCGCCTCGAAGGTCTTGTTCCGATCCCACCGTTTCTGCCATTCGCCTTCAATGCTGCCGGCGTCGTAACGCTCTTCCATATAAACCCTCCGCATCCACACGGATACCGATTAAACAGGAAAACCGGCCAACGCCGGCATCAATCTTTCACGGAAATTCACAAAGCCAGCCTATCCCAAATACAGACAATCTCTCCGGGATAAAACTGGCCTCGCGCACTACGGGATATTGCTTGATGTCCAATACAGCTTCCGCAGAACCCCGCTTACTTCTCGCGATAGGTGATCCGCCCACGGGTCAAATCATAGGGCGACAGTTCCACGGTCACCCGGTCTCCCGGCAGAATGCGGATGTAGAACTTCCTCATCTTGCCCGAAATATGCGCCAGAATGGTGTGACCGTTGTCGAGTTTCACACGGAACATGGCATTGGGAAGAGGCTCTATAACCTTCCCTTCGACTTCAATGGCTTCTTCTTTGGCCAAGATTACCTCCTGCAATATTAAGCACGTGTTATCAGTAAATTATTTCGATCGGATAAACATATCTATTTAACATGACCGCCCCGGGGGTTGTCAACCTTTTGGCCTCGCCCGGAGCAGAGTCTTGCGGTTTCAGTTCCATGGGATACCGGCAGACAACTCCAGGAGGCGACAAGCCGTATCGACAACCTCGGCCCCCTGCACCGGTTTGGTGATATATGCCGTAGCGCCCAGCGCCAGGGCGCGGTCCCGGTCCTCTTTCGCACCTTCGGTGGTGACCATGACGATGGGTATTTCACACGCACGTTTATCGCTGCGGATCATACGAACCAGCTTCAAGCCATCCATTCCGGGCATGTTGACATCTGAAAAGACCAGCGACAGGTCTTCGTTGGCAATGGTTTTAAGAGCTTCCAGTCCGTCACTGGCTTCCAGAACGGTAACCCCGGAGATGCGTCGCAAAGCCATGACCAGTAATTGTCTCATAATAGACGAATCTTCAACTACCAGAATTTTGTGCTCTGCCATTGCCGTCATCTCCTCCGTGTCGGATTTGGCTTTCATACGAAAGTACCCCCTTACACGATTAATACAGTGATTCCCGCCGGGTTTTCCGCAGGGACACTACTTGGTCAGCAAATCCAGAAACCCCTGAATTGTCGTAAGCTTGCGTTCCGATTCCGAATAGAGCTTGGAGGCAAAGATCGCCGTGGCTGCATGCCCTGCAAGAAGGGTGAACAACTCGTAATCGATATCACCGAAGCGGGGCTTCTGCACGAACAGTTTATATACCGCAAGCACACCGATGACCCTATCCTTGATTTTAAGCGGAATACAGGCCAACGGAGCGTCGATATCCGAAGGAGCCGCATCCAGAACTTCTGCGAAAAAACTCTCACCGCTACGAGCCACGCCCCCGGCAATCCCCTCACCCAGGGAATATACGGGAAAATGCCGCAGATCAATGCCTTCGCCGGCCATGGCCTGCAAGGTACCCGAATTCTCGTCCAACAAAAAAATGGCGAACTCTTCCCCGCCGATAAGGTTGATGATGATTTCGGAAATTATCTTCAGGACATCACGGAAATCGAGGGTCGAGTGCAGCTGATACGTTGCAATGTAAAGATTTGCCAGACTGCTGTTTTCGGCTTCGATCTCAACATAACGATTGGCAAAATCAATATTTTCGGCTTCGACACGATCAATCCGCTGCAGTATTTCCTGTTTTTCCCGCTCGAGATCGGCGACTTGGGATTTCAGGCTTTCGACCTCGCGCATAGCCTGCTCGGCACAAGAGGCCAGACGCCCCTGTTCCTCAAGCTGCACCAACTGAAAACGCAGTCTTTCGTTTTCGCGCAGAAGTTGCTGGGTAAACTCGGCCCCCTTCTTGAATACCTGCAGGAAATCTTCGGCACGTTGAGTAACCTTGCTCTGCTTTTCTTTCTCCGTCATCTTCTCTCCCTGCAACTGCCAAGAGCCTGGTTCTTGATGTTGTCTCGCTGAGAATCGTTTTCATTGATTCTCCAAACGATCAAACCGAATATGCATTCTCCCGTAAAAACAACCGGTCAGGTCCCTGGACATTGAATAATCGAAAAAATATCCGGCCGGGAGGTGACGGACAGGCCGACAGAGTTCAAAGGCATTTCAAGGCAAAAATCTCTGAATGGTTTCGATCACCATGGCAGATTTGAACGGCTTGGTAATGTACCAGTCCGCACCGACCTCCTGACCGCGGGTAAAGTCGTCCTGACACTTTTTCGCCGTCAACATGATAACCGGAATATGGCAGGTTTCTTCAGTGACCTTGATCTGCCGACAAACTTCGAAACCGTCGATCCCGGGCAACATGATATCGAGCAGAACCAGGTCGGGTTTCTCCGAAGCGATGGCTTCCAGAGCCGCCTGACCATTCGGCACTCCCTGCACATCGTAGCCCTTGGAAGTCAACAGAATGCTTTCCAGGCGCAGCAGACTTTCCTCATCTTCGACAATAAGGATTTTTTTCCGGGTCACGGTTTCTCTCCTAATCCAATTCGGTAACAGAAAAATCGAGCATGGCAGCAAGATTCAGGACCCCGATACGCCCTCGCCCCCTTTGAATGAAACGGGAAAAACACTCCCGACTGTCGTAAGACGAAGCGACTTGAACATCGGCTTCGGATTCCTCGGCGCTCCGGAACAGTTCTCCCACACGGTCCACAATCATGGCAGCTTTTCTATTACCAGAAATACAAACAATGACGGTGCCGCAACAGGTCGCACTACATTCGGCAGTGCCCATCAGCATCCCGGTATCGAGCACGGGAACAACCTGATCCCGCCACAATATAATACCTCTGACGCCGACAGGGGCATTCGGCACCGTGATCCATTTCGCCCTCTCTATTATCTCCACAACTTCGAGGATGTCCAGCGCATATTCGAGATCGTCGAGGAAAAAGGAAATAAAGTTGCAGGCATGTCCGATACCGGGCATATCTCCCGCTACCTCGGGAAGACCGGCACCGCCCCCTGAATCCGAGCAACCTTTGCCTTGCGCCACCTGTTCGGCGACGCCGTGCGAAAGAACCGGTTCGTTTCGCGAAACATTGGATAGGTTTCCGTCCTTGCCCTGAGGCAAGTGTCCGGCCTCCCGAATCATATAGCCCAGATCCAGCAACAGGACGTATCCCGCATCGATCAGTTCGGCCACTCCGGAAACTCCCGGAACCTGCCTTAACAACGCGTCGAAAGGCCGGATAACCGATTCGCGCCGACCGTGCAATCCGTCGACGACAAACCCGGCCTGCCTGTCCCCCAGACCGACAACCACCAGATAACCCGACCGCTTCTCGGGGTTACAACCGCCATGAAGATGGCTGCGCAGATCATACAGCGGCAGCGACGTTTCCGTATCAGCCCCCTGGTCAGGGGTGACCGGGTCATCCTGGTTCGATTCAAGGGATGTCACGTAACGTACGCCCTCGAGGGCTAGAGCATATAAGCGGTCCGCAACGGTGACAACCAATACCGGCATGATGGTTTTTTGCACAGGCAGGGTCAAAGTCACCCGGGTTCCGATCGCGGGCCACGAATCGATTTGGACCAACCCGCACAGGGATTCCAGCTGACATCGGACCACATCCATGCCGACGCCGCGCCCGGACAGTTCAGTGGCCCCCTTACGGGTTGAAAATCCCGGCTGGAACAAAAGGTCGTAAAGCTGCCGCTCCGAAAGCTCGTCTCCCTCTCTGATGTAACCGAGGGCACATCCCCGGGCCCGTACACTTTCCGTATCGATACCGCGTCCATCGTCTCGCACTTCGATCGTAACATGACCGCTACGGCGGCAGGCTTCCAATACGATGCGACCCTTGGCGGACTTGCCGACTGCCGCACGCTCTTCAGGCGTTTCAATGCCATGATCGACCGCATTGCGCACCAGGTGCAGCAAGGGCTCATGCAGTTGTTCGAGCATCCCCCGGTCAAGAGGCACCTCGCTTCCCTGCATGACGAGTTCGATTTCCTTGCCGCAACGCTTCTCGGATGTGCGCACAACCCGCGTCATGCGCTGAAAAAGGAACCTGACCGGGACCATGCGCGCGTCGGTCAGCGATCTCTGCAGCCTTAAAAGTCCTCGCTCCATTTCCTGAAAGGACCTCTCGACAAGCCCCTTCGATTCGGGCATCTTTCCTTCCGACGCCTGCTGGTAAAACCGCTTCAGTTGTCCATGCTCCAGCACAAGATTTTTGGAAATCTCCAGCAATTCATCGAAGGTATCGGAATCGACGCGAATGACCTGGGATGGCGGCGCGGGCGCCCTTTCGGGCTCGGGTCTCTCTACCCTGCGAGATAGAACCGCACGCACGCGCAATCGATTTCCGGCCGGAACATGCTTGTCGAGATCTTCCGGCAGGCTGCCGCAATACAGCAGACTGAAATCCATCAGATCGCCCGCCCCGAGCGTTCCGGGGACGGTGGCAACAAGTTCACCGTGGTTGCCCAGCATCTGTTCGAATCCAGGAAGCGCCGTGTGAACGTTATTCAAGGGGAAATAACAACTGATCAAAAAAACATTTCGGCCCAGATCGATACAACTTTGTAAACGGTGAACCTGGAATGCGGTCAAGGATTTAACGAGGTCGGGATCGAGATCGGTTGACGAAAGAGCAGGAACGGATGAAGTGCCGGAACAACGCTGCAACCTATTTTCCAGCACTTTCATAACATCCGCATACCTGGATGCCGCATTCGGCCGCTGGCGAACCAGGCCATCCATCAACCCAAGCGATACGGATAGAGTATCAAGGAGATGGTCATCGACCTGCAGACGACCCATGCGAAGACCATCAAGAAGGGATTCCAGTTGATGTGCCAGGCGGTCGACCTTTCGCAGCCCAGCGGCGGCACTTAATCCTTTCAAGGAATGCAGGCTGCGAAACAACCGATTGAGAAGCTCACCGCCGCCGGATTCGGCACTTCCCCTTTGGGATAAAATCTCCAGATCGCTACGTACAGTTTCGAGCAGATCCTCGGCTTCACTTACAAATTCAACATCCGGATCCATGAAGCCTTCCTTCAAGGAGTGCTTTTTCCATGGCAAGCCCTGCCTGCGACAGAAAAATTTCCAGAGCTTCGGTATTGCCGACGGGGCTGTGATCCGGAAGATTGTCGCCATACAGAATGGCTACCACACGTCCTTCACTGAAAATCGGTCCCAGAAAAACATCCTCGGGTATCTCCCCACCGAGAACGCGGCACAGGAAATCATCCCACAGGCTGCCCTCGAAACGCGTACGTACGGGACGGGGATTTTTCAACATACGGCCCAGGATCGAATCGCCATCACGGGGAATGACGATTTTACGAATGGCCGCGTCCGTTTGTTCCTCCTTCAAGGTCACGCCGAACTGTCCCAGCCCGACGATCTTGTCATCCTTGACGGAAAAAATCACCGCGCGGTTCATCACTTCACTGGCGAAACGCAGCACCAGCAGAATAATGCCTCCGCCCAGGCCGGGATTGTTCAACTCCTCCAGCATTCCCCTGAGCAGATGCAGACCGGGAGAACTTTGGCAAGGTTCGGAGTTTTGGATTGCAGCCATATCCTTTCCCGCTTCGGGTCCGCTTTCCTGCGGGCGGTCGGACGCCATACCGGAAGGAGCATCGACGACATTCAAGGCCGAAAACAATACCTGACCGAGACGATCCGCAGCCTGTCTGGAACGGCCTTCGTCCATATCCAGGAACCGGGGTTTCGAAAATATTTCAGACACTCCCAGTGCCCAGATCTTCTTTTCCGCCTCAGGACACTGATGATCGGAAAGTGGCAGCACGCGCATATCCGGAAAAACGCTGCAGACTTTTTCCAAAAGCTCGAGTCCGCCAAGCATCCCTTCTCCGCTGAAATGCGGCATGACAAGGTCGACAACCGCGACCGGGCGGATTCCGTCGACCCGGGCTTTTTTGAGAGTGATCCAGAAATCGGCAGCGGTTTCAAACATCTCCACAGCCATACCGCGCCGCCTCAGATACGTGCCCAGTTCCTGCCGTAAGCAGGGATCATCATCGACGATCCAAACCGGGTCGGCAGCAACAGCGGAGTTTTCCGAACCGGTGAACCCGGCAGTTCCGTCGTCGCCCTTCCCTTCGGATTCGGGCGAATCCTGCCTGGTTTCGAAACGCACCCCCCTGTCAAGGCACAAATGGACATGCTCTCGGGCAGAAGGAATTTCCTCTTCCCCCTCCCAGAGATCGAAACAAAAGGCCCCTTCGCTCCAGGATTTCAACTCCCGCAAAATGCCTTCCGCAACATCGCGGAAAAGGGTTTGTAGCACATCCGGGTTCACCCCGAAACGATCCACGAAGACCCTTTCGAGACAATCGCCCGTCTCATCGGCAAGCATTTCAACGGCCTGCGCGAGAGACTGCGGCGGGAGAACGGCTTTTCGCCTCAGTTCTTCCGCAAGGGTCGGCACCATCTCCGCAGAAGACAATCGCACGACATCTCCCCGCCGGAAAACGATCGTCCATTCCTGGCCTCGACCACGCACGGTCAAATGCCCGGATTTACGACTGAGATGGATGATTTTAAGGATGTCATCCAAGCTGAGATCTGATAGTTGGCCGACCAGACTCATGAATCCCGCCTCTCCTGAATCGTTGTTTCCGCACTGCCATCCGGTTCCGGCAGAGCCTCCGCTCTTTCATTGCAATCTGACCGGACAGGCCGATCAGTCACGCCCACTCCTGTTCTTGAATTTCAAACGAATGGGGCATCCTTGAAAACCAAAAGCTTCACGCAATTTGTTTGAAAGATACCGTTCGTAGGAAAAATGCACCCCTGTGGTGCGGTTTCCGAAAACCACGAAAGATGGCGGCCTTACTCCGGTCTGCGTCATGTAATAGAATTTCAGCGGTTTCCCCTGCACCAAAGGAGGGGCATGGGAAAGCACTGCCTCTTCGAGCACCCGGTTAAGCGCAGCGGTCGGCACCTGGCGATTGAATTCGCAGGCAACCTTTTCCACCTCGGACATGATTTTGGAGACACGCTGCCCACTCAAAGCGGATACGTAGATGATCGGCGCAAAAGGCAGAAACTTGAAAGCATGCCGCACCTTTTCCGTAAACTGCTTCATGGTTCCCTGATCTTTCTTGACCAGGTCCCATTTATTCACCACCAGCAGCACCGCCCTGCCACGTTCCAGAGCGTAACCGGCAATGGTCAGATCCTGCTCGGTAACGCCTTCTTCCGCGTCCAGCACCATCAGCACCACGTGAGCCCGTTCCATGGCTTTGAGCGATTGAATGACGCTGTATTTTTCCAATTTCTGTTGCACGCGCCCCTTGCGGCGAATACCGGCCGTATCGATCAGAACATAGCGCTTTTTATTATATATAAAAGGCGTATCGATACTGTCGCGCGTGGTACCGGCTGTCGGATTGGCCACCAACCTTTCCACACCGATCATGCGGTTGATAAGCGATGATTTTCCGACATTGGGACGACCGATAACCGCCAGACGGGTTTCATCCGAGTTTCCGGCCTCGACCTTGGCCGGAGCCGGCAGCGCTTCGATGACGGCCTGCATCAAATCGTCGATGCCGCGACCGTGTTCGGCGGATACGGTATAAAGACGCTCGACTCCCAAAGCGTAAAACTCCGTGGCCGCGGTCTCCTGGGATCTTCCATCGACCTTGTTGACCACGTACAATACCGGTTTTCCACAGCGGCGCAGCATGTCGGCGACTTCGTCGTCCGAAGGCGTCAACCCTTCCCTGGCATCCACCACAAAAAGGATGACATCGGCCTCGTCGACGGCCAGACGGGACTGCTCGCGCATCTGCATCAATAACCGGTCTTCGCTGGCAGGTTCAAAACCGCCCGTGTCTATCAGCACAAACGGGGTACCGTAACGGGTTATCTGTGCATAGTTCCTGTCGCGCGTAACCCCCGGATAATTTTCGACAATGGCTCGTCTCGAACCGAGGATACGATTAAAAAGAGTGGATTTGCCGACATTCGGACGGCCAACTATTGCAACTACTGACATGGTTTGAACCTACCGGATTATATGTACGCTGAAGTCAAAAGGAGCATCCCGCTCCCCATGACGGGATGAGTCTTTATCGTGAACCGTTATCATCAGCGGCCTCGGTTCTTATCCTTCAGTGCGGTTCGTTACGCCCTTGCCTGACCGCCTGTCAACCGGTGTCCAGCCGATTCCTGTTGTCCGACCGCCACGTTTTTTCATTTCAGATGACTTGTCGATGAAAAGACCGCATTGCATGTCTCTCACTCATATCCGAAACGTTTGAGTTGCCGCCGCTCTTCGGTCCAGTTTTTCTCCACCTTGACCAGCAGATCGAGAAACACCCGCGTGCCTAACATGCGCTCGATATCGTATCGCGCCGCCTTGCCGATACCCTTGATTTTTTCGCCGCGACGGCCGAGTATGATTTTTTTGTGTCCTTCTCTCGATACGTAGATGGAAGCCTCGATCACGACCAGATTCTTTTCAGGCTTTTCTTCGAACCGGTCCACTTCGACGGCAACGCCGTGCGGAATTTCCTGATGGGTCTGTTTGAGGACCTGTTCTCGGATCATTTCCGCGACAATAAACCGCTCCGACAAATCGGTAACCATATCTTCCCCGTAGTAGAGGGGCCCCGCGGGAAGATACTTGATCAGGGCGGAAACCATCTCTTCGATGCCTTCTCCCGTCAAGGCGGAAACGGGAATGATTTCGCTGAATGCGTACCTGCGGGCATAGGCCTCGATGAGAGGCAGAAGATCGGGGCGATGAACCAGGTCGCACTTATTGACAACCAAGATAACAGGCACCTTGCTGCGAGTCACCTGTTCCAGCACATAATCGTCACCTCCGCCGGGAGAATCGTTGGCCTCGACCAGCATGAGGACGACATCGACGTCGCCGCAGGTGCTCAGAGCCTGGTCCACCATATAACGGTTGAGCAGGCCCTTCGCCTTGTGCACCCCCGGCGTGTCGAGAAACAGCAACTGGGCATCGGGACGGTTACATATACCGAGTATGCGATTGCGCGTTGTCTGCGGTTTATTCGAAGTGATGGCGATTTTCTGTCCCAGGACAGAATTCAACAAAGTCGATTTTCCGACATTGGGCCGCCCCATAATGGCAACAAAACCCGAACGGAATTTCTTTTCGGACAGGCTGTCATGATTCACGATATCGTGTACTCCAGGTAAAAGCCGGCGGCATTCATTCCGGTAACCGGCAACTTTTCGATAAAGGCTGCAAATAACGGGCCTTCGACATCATATCGCAGCAATGCCCATCGAGCACGAAACTCCCGCGCGCGACATGGTCGTCGGCGACGATTTCCAGCGAACTGAAACGTCTCTTGAAATAGTCGAAATTTGCCCTGCGGTGCCCAAGAACGTCACCCAGATCGGCAAAAGCCACACACACCCGGCGCTCTGCCGTCTTCGCAACGGCGTTCTCGATGGCACGGCGCCAGAGCCGGGAGCGTACCAACTGCCCGAAAGCCGGGTGATAGGGACCGTCGACGATGACCGCCCCGCTGTCGAGACTCTCTGTGGACTGCAGACCGAGGCGAATCACCGGCACGCCGGATTGGTGACAGTGCCACAAAAGCTCGGCGCACAGCTCGACAGCCTGTTCCAGGTCAAGGGGAGCATAATCCCCCTTCAGCCAGGCCCGCTCCAAGGCGGTATCTTTCAACACCACGGTCGGATAGATACGGACAAAACCGGGACGCAGTTGCAACGCGCGGTCCAGAGAATAGCGTGCTTCATCGAAACTCCCGCCGGGCAAGCCGGGCATCAACTGCAATCCGATTCGCATCCCGGCGTTACGTAACTGTGTTACCGCCCCCTCGGCAGCCTCCGGTCCGTGCCCGCGTTGCGATAAACCCAGGACCCGGTCGGAGAAGGACTGACACCCCAGTTCGACGGTGGAAACCCCGTGGCGCTTCAAGCGCGCCACGACTTCGCTGCCGCACGCATCCGGACGGGTCGAAACCCGAATGCCCCCGATCCGACCGGCGCGCAAATACGGCATAACGCAAGCCAGATATTCCTGCTGCAGACTTTCCTCGAGCATGGTAAAACTGCCGCCGTAAAATGCCACTTCCCCATCCCCCTGCAAAGGTAACATGGAAGCGAGCTGTCTGGATACCTGTGACGGAGTCGGGGGAAAGGTCATGCCGCTGATGCTTTGTTGCTGACAAAACACACAGCGCTGTCTGCAGCCTTGATGAGGGATGAAAAAAGGATATACAGTCATGTGCCCTGGACTTCGATTGCGCGCTGGGGAAAATGCTCTTGTATAGGGCCGACGCCCCTAAAAAAATCACCGGCACCCGCACGTGGGTCCCGTGCCGACTTCAGGATAGCGGTGGAGAGGTTCCCTCCAGGCGCTCCAGCGCCTGCCTGGCCGCTGCCTGTTCGGCGGTTTTTTTGCTGCGACCCTGCCCCTGCCCTATACAGGAGTCTCTGAAGCGCGCCTCCACTGTATAGGAACGTTGATGGGGAGGTCCTTCCGCATGGATCAGCACATATTGGGGCACATCCCCGTAACGCGCCTGCAGACGTTCCTGTAGACGGGTCTTGTAATCGACTCCGGCCTTGCGGCGTGCGGCGTGCCGGATGCTATCGGCAAACAGGTTTTCGATAACCCGTCTGACATTTTCAAACCCGCTGTCGATAAAAACCGCACCGATCAATGCCTCCATGGTATTGGCAAGCAGACTGCTTTTGCGCCTGCCGCCGCTGCGCTCCTCACCTCTGCCGAGCCGCATGAATTTACCCAGATCGAGTCCCTTGCCGATAACCGCCAGGCCCTTTTCACTGACGACCTCAGAGCGAATACGGGTTAACTCACCTTCCGACAGTTTGGGGAAGGTACGAAAGACGTAATGACTGACGACCACTCCCAATACCGCATCACCGAGGAATTCGAGTCTTTCATTGTCTCGTGCGGATGGATCGTTTTGTTCATTGCTGAACGATTTATGCGTCAAGGCTTCCAGGAGAATGTCCTTGTTCTCAAACGCATAACGAATGGTATTTTCCAGCAAAGCGACATTATTCACTTCGAACAAAAGGGATCCTCCGCACGCTGTGAGCTTCATTCAACCCTAATCGGTGTTGCGGCAGTATATACGAACCCCCTTTAAATCTGCAATGCTTGAACGGGGTTGCCGCCGGCAAAATACGTACCTTAATATTTTCCAATATCAGACAGGCTCTTCCCTGCAGCATTCATGAAAATCCAGAGACCGCTCCTTACGCATCATCTCAAGCCGTGCTGGACCCTTGCGCTTGACTGCTTGGATTGAGTCTCTGCACACCTGCCGAGTATTGCGCCCAAGTCTTATGAACAATACGGGGCAAGCGCATCGCAAAGCAGCGCATAAAACAAAAGGGCTGGCCATATATGCCAACCCTTGAATTCTCTGGCGCGCCAGGAAGGACTCGAACCCTCGACCCTGTGATTAGAAGTCACATGCTCTATCCAGCTGAGCTACTGGCGC
>ERZ1673962.314-NODE-314-length-37587-cov-4.202014_pt1 | contig 37587 bp, 33 predicted proteins | sample MGYA00580188_ERZ1673962 | MGnify/ENA primary metagenome ERZ1673962 (study PRJEB41334, sample SAMN05608104) | rock metagenome | biome: terrestrial subsurface; feature: shale formation; material: shale | place: USA: Pennsylvania ... | reverse complement strand
AAGAGATGGAAACACAAGCAAAGACCTGTTCATTGGACGAAAAAATCGCCCGCTTTAGCGCCTGGCTCGCGCCGCAGGGGGTGTCCTTTGATCTGGACGACCTCCCGCGGCGCAAATGATCATTCTGCCGCTTCGATATAATGCTCCGGCGGCGGGCAGAGACAGATCAGATTGCGGTCGCCATAGGCGTTGTCGACCCGGCCCACAGGCGGCCAATATTTGTCGACCCGGAACGATCCCGGTGGGAAACAACCCTGTTCGCGCGAATAGGGACGATCCCATTCAGCAACCAGATCATTGACCGTATGCGGCGCATGTTTGAGCGGGTTGTTGTCCTGCGGCAGTTCACCGTTTTCGATCTGGGCAATCTCGGAACGGATCGACAGCATCGCCTCACAAAACCGATCCAACTCGGCTTTGGTCTCTGACTCGGTCGGTTCGATCATCAGCGTGCCGGGTACCGGGAACGACATGGTCGGCGCGTGAAATCCACTGTCGACCAGACGCTTGGCAATGTCATCCACGGTCACGCCTGTCGGCTTTTCGAACCCCCGCGGATCGACGATACATTCATGCGCCACGCGCCCCTGTTTGCCTTTGTAGAGCACCGGAAACGCCGCATCCAGACGCGCGGCGATATAGTTGGCGTTTAGGATCGCCACCTTGGTCGCCTGCGTCAGGCCCGCCCCGCCCATCAACATACAATAGGCCCAAGAGATTGGCAGGATCGAGGCCGAACCATAAGGTGCGGCCGACACCGGACCGGTCTCGCCACCGGTCTCAGGATGACCCGGCAAGAACCGTTCCAAATGCGCCTTGACCCCAATCGGCCCCATACCCGGACCTCCGCCACCATGCGGGATACAGAAGGTTTTGTGCAGGTTGAGATGGCTGACGTCCGAACCAATGTCGCCGGGTTTGGCCAAGCCCACCAACGCATTGAGGTTCGCGCCATCGAGATAGACCTGTCCGCCGTGATCATGGGTGATCTGGCAGACCTCCTTCACTGTCTCCTCGAACACGCCATGGGTCGAGGGATAGGTGATCATACAGGCGGCCAGTTTGTCCCCCGCCGCTTCGGCTTTGGCGCGGAAATCCTCAAGATCAATATCGCCATTGGCCGCCGTGTTCACCACCACCACCTTGAGACCGACCATCTGGGCCGAGGCCGGGTTGGTGCCATGCGCCGACATCGGAATGAGGCAAATGTTGCGCCCGCCCTGCCCGTTGGCACGGTGATAAGCCATGATGGTCAACAGCCCGGCATATTCGCCCTGCGCGCCGGAATTCGGCTGCATCGACATGGCGTCATAGCCGGTGATGTCACAAAGCTTATCCGCCAAGTCTTTGATCATAAAGGCATAGCCTTCGGATTGATCTTCGGGGGCAAAGGGGTGGATCGCGTTGAATTCCGGCCAAGTGATCGGCATCATTTCGACGGCGGCGTTGAGTTTCATCGTGCAAGAGCCCAGCGGGATCATCGCGCGATCGAGCGCCAAATCCCGATCCGCCAAACGCCGCATATAGCGCATCATTTCGCCTTCGGCTCGGTTCATCCCGAAAATCGGATGGCTCAAGTAACTGCTTTTGCGCAGCATTTTTTCCGGGACCCCAAGCCCCGGAAAGCCGCCCGGCACCTCGGCGTCAGAGCCAAAGGCGCGCCAGACCTGGGCGATGATTTCGGGCGAGGTCAGCTCGTCGACCGAAATGCCGATCTTATCCGTGCCGACCTTGCGCAGGTTGATCCCCTCGGCCATCGCCGAACGCAGGATCACACCCTGCATCGCGCCGACCTCCACCGTGAACGTGTCATAAAACGCCGCAGGGGCGATTTTGAAACCGGCGGATTTGAGGCCTTCGGCCAGACGCACCGCGTTGAAATGGATCATTTCGCCAATGGCACGCAGGCCCGCAGGGCCATGAAACACCGCATAAAACGAGGCCATAACGGCGAGCAAAGCCTGTGCGGTACAGACGTTGGAGGTCGCCTTTTCACGCCGGATATGTTGTTCGCGGGTCTGAAGCGACAGGCGATAGGCACGGTTGCCTGCGGCGTCGACAGAGACGCCAACAATCCGCCCCGGCATGGCACGTTTCATCTCGTCCTTGCAGGACATAAAGGCCGCGTGCGGGCCACCAAACCCCATCGGAACACCAAAGCGTTGCGCCGAGCCGACGGCAATATCGGCGTCCATTGCGCCGGGGTCTTTGAGCAACGTCAGCGCCATCAAATCGGTCGCCATGATTGCCACGGCTTTGGCCTCATGCAGGGCTGCGATCTGTGGCGTGAAATCCGTGACCACGCCGTAGGTACCCGGATATTGGAAGATTGCGCCAAAGACTTTGGCCGGGTCCAGATCGCGCGGGTCCCCCATAACGATCTCGATGCCCAAAGGCGCGGCGCGGGTCTGCATCACTGCGATGTTTTGCGGATGGCAGTTTTCATCGACAAAGAACCGCGTCATTTTCGATTTCGACACGCGCTGCGCCATGGTCATTGCCTCGGCGCAGGCAGTGGCTTCGTCCAACAAAGATGCGTTGGCGACCGGCAATCCGGTCATATCGGACACCATGGTTTGGAAATTCAACAGCGCCTCAAGACGCCCCTGCGCGATCTCCGGCTGATAGGGCGTATAGGCCGTATACCACGCCGGATTTTCCAAAATATTGCGCTGAATCGCGGGCGGCGTGACCGTCCCGTAAAACCCCTGACCGATGAGCGAGGTCATCACCACGTTCTGTTTCGCCACTTTGCGAATGTGACCCAGAACCTCGTGTTCAGTCATCGGCGCCCAGTTCAAAGGCTCCATCTGCCGAATGCCCATGGGCACTGTCTCGTCAATCAGCGCATCCAAAGAGGGCGCGCCGATCACCGCCAACATCGCGTCCATCTCCTCAGGCGAGGGACCAATGTGACGGCGGTTGGCAAAATCGTAGGGATTGTACGTCGATGGGGTATAGGCCACGCCTGATGCTCCTCAGCCGATATAGGTTTTGTATTCAGCTTCGGACATGTAGTCGTCGAGCTCGGACAGGTCTTCGATCTTCATCTTGAAAAACCAAGCGTCGCCCAGAGGGTCTTCGTTCACCTTGCCCGGATCATTGGCCAGCGCTTCGTTGACCTCAACGATCTCGCCGTCCAAAGGCGCGAGAATATCGGAGGCCGCTTTCACAGACTCGATCACCACCACTTCGTCGTCTTTCGACACCACGGTGCCCTCATCCGGCAGTTCGATGAACACGACATCGCCCAATTGCGTGGCGGCATGTTCGGTGATGCCGACGACGACCAAATCGTCCTCGATGCGCAGCCATTCGTGTTCTTCGGTGAATTTGGTTTCAAGTGCCATGTGGGAGTGTCCCTTTGATCAATTTAGCGTTTGTAAGTGGAAGGCCGGAACGGCATATCCGCGACCGTAACGGGCAGCCGTTTGCCGCGCAATTCCGCATAGATTTCGGTGCCGATATTTGTGAGCTCTGCGGGCAGGTAGCCCATTGCAATGGGGCGTTCCACCGAGGGGCCGAAGCCGCCCGAGGTGATCACACCGATCTGATCCACGCTCTCACTGGTGGCAAACAACGGCGTGCCTTCGCGCATCGGCGCACGGCCTTGCGGCAAAAGCCCGACGCGTTTGCGCTCCGCGCCGTTGTGCAGTTCAGACAGGATGCGATCCGCGCCGGGGAAACCGCCCGCGCGTGCGCCCCCGGAACGGCGCGTCTTTTGCATCGCCCAAGCGATATTGCCCTCGACCGGTGAGGTGGTGCTGTCGATGTCATGACCATAAAGACACAGCCCGGCCTCAAGTCGCAGGCTGTCGCGCGCGCCAAGACCGATGAGTTCGACCGCATCCATCGCGACCAATGTCTTTGCAAAATCGACCGCCTCACCCGCTGGCACAGAAATCTCAAACCCGTCTTCGCCAGTGTAGCCCGAGCGTGAAATCCACCACTCGGAACCGCCCATAGCAATGCGCAGCGAGTCCATGAACCGCATTTCAGCCACATGTGGCACGATTTGTGCAAGAACAGTCTCGGCTTTCGGGCCTTGCAGCGCCAAAAGTGCACGATTTGTGATCTCTGTCACAGTGACATGATCGGGCAGATGGGAGATGAGATGGGCGATGTCTTGCTGTTTACAGGCGGCATTGACCACAAGGAACAACGCGTCGCCGGTATTGGAAATCATCAGATCATCCAAAATACCACCCGCGTCATTGGTGAACACGCCATAGCGTTGCCGCCCCGGCTTCACCGCCAAAACATCGACAGGCACCAGCGTCTCAAGCGCCAAACCCAGCGCCTCGATGCCCTCAGGCGAGGTCAACATCACCTGCCCCATATGTGAGACATCAAAAAGCCCCGCCTCAGCCCGCGTGTGCAGATGTTCTTTCATCACGCCCAGCGGATATTGCACCGGCATGTCATAGCCCGCAAAGGGCACCATTTTGCCGCCCTGTTCGACATGAAAATCATACAGCGGCGTGCGTTTGAGCCCCGTCATCTCACTCATCTGTTCCGTCTCCTTGCGCCATTGCGCCTAAGGGTCTGCGCCTAAGATAAAGCCGAAGGGTCGATGACGCCCGGCACCTTGACGGGTCTACGCCAGCCCGACGCCCCCTCTGTCTTGTGCGCCTGAGATCGTTATCCCTTCGGCGGATGCCCTCTTTGCAAACAGGCACCTCTCTCCAGAGTTTTGCGCGCACGAAGGTCCGTTTACCTGAGAGGTTACCGGGGCAGTTGCCCCTTCGGCACGGGTTTGACCTGCGAGTCTCCCGTTCTCCCATCTGGCGATTGAACGCGACGATATGCGAGCCGTGGATTCGGCGCAAGAGGGGAAGTTTCCTATCGGAAACATGACATGAAAAAACCGCCGCTCGGTTCTCCCGGCGGCGGTTTGTCTTTCTCAAAAGCAGCGTTTAAAGCGCCGGTTTTTTCTGCATCAACGGCATGACATGGGACATATCCGGGCCACGTTCCATGCCCGTCACCGCCTTGCGCAGCGGCATGAACAGGCCCTTGCCCTTACGCCCTGTCGCGTCTTTGACGGCGCTGGTCCACTCTTTCCACGTCTCGCTGGTGTAGGGCGGTTCCGGCAAAAGCGCATAGGCGGCGGGGATAAACTCTTTGTCCTCGTCAGAGATCATCGGAGTCGCGCCATCACGGAACAGCTCCCACCACCCTTTCATGTCGGCTTTGACGGTGATGTTTTCGCGCACCACGGTCCAGAACGGCTCAGCAATCTCGGCGGGCACGCCAAGGGCGGCCACCTCGTCGGCCACATCCGCAAAAGGACGGGCGTGATTGACTTGGGCGGTCAGGGCGAACAGGTCCTGCACGTCGAATTTCGTCGGCGCAGAGCCAAAGGTTGACAGATCAAACCCCTCAATCAGCTCGTCCATAGAGCTGCGCACCTCAACCGGCTGGCTCGATCCAATCCGCGCCATCAGCGACAAAAGCGCCATCGGTTCAACACCCTGCGCACGCAGGTCGCGCAGGCTCAGCGTACCAAGACGTTTTGAGAGCGCTTCACCCTGCGGCCCCGTCAAAAGCGAATGGTGGGCAAAGCTCGGCACGGTGCCACCCAAGGCTTCGATGATCTGAATTTGCGTTGCGGTGTTGGTGACGTGATCGGAGCCGCGCACGATATGGGTGACGCCAAAATCGACGTCATCACAGACGGAGGCCAGCGTGTAAAGAAACTGCCCATCGCCGCGGATCAACACCGGATCGGAGACCGAGCCCGCATCAATCGAAATATCGCCAAGGATGCCATCGGCCCAGTTGATCCGCTCTTGGATCAGCTTAAACCGCCAATGGCCATTGCCGCGCTCAGCGCGCAGTTTGGCTTTTTCCTCGTCAGACAGGGTCAGTGCGGTGCGATCATAGACCGGCGGCTTGCCCATATTGAGCAGTTTCTTGCGCTTCAGATCCAGTTCAGTCGGCGTTTCAAACGCCTCATAAAACCGTCCCTTATCGCGCAATTCCTGCGCCGCCTCTTCATAGCGTTCAATGCGTTCGGATTGCTTTTCAAAGCGATCCCAAGTGAAGCCCAGCCATTCGAGATCCTCTTGAATCCCATCGGCATATTCCTGTTTCGACCGCTCCTGATCCGTGTCGTCGAGACGCAGGATAAACTGCCCCCCGGCTTTGCGCGTGATGAGGTAGTTGAACAACGCTGTGCGCAGGTTGCCGACATGGATGAAACCCGTGGGAGACGGGGCGAAACGTGTGACGATCATTTTCGAACTCCTGTTGCGCTTCCTCTTTCATATCGCAGGCAAAGAGTCCATATCGCAACCAGTGTTCAGATGTGAGAAAGCCGCAAAGGAAAGCCCCATGACAGACGTGCCATCCCTGCCCCCGCTTGCGGCCATTGCCCCTGACCTTGATCAGATCGAAGACATCGCCCGCGCCACCATGGCCGCCCTGCCGCCCGCGTTCAAAGTGCTGGCCGTGCAATTGGGCCTGGCGGTGATGGATTTCGCGCCCGAGGATTTGTTGGCAGAAATTGGTATCGAGGACCCGTTTGAATTGACCGGGCTTTACACCGGAATCCCGATGACCGAAAAATCGACCATGGATCAGGCGACGGCGCCGGACACGATTTGGCTGTTTCGCCGTCCGATTTTGGATGAATGGGCGGCGCGTGGCAATGTGACGTTGCAGCAAATGGTGGCCCATGTGACCGTGCATGAATTGGCGCATCATTTTGGCTGGTCGGACGAGGACATCGCTTCGATAGACAAATGGTGGGAATGGGACTGACGCCCGCTCACGACCGCGTGATCTCATGTTTGGCTTTGCCCAAACCGTGCTATCTTTGCCTTCACGAAACCCGTTTCCAACACGAGAAACCTGTTCCGGGAGGACGCACATGACGACCACACCCTATCTGTCTCGCCGCCATCTGCTTTTGGCCGCCGCTGCCACGCCCTTGGCCTCTGCCTTGCCCTTTTCTGCCCGTGCCGATGCGCCGATGATGGGTGCAAGCCTGGCCCCCTATCGTCGCTTTAAACTGGGCGCGTTCGAAGTCACCACCTTGTTGGCCGGGACCCGAACCGTACCAGAGCCCCATAAAATCTTTGGTCTCAACGCCAGTGACGAAGAGTTTGCGGCCGCCTCGAAGGCCAATTTCATCCCAACAGATGCGGCGCAGTTCTTTTTTACGCCCACATTAATCAACACCGGCTCAGAGGTGATCTTGTTTGACACCGGTCTATCGCCCGCAGGCACAATTGCCGCGATTGAGGCGGCGGGTTACACCGCCGATCAAATCGACCGCGTGGTGATCACCCATATGCATGGTGATCATATTGGCGGCATCTATGAGGGCGCGCCGACCTTTGCCAATGCCAGCTATTCCACAGGTGAGGTTGAAATGGACCATTGGGACATGTCCGGCAACGACGGGTTTGAGGCCAAAATCCGCCCAATCCAAGATCAATTCGACCTGATGAAAGAAGGTTCTGCGGTGGCCTCCGGCATCACTGCAATGGAAGCCTTTGGCCACACACCGGGCCATTTGGCCTTTCACGTCGAGAGCGAAGGTGAACGCCTGATTTTGGGCGCCGATTTCGCCAACCACTATGTCTATTCATTGGCCCACCCGGATTGGGAGGTGCTCTATGACACCGACAAATCCATGGCCGCACAAACCCGGCGCAACATGTTGGACATGATGGCCACGGATCGCGTGCCCTTCATTGGATATCACATGCCGTTCCCGGCGCTTGGCTATGTCGCCGCCCGCGATGGTGGGTTTGACTATGTCCCGGCGTCCTATCAGACCATGATCGAGGGCTGATCCCCAACGGATTTCAGGCCAACAATGGCCGCAGATGCTTCTGCGGCCATTGTTGGAATAAATTCAGGCCACGGCGCTTTGTGCCAAAGGCTTAACGCCGACGCGCACCATCGTTTGATTGAGCAGGATATAGGCGATCTCACCAAAGGTCGCAGGGCCGGTAAACGTGCCCGTGCTTTTGCCCTCAAGCTCACCATAGAGATAATTGAGGATACAGTTGCAGGACAATTCATTGGCCCCGTCGCCTTCAACTTTTGCAGCGAAACTGGCCGCATAGTCGCCCGTCGGCTTGGCAATGTGATATTCCGCCCCGGCGACAACCGGCGCATAAAAGGCCACGCCTTTTTCTGCATCCACCGACTGGAACGACACATTGACCATAGCGCCAGCGTAATTGGCCACCAAAGGCAATTTCGTGTCGATGCCTTTTTGCGTCAAATAGGCCGCAAAATCAACGATCTCGCCATTCACAGACGCGGTTTTTGCACCGAAACCGTTCTCGGAGAAGGTGATGAGATCCGCCTCTGTATCGGGTTGGAACAGGTTCAGAATACCAATGTCTGCGACGTAGCCCGCAGGCATTTCGACGTGAAGCACCGCAGCCCCCTCTTCAAAGGACGCGCCGGTTGCGCCGTCAAAGATTTTTGGTGTGGTGGAACCAAGATCATCCAGATGCACACCGGTGATCCAGCCCAAAAGCGGCTGGTCGAAAATCCCCGGAAATTCCGCGCCCTTGATGGCAAATTCCGAATGCGCCTGTGAGAAGGCCGGGATCAAGATCATCGACAAGCCGTTGTCAAAGCGGTTCATCGACAGGTTGGCGAGATCATCCCCGGCATAGATCACGGCGCGCGCATCGGTGGCTTGATCAAGTTCGGTCACGAAGACATTTTCGCGATCCACTTTACCGCCCTCTTCGGTTACGAAATAAACCGAGGTGCCGCCAATCCATTTGCCTTTCGGCAGTTGCGACAAAGCCTCTTGCGATCCCGCCAAAAGCAGCACCGCACCCTCATTGATTTTACGCGTGGCATCCGCCACAGACATCATGGAGTTCTTCATGTCGTTATCCTCTCAAAATGCCGCAAAATCGGCTTGGGCAAAGGCGTTTTTCTCAAAATAGGCACGCAGTTCGCCAATCTTTTCCTGAATTGCGGCGGGGGCATTGCGCACCTCGCGCCGCAGGCGCGTGATCAGAATTTTTGTGGCGAGGCTGGCGCTTGAAAGATCGCCATCCGAGGTCAAAACGCGCTGCCAGCGCGGGTCAGTTGCAGCAGGAACCATTTGCATCTCCCTAAAAATTAAAACTCGAACATGCATTGCACGTCTCGTTGCTTTCTGACGCCCACAGATTACTTTCCGCTTAATTGTTGCGCGCAGCTTGCGAAAAATTGATGAAAAATCGTTGTTCGTGACCTGCATCAAAGATGTTAACGCTACCACGCCTAGAGTGATGTAAAATGTGACTCACCCGGAATTGGAGACGCAGATGGCACAGATCCTTACGATCACACTCAACCCGACTGTGGACCTGTCCACCAGTGCCGCCTCTGTGACCCCCGGCCCCAAATTGCGCTGCACAACGCCTGAGGCGGACCCCGGCGGCGGCGGCATCAATGTGTCGCGCGCGATCCGGTTTTTGGGCGGGGAAAGCACGGCGTTCACTGCTGTTGGTGGCGAAACAGGGGCGCTTTTGTTGCGGCTTTTGGCCGAAGAACGCGTGCGCTTTACCGCCTTTTCGGTCTCCGGCGGCGATACCCGGCAATCCATGGCGATCACCGACCAATCTACCGGCGAACAATACCGCTTTGTCATGCCCGGCCCCTATTGGAACCACGACATGGTGGACGAATCGCTCAATGCCATCGCCGCCGCGGCCACCGTTGGCGGGATCGTGGTGCTGTCCGGCTCGCAACCTCCCGGCGTGCCGATAGATTATACCGCACGCCTCTCCCGGCGCCTCTCGGCCCATGGCATTCAGCTTTTTGTCGATACTTCGGGCGCGCCTTTGCACGAATTGGTGAAACACCCGGCCAATCCCTATGTGTTGCGGATGGATGATGTCGAGGCCGAAGACCTCGCCGGGCGCGCCTTGCCGACCCGCACAGACACCGCGGATTTCGCGCAGGCCCTGGTCGAGCGCGGCGTGGCCGAAAATGTGATCGTGGCGCGCGGATCGGACGGGTCGACCTTGGCCAATGCCACAGGCCGCTGGCACGCCTCGCGCGCCATTGATCCGGCTGACGTGGTCTCTGCCGTGGGCGCGGGCGACAGTTTTGTCGGGGCGTTTTCCATGGCCCTGACGCGGGGCGATACGTTCCAACAGGCGCTCTGTTTTGGCACGGCTGCGGCCTCGGCTGCTGTGCTGACGGCGGGCACGCAGCTCTGTTCAGCGCAGGATGTGGCGCGGCTTTTGCCCGGCTGTGTCTTGGTCGAGGTTTAAGTGTCTTGCCGCGCCTCGGATGAGGCCAAGGCCAGTCCGTCGATGACGGCGGTGAAGGCCTCGCCACGCAAGGCCCGCGCCTGTGGCAGCACCTCCTCGGTCGCGCGCGCCACCACATCCATCAAACTCGATCCACCGACATAAACCACCGCGCCAATCGCCTCGGGCGAGAGCCCCGCCGACGCCAGCGTGTCACGGATTGCCTCTGACAATTCGGCCCGATTGCCCGCCAAACAAGCCGCCAAATCGGCAGGCGTCAAGGGCGCGGACAGGCCCTTTTCCACCAAAGACAGGTTCACGGCCGCATCCTTGCCGCCATTGGCACCGATCTTGGCCGCTTCCACGGCAAAGGCGATGTCATGGCCGAGCTCCGCCTCAAGCACCTCAATCAGGCGCGCCAATTTTTCCGGTTCAACCGCGTGACGGACCAGATCGCGCGCCAGAGACAGGGTGTCGCGGGTGTAGAGAAACGGGATTTTTTGCCAAGTTGCCAGATCGTTGAACAGGCTGGCGGGCACCGGCAAACGGCCCTCTGCCAAGGCGCGGCGCACCTCGGTTCCCGCCCCCAATAAGGGCATGGCGTGGCGCAGGCTGAGCGCACGATCGAAATGCGTGCCGCCCAGACGGATGCCGTGGGAGGCGAGGACCTCGGCGCGGCCATTCGCTTTGCGAAACAGAGTGAAATCGGACGTACCGCCACCGATGTCCACCACCAAACCGATCTCTCCCGCGGCCAAATCGCGTGCAGAAAGCGCCGCCGCTTCGGGTTCGGGCAGAAAGCGAATGTCGGAAAACCCGGCCATGGTATAGGCCTCGCGCAGGTCGCGTTCGGCCTGTGCGTCCATCGCGGCATCGCGGGAATGGAAATGCACCGGCCGGCCAGAGACCACACCAGTGACCGGGTTGCGCAGTTGATCTTCGGTGCGCACACGCAAGTCACGCAGGAACAGCGCGATTACATCCAAAAGGCTTTGCCTTTTGCCACCAATGGGCCGGGTTTCGCGCAACAAAGGCGTGCCCAGAACGGATTTGAGCGCCCGCATATAGCGTCCCTCTTCGCCGTCAATCAGCGCGCGATTGGCGGCAGAGCCAAGACGCATCCCGCCTTTCGGATCAAAAAACACCGCTGTCGGCAGGGTCTTTTCACCGGGTTCCAGTTCGACCAGCCACGGCTGCCCATTCACCGCCACGCCGACGGCGGAGTTGGACGTGCCGAAATCGAGACCAACGGTGAGATCCATGACGCGCTCCTCAATCAGAAAGTCGCGGTCATAGGCGTTGAGGCGGTGGGCGTAAAGCCTTAATCCGTCTTAAAGCGGCGGGGCAAAAATCCTTCTTCACCGGTTTTGGCCCCACCGCGCGCACCCTTGATATGTGGCACGACGTTTCCATTCAAACCTGTCTCAGGTTTTCGTCGAAACGGTTTAACTCGGATCACGCCAGCCATTGGCAATCGGATAGCGGCGATCAAGCCAAAACGCCTTGAGCGTCAGGCGCGGACCGGGGGCGGATTGAAAGCGTTTATACTCGGAAATATAGAGCAGATGCTCGACCCGTTTCACTGTCTCGCGCGCAAAGCCTTTGGCGACCAAATCGGCCACCGATTCCTCATGATCCACCAGCCCTTCGAGGATCGCGTCCAAGACCTCATAGGGCGGCAGGCTGTCGTCATCGCGCTGATCGGGGCGCAGCTCGGCCGAGGGCGGTTTGTCGATGATCGCCACCGGGATGACCTCGCCTTCGGGGCCTTTCATCCACGGACGGTGATTGGCATTGCGCCAACGGCATTGCTCGAAGACGCGGGTTTTGTAGAGGTCTTTGATCGGGTTATAGCCGCCGTTCATGTCGCCATAAATCGTGCAATAGCCCACAGCGACCTCGGATTTATTGCCTGTGGTCAACAACATAGAGCCAAACTTGTTGGACATCGCCATCAGCAACAGGCCACGCAGGCGCGACTGGATGTTCTCTTCTGTGGTGTCAAACGGCAGATCGCCAAAGATCGGTGCAAGCGTGTCGGTGATCGCGTCCCGCCCCGCCTTGATGGGCACAAAATCATAGCGACAGCCCAGCCGCGTGGCGATGTCTTTGGCATCCTCAAGCGAGCCTTGCGAGGTGTATTCGGACGGCAGCATCACGCAATGAACGTTTTCGGCACCGATGGCATCCGTGGCGATGGTGGCAACAATCGCGCTGTCAATCCCGCCGGACAGGCCCAAAATCACCTTTTTAAACCCGGTCTTGCCAAGGTAATCGCGCAGGGCCTCGACCATGACCCGGTAATCTTGCTCCCACGCGTCGGGGTGATGGGCAATCTCACCCTCCTCGGCGACCCATTTCCCGTCGGTCAGGGTGAAATCGACATGGCGGAGGCATTCATCGAACACCGGCAGGATATGCGCCGGGCGACCGTGACGATTGAGCACGAAAGAGCCGCCGTCAAAGACCTGATCATCCTGCCCGCCAACCATGTTAAGATAGACCAGAGGCACATCGTTCTCGGTGACGCGCGACACCATATGGGTCAGGCGCACATCGAATTTGTTGCGAAAATACGGCGACCCATTAGGCACCAGTAGGATTTGCGCCCCGCTTTCAACCTGCGCCTCGGCCACATCTTCGTGCCAGGCGTCTTCGCAAATCGGCGAACCGATCCGCAACAGGTTGATCGCGTAAGGTCCCTCAATCGGACCTTCGGCAAACAGGCGCTTTTCGTCAAAGACATTAAAATTCGGCAAGTGATGTTTGCGCAGGACTTGTTTGACCCGGCCCTCCGCCAGAATCCAATAGCCATTATAAAGCGCATCGCCGTAAGCATATGGCGCGCCGAGACCAATGGCCGGGCCATCCAACGTCAGCGCCGCAAGCTCTTCCATCATCGCCATGGCCGTGTTCACAAGGATCGGTTTCATCACCAAATCCTGCGGCTGATAGCCGATCAGGAACAGTTCGGGAAAAGCGATCATATCCGCCTTGGCGGCTTTGGCCTCGGCATAAGCGGTGCGCACTTTCTCGGCATTGGCGGCGATCGCGCCCACGGTGGGATTGAGTTGCGCCATGCTCAGGCGGAATGTCTCGGTCATGCTCACAGGTCCTGTCTCTGCGTACCGTTGGGCCATGCCTTTGGGCCGGACCCGCTGGCCTTGCCCTTGGGTTTAGCAGAAAGACCGGCAAGGGAAAGCCGATTGGGGCAAAAACATTTGAAGAGGCCCGCGCTTATCCTTAGGCTGCGCGTGACCGCGCGGCGAGAGTTGAAGTAAACGGCTTGGCGCGCAGGGCTGTGCGGCGATCGGCCCATGGACCACCACCCATATGACGGACCAGCATGACTGGGATGAGGACAACATAGTGACACGCAAGCGTTTCGCGCGCCCCCGGATGGGCCTGACAAGTCTGATGGCTTTGGTGGCATGGATGCCCCTATGGAGTCCCATGACGGCTCACGCTCAGGACAATGGCAAAGTGGTCACCCACCAATTTGACGAGGGCGGCGTCTATGAGGGCACCTTTACCGATGGCCAACAAGATGGCGTTGGCACCTACCGCCTGCCCAATGGCTATGAGTACACCGGCGAATGGGTGAAGGGCGAAATCAAAGGTCAGGGCATCGCGCGGTTCACCGACGGATCGGTCTATGAGGGGGCGTTCGAGAAAGGCAAACCGCATGGGTTTGGCAAAATCACCTATGCCGATGGCGGTACCTATGAGGGTGATTGGGTCAATGGCGAGGCCACGGGATCAGGCGTGGCGGTCTATGCCAATGGCGTGAAATACGAGGGCGGATTTTTGGCCGCAAAGCTGCATGGTCAGGGCCGGATGGAAAGCCCCTCCGGCTATGTCTATGAGGGCGGCTGGGTCAATGGTGCCAAAGAAGGCCGGGGCAAAATCGCCTATCCCGAAGGCGCCACCTATGAGGGTGAAATGTCGCGCGACACCCGCCATGGCAAAGGCGTTTTGACCACCCAAGACGGGCTGATTCTGGATTGCGACTGGGTTGAAAACCAATGCAATGGCACCGGCACGATCACCCAGCCCAATGGCGATGTCTACGTCGGCAATCTGGTTGCTGGCAAACGTCAGGGCAAAGGCCGCGTGACCTATGCCAATGGCGATGTCTATGAGGGCGATTTCGACGATGACAAACGCCACGGCCAGGGCGTTTTCACCGGCTCGGACGGCTATCTTTACACCGGCCAATGGATCGACGGGCGCATTGAAGGCAAGGGTCAGGTGACCTACCCGGATGGCTCTGTTTACGTTGGAGATTTCCTCGATGACCTCTCGCACGGCACCGGCAAGATCACCTATCCCAATGGCACCACCTATGAGGGTCAGTGGCAATATGGCGTGATCGACGGCGACGGTGTGGCGCGCTATGCCAATGGGCTTGTCTATGAGGGCACATTCAAGAACGCGCAAAACCACGGCACCGGCAAAATGACCTATGTCGATGGCTTTGTGTATGAGGGCGATTGGGTCGAGGGTCAGCGCCAAGGCAAAGGCCGCGCCACCTATGCCGACGGCACGGTCTATGAGGGCGATTACGTTGCGGGCAAACGCGACGGCATGGGCACGATCACCATGCCCTCAGGGTTCACCTATACCGGCGAATGGGCGGGCGGTGAAATTCAGGGGCGCGGTGTGGCGACCTATGCCAATGGCGATGTCTATGAGGGGCTGTTTGTGGCCGGAAAATCCAACGGGCGCGGCACGATCACCTATGCCGATGGCCGCACCGTTTCGGGCGATTGGGTCGATGGCGCTTTGGTGTCTGCGGACACGCCCGCCACCACGCCTGACACCGAGGACACCCCGGCGGAAACGCCTGGGTCTGAGTAACTCACCAAGGCACTTCGTCGCCCTTCCAGTCATAAAACCGTCCCGTTTGAGCCGCACTCAGGCGGGACATCAGGCAAAGGCAATGCTCCGCTGCCGCCTCGGGCGGGAGCTTATCACGGGCATAGTCTTTGGTGAAATCGGAGGCCACGGTGCCGGGGTGATAGGCAATCAAACAGGCCTGTTTATGGCTGCGCGCAATCTCGATCGCGGCAGTGCGGATCACTTGGTTCGCCGCCGCTTTCGCCGCACGATAACTGTACCAACCGCCCAGATGATTGTCGGAAATCGATCCGACCCGTGCGGTCAAGACGGCCACTGTCGCGGGCGCGTCCTTTGGCAAAAGCCGCGGCAGTTCGCGCAGCACCAATGCCGGACCGATGGCATTGGTGGCGAATTGATCCACCATGGCCTCGGCACTGAGCGCTTTCAGAGATTTCTCGGGCGGCAGCCCTGCCCCATCGAGTTTTCCTGTTGCTAGGATGATCAGGTCAAACGGGCCTTTGAGAGCCCCAAGATGACCCGAAACAGAGGCCGGATCGGTGACATCAAACCCATCGCGACTGCGCGAGAGGGCGGTGACGTTTGTGCCTTTTTCGGTGAGTGCGGCGACCAACGCGCTGCCAATCCCGCCCGAGGCCCCCAGAATGAGTGCATTTTTAAACATGCGTTAAAGATGGCGCGGCTTGGCCAAAAGAAAACCCCTCCCGATGCGGATCGGAAGGGGCCGGTCTTAACAGAGCACAAGTTTCAGTTCTTGAGCTTGTTCACTTTCAGCATTTTCATCACCAGCCGCTCATAGAACGGCTTGGAGGCCAGTGCACCCAGATTGCCAAGACCCAAAACCGCCGTCCCGCCATCGCCAAAATCGGCCAGACACAGCGCGTTCCATGTCGCGAGTTTTTGCGGCTCTTTGCCTGCCATCACCAGCGGGATGTTATGCGCGGTGGCGGTGACCATGGATTCGATCATGAACCCGGTTTTTGGTACGCCTGTCGGCACGGCGGTCGGCTCTTTCGGGGCAATCGCGATGCACACGCCGATGCCGAAGATGTTCGGAAACGTCGGGTTGCGCTGAAATTCATCAACGATAACAAAGCCGCGCGGGTTGACCAACCCATCGATCCCCATCAGCGCCGGGATGCCCCGGAAGGCGGGCAAAAGCATCGAATAGCTGAAGGGCAATTCATGCTCTTTCTTCGGTTTGCCGTCCTCGTCATGTTCTGTCACGAACACTTTGCCCTCTTCAAACCGGTTCACCTTGGCGTTGGTGATCCAGCGGATCGAGCGTTCGCGCATGATGGATTCGAGCATCCCTTTGGTGTCGCCCACCCCGCCAAGGCCAAGGTGGCCGATATAGGGTTCAGGCGTGACAAAGGTCATCGGCACCTGATCGCGGACCTTGCGGCGGCGCAGATCGGTGTCGATGGTCATGGCATATTCATAGGCCGGACCAAAACAGGACGCACCCTGAACCGCGCCGACGACAATCGGACCGGGATTGGCACAAAACGCATCCCAACCGTCGCCCGACACTTCGGCATGTTCGACATGACAGACGGAATGGGTGAAGCCTTTGGGACCAAAGCCCTCGATCTCGTCAAAGGCCAGATCGGGACCCGTGGCCAAGACAAGGTAGTCGTAGGTGACTTCTTTTCCGCTGTCCAAAATGATCTTGTTTTCCTGCGGGATCAGCTTTTTAGCGCCATCACAGATAAACGCGATGCCGCGCTTTCTCATCACCGGCTCAAGCTCGATGATCAGGTCTTTCTTTTTGCGCCAACCCACCCCCGCCCAAGGGTTTGACGGCGTAAATTGAAAATAGCTTTTGTTGGAAATCACCGTGATCGTGTCGTTCGGCCCCACGGTTTCTTTCAATTCATAGGCCTGAATGGTCCCCCCAAGGCCTGCTCCAAGTACAACGATATGCGCCATAATCTTCTCCCCTTTGTGTTTTCCCGCAACGCTTTGATCCGGGCGCGGGCCCGGTCTTTGGTTCAGTATACCACCGATTAAAGAGAACCGACTTGATCTGAGTCTTTGCGCAATCGGGATTTGTATGTATTGATATTCATAAACTTGAATTCAGTGAAAAGCCAATTTTGGGGTTTTCAACGCCGCATTGGCGCGTATAGTCGCCCCATGACGAACCAGGCACATATCCTTTTAGCGATCGCTGCCCAGCCCCTGCGCCTCTGCGCGGGCTTTCGTCGTGGCCTCCTTCTTCTTAGCTGCCTCTGAGCGTGCCTTCGGCGCGAGGCTCAGAGGTGACCAAATGCGCCGGATCACGCAGCTAAAGCCTTTTGCCATTCATTTGAGACACGGATTATGTGTAAAAGGGCTGCAACATTGCAATGTTGAACGGCGTTTTACAAAAATCTGTGCGCTAGGTTTTTCGCAAAACGCGTTGAGGACTATGAGAAAGATTTCAAAATGACCCAGACTTCCAAACAGGATCACGTCCTGATTTTCGACACGACCCTGCGCGACGGCGAACAAAGCCCCGGAGCCACAATGAGCCACAATGAGAAGGTCGAGATCGCTGGCCTGCTTGATGAAATGGGCGTCGACATCATCGAAGCCGGGTTCCCGATTGCCTCTGAGGGCGACTTTGAGGCGGTGCGCGACATTGCACTGAACGCGAAAAATTCGGTGATCTGTGGTTTGGCGCGCGCCAGCACGAATGACATTGATCGCTGCTGGGAGGCGGTGAAACACGCGCCGCGTGGTCGCATTCACACCTTTATCGGCACCTCGCCCTTGCACCGCGACATCACCGCGCTCACCATGGATGAGATGGCCAATAAAATCCACGACACCGTGACCCATGCCCGCAATCTGACCGACGATGTGCAATGGTCTCCGATGGATGCGATCCGCACCGAGCATGATTATCTCTGCCGCGTCGTAGAAATCGCGATCAAGGCCGGGGCAACCACGATCAACATTCCCGACACAGTCGGCTACACCATCCCGCGCGAAAGCTCCGACATCATCAAAATGCTGTTGCAACGTGTGCCGGGCGCGGATGAAATCATCTTTGCCACCCATTGCCACAACGATCTGGGCATGGCGACCGCCAACGCGCTGGCCGCCGTGGAGGCCGGGGCGCGTCAGATCGAATGTACCATCAACGGCTTGGGCGAACGGGCGGGCAACACAGCACTTGAAGAGGTCGTCATGGCATTGAAAGTGCGCAACGACGTCATGCCCTACAGCACCAGGATCGACACCACCAAGATCATGAACATCTCGCGCCGCGTGTCGCAGGTGTCGGGCTTCCCGGTGCAATATAACAAGGCCATCGTCGGCAAAAACGCCTTTGCCCATGAGAGCGGCATCCACCAGGACGGGATGCTGAAAAACAAAGAAACCTTTGAAATCATGCGCCCGCAGGACGTCGGCCTGGCGGGAACGTCGCTGCCTTTGGGCAAACATTCGGGCCGTGCGGCACTGCGCGCCAAGCTCGATGAGATGGGGTTTGCGCTGGCGGACAACCAACTCAAAGACGTGTTTGTGCGCTTCAAAGACCTCGCAGATCGCAAGAAAGAAGTGTTTGACGACGACCTGATCGCGCTCTTGCGCGACTCTGGTGCGGCCGAGCAAAACGAACGGATCAAGGTGAAATTCCTGCGCGTGATCTGTGGCACGCAAGCCCCGCAATCCGCCGATCTGATTTTGGAAATCGACGGCGTCGAGCATCAGAAAACCTGTGAAGGCGACGGCCCGGTCGATGCCACGTTCAAGGCGATCAAAGAGCTGTTTCCGACCACCGCGCGGCTGCAACTCTATCAAGTGCATGCCGTGACCGAGGGGACGGACGCGCAGGCGACCGTGTCCGTGCGTTTGGAGGAAGATGGCAAAATCGTCACCGGGCAATCGGCGGACACCGACACGGTGGTGGCCTCGGCCAAAGCCTATGTCAACGCGCTCAACCGCCTGTTGGTACGCCGCGAAAAATCCGCGCCCGACGCGGATGTCAAAACGGTGAAATACACCGACGCCGGGTAATACAGCTACATGGCTTGATCCTTTGGGGCGTGCTTCGGTGCGCCCCTTTTCATACCCGGCACGCGTTTGCGCACATGGTATCTGAGTATCTGATCACTCCCGCACCAAACCCTCCCCGCTCCACTGATAACGCGGATTGGATCGCCAAAGCCAAGGCGCTTATCCGCGACATGGGTGCGCACGCGGCCATCGACTCCGTCGGCGGCGCTCTGGCCGAAGACCTCACCGCCTTGCTCGGATGGGAGGGGGTTTGGTCATCTTCGTCGCCGCAACGGACGCGCCGCTCAAACTGTCGTCCGGGACGCTGATCACCAAACACATCACGATCAAGGGATTTTGGGGCGCGAAAGTCATCGAAATGATGGACCCGGAAAAGCGTCGCACTCTCATTGTAGGGCTGATGTCCTTGGCCGCGCAGGGCAAATTGACCCTCGACACAGAAGCGGTTTTCCCGCTGAGCGAAATCCAAGACGCGGTCAAAGCCGCCCTGATTCCGGGCCGTAAAGGCAAGGTTTTGCTCCGCCCGTAACGAAGACTGGCGCGGCGTCCGCAAAAATACGGCGCGACGTCAACATGCACATATCGGGCACATATACCCCGAATTATGCTTCAAAAATAATTGAACTGAGACAAATCCAACATTTCAGCCTGTCGCGTTTGACACATGGCGGGCCTCTCTACGCCGCCTGTGGCGAGACTTCGCCACCCCCTGGCAACCACGCCCTTTTACAAAGCCTATGACGGTTCTATAAGTCCTCCGACATGGGGGATTCTCTCCTTTTGAACGACGACGGGGCATCAGGGACACTATGGCGGGATTTGGCGGGATTTTCTCCTCAGACATGGCAATCGATTTGGGGACAGCGAACACGCTGGTCTATGTGAAAGGCAAGGGGATCATTTTGAATGAACCCTCCGTGGTCGCCTATCACGTCAAAGATGGCCGCAAACAGGTTTTGGCCGTGGGCGAAGACGCCAAGCACATGCTCGGCAAAACCCCCGGCTCCATCGAGGCGATCCGGCCGATGCGTGACGGGGTGATCGCGGATTTTGACACCGCCGAGGAAATGATCAAACATTTCATCCGCAAAGTCCACAAACGCACCACCTTCTCCAAGCCCAAGATCATTGTCTGCGTGCCCCACGGTGCCACCCCCGTTGAAAAACGTGCGATCCGTCAATCTGTCTTGTCCGCAGGCGCACGCCGCGCCGGTCTGATTGCCGAACCGATTGCAGCCGCCATTGGGGCAGGCCTGCCGATCGACGAGCCGACCGGCTCCATGGTCGTCGACATCGGCGGCGGCACCACCGAAGTGGCCGTCCTGTCGCTTGGCGACATCGTCTATGCCCGCTCCGTGCGTGTCGGTGGCGACCGGATGGATGACGCGATCATCGCCTATCTGCGCCGCCAACAGAACCTGTTGATCGGCGAAGGCACCGCCGAGCGGATCAAAACCTCCATCGGCACCGCGCGAATGCCCGACGATGGGCGTGGCTCGGTTTTGGTCATCCGGGGACGGGATTTGCTCAACGGTGTGCCGAAAGAAATCGAAATCAACCAAGCGATGGTAGCCGAGGCTTTGGCCGAACCGGTGCAACAGATTTGCGAGGCCGTGATGGCCGCGCTCGAAACCACCCCGCCCGATCTTGCCGCCGATATTGTCGACCGTGGCGTGATGCTGACCGGCGGTGGGGCTTTGTTGGGCGATTTGGATCTGGCGCTGCGCGAACAGACCGGTTTGGCGATCTCCGTCGCGGACGAACCACTAAATTGTGTAGCGCTGGGGACTGGCAAAGCGCTGGAATTTGAGAAACAACTCCGGCACGTTATTGATTACGACAGCTAAGCCCTGCCGCGTGCAGAGCCTTTTTTTCGGCTGAGCCGTGACGAAGACGTCGGGAGCGAACCGTGGCCAAAGACAGAGGCAATTCAGAGGACTATGTCCGCCCGATCCGGCGTTTGCTGATCGGGATTCTGTTGCTGTGCCTTGTCGGGCTGTTCATCCTCTGGCGGATTGACAGTCCGCGCGTTGAGCGCATGCGCGCGCAACTTATTGATAAATTTGTGCCTTCTTTCGAATGGGCTTTGGTTCCCGTGACCAAAACCGTTGGCATGGTGGAGAATTTCCAAAGCTATCAACGCATCTATGACCAGAACCAGGAGCTCCGCCGGGAACTGCGTCAGATGCAGGCTTGGAAAGAGGCGGCGCTACAGTTGGAACAGAAGAACGCCAAGCTGTTGGACCTCAACAAAGTGCGGATCGACCCGAAATACACCTATGTCACCGGCGTGGTGATGGCGGATTCGGGTTCGCCCTTTCGGCAATCCGTGCTGTTGAACGTCGGGTCGCGCGATGGCATCCGCGATGGCTGGGCCACGATGGACGGGATCGGGCTGGTTGGACGGATTTCGGGCGTTGGCACCAACACCTCACGGGTGATCCTGCTGACCGACAGCAATTCGCGCCTGCCCGCCACGATCCAACCCTCGGGCCAACGCGCCATCCTGTCTGGCGACAACAGCAGCCGCCCACCTTTGGATTTCATCGAAAGCCCCGAACTTGTCCGTCCCGGCGACCGCGTGGTGTCGTCGGGCGATGGCGGCGTGTTTCCCACCGATCTGCTGATCGGACAGGTTGCGATGGGCCCGGATCGGCGCCTGCGGGTGATTTTGGCGGCGGATTACGAACGTCTGGATTACCTGCGGGTGCTCAGAACCCATGAGAGCGAACAGATCAGCGATCCGGGTGGGTTGATCCTGCCGGACACGCCATTGACGACCCTGCCACAAGACGCGGAGGCCAATCCCGATGGTTGACCCGCGCACCACACGACGGTGGAGCTACAGAGTCGCGTTTCTCGCCCTCTCTATGATAACGTTTTTCTTTTATCTTCTGCCTCTTAAGGTCGGATACGGCCATTGGCCGGGACCGGATCTTTTGTTGGCGTTTGCCTTTGCATGGGTGCTCAGACGCCCGGATTATGTCCCGGTCTTTTTGTTCGCCGCGATCCTGCTTTTGGCGGATTTCATCTTTATGCGCCCGCCCGGACTATGGACCGCGCTGGCTGTGATCGGCCTTGAATTCCTGCGTCGGCGCGAACCGACATCGCGTGACATGTCCTTTGTTGTCGAATGGGCGATGGTGGCCGGGGTGATGCTGGCCATGGCGCTTCTGTACCGTTTCGTCCTGGCACTCTTCATGGTCGATCAAGCGCCTCTCATGTTGACGATTTTGGGACAAATTTCGACGGTGATCGCCTATCCGGCCGTCGTTCTGATATCCGCCTTGGCGATGAATGTGACCAAGATCACCCCGTCTGAGGCCGATGAGATGAGGTATGTGCGATGAGACGTTCCCCCGCAGACACCGCGCAGTCTGCCCGCAAAATCTCGCGTCGGGCGTTGTTTTTGGGCGGCAGCCAATTGGCCTTCATGGGCATTCTTGGCCTCAGAATGCGCTATATGCAGGTCGATCAAGCCGATGAATTCCGGCTTTTGGCCGAGGAAAACCGTGTCAAATTCCGGCTTTTACCCCCGGCGCGCGGGTTGATCTATGACCGCAACGGCGCGGTGATTGCTGAAAACGAACAGACCTTTCGCATCGTGATCCGCAAAGAGGACGCCAGTGAGTTGGACCAAGTTTTGGTCGAACTGGAGCGCTTGATCGGCCTGCCGCTTGAAGAACAGGAGCGTGTGCGCGCCGAGTTGAAAAAAGCCGGTCCATCCGCCCCCGTGACCATCGCCGACCGGTTGAGTTGGGAGGCGTTTTCGTCCGTCTCCGCCAATGGTCCGGCCCTTCCGGGGGTAACGCCGGAGGTCGGCCTGTCGCGCCATTATCCGCTGCATGAGGATTTCGCCCATGTCGTCGGCTATGTTGGCCCCGTGTCCGATTATGACCTCTCGAAAATGGACAATATCGACCCGCTTTACCGCATTCCGAAATTCCAGATCGGCAAATCCGGAGCGGAAAGCCGACTTGAGGATGTTTTGCGCGGCAAGGCTGGATCGCTGCGGGTGGAACAAAACGCCTATGGCCGGATCATTCGCGAATTGGACCGTCACGAAGGCGAACCGGGGGTGAACCTGCAACTCACCCTGGATCGTAACATGCAAAATTTCGTGCAAGCCCGACTTGCCGGTGAAAGCGCCTCTGCGGTGATCATGGATGTGGAAACCGGCGATATTCTGGCCGCCGGATCGACCCCGGCCTTTGATCCCAACCTGTTCGTGCGTGGGATTTCTTCGGCCGCTTATAATGAGCTGTTGGAAAACGATCACCGCCCCTTGCCGTCAAAATCGGTTCAGGGCGCCTACCCGCCCGGATCAACCTTTAAAATGGTCACGGCCATGGCAGCGCTTGAAGCGGGCGTTGTCACCCCCGAAGACACGGTCCGCTGTTTGGGTCACACCGAAATTGGCGGACGACGGTTCCACTGTTGGAAACGTGCCGGGCATGGCAACGTCAATTTGGTCGGCTCCTTGCGCCATTCCTGTGACGTCTATTATTACGAGATGGCCCAGCGCGCAGGCATTGAAAACATCGCTGAGATGGGCCGCAAACTTGGGCTGGGTCTGCGCTATGATCTGCCGCTTCCGGGGATCAATTCCGGGCTCATGCCCGATAAGCAATGGAAACTGGAAAACCGCGGTGCCGAATGGGTGGTGGGCGACAGTTTGAACGCCGCCATTGGCCAGGGGTTTGTCCTGGCGACCCCCATGCAGCTTGCGGTGATGACCGCGCGTTTGGCAACCAACCGCGAGATCTTGCCCCGGATGATCAAATCCATCGACGGGGTCGAACAACACATCCTCGGCGGCGCGCCTTTGGGGCTCAATGAGAACATGTTGCGCTCGGTACGTCAGGGCATGTTTGAGGTGATCAACTCAAATCGTGGCACCGCCTTTTCTGCGCGCATCGAAGACGACACCACGAAAATGGCGGGAAAAACCGGCACGGCACAGGTCCGCTCCGCCGTGGTGAACAACAATAACGTGCCATGGATCGAACGCGATCACGCACTATTCGTCGCCTTCGCGCCCTATAATGCGCCGCGCTATGCCGTCTCGGTCGTGGTCGAACACGGCGGCGGCGGCTCCTCTGTCGCCGCCCCGATTGCCCGCGACTTGATGCTCTATGCCCTCCATGGTGCGGTGCCACCTCTGGCCGCCTATCCAAGCTCGCAACGCAACTCCATCCGCGAACGGTTCAAGGCCATGCCCCTGCGCGACCTCGATGGCGACGAGACCACAAGAGGCCGTGCATGAGCTATCTTGAAAGCACCCTCAAAACCATCCCAACCGGTCTGTCAAAAGTCCTTTATGTCAACTGGGCGCTGGTGCTGTTGCTGGCTGCCGCCGCCTCGGTCGGTTTTTTGATGCTCTATTCCAATGCGGGGGGGTCGTTCCAACCCTGGGCCGAGCCACAGATGAAACGCTTTGCTCTTGGCATGGTGGCGATGTTGATGATCGGCATGGTGCCGATCTGGTTTTGGCGCAACATCGCCGGTCTGGCCTATATCGCCTCGTTTACGCTGTTGATTTTCGTCGAATTTTTCGGCCATGTCGGCATGGGTGCGCAACGGTGGATTGATCTCGGGCCGATCAAACTTCAGCCCTCCGAATTGATGAAAATCTCGCTGGTGATGTTGTTGGCGGCCTATTACGACTGGCTCGACATCGACAAGGTCTCAAAGCCGTTGTGGGTCTTGATCCCTGTTGTGTTGATCCTCATGCCCACAGCTTTGGTGCTCAAACAACCCGATCTTGGCACTTCGATCCTGTTGCTCGCGGGTGGGGCCATCGTGATGTTCGCCGCTGGCGTCAGTTGGTGGTATTTCGCCGCCGTCGCCGGTATTGCGGTTGGTCTTGTCGGCGCTGTGTTCGCCTCGCGCGGCACCTCTTGGCAGCTTTTGAAAGACTATCAATTTGCCCGGATTGATACGTTTCTCGATCCCTCCACCGATCCCTTGGGGGCGGGCTATCACATCACTCAATCGAAAATTGCTTTGGGATCAGGTGGTTGGACAGGTCGCGGGTTTATGCAGGGCACGCAGAGCCGGTTGAATTTCCTACCTGAAAAACACACCGACTTTATCTTTACCACCCTGGCCGAAGAATTCGGCTTTATCGGCGGCATCTCCCTTTTGGCACTCTATGCGGGGATTGTCCTGTTTTGTCTTGTCTCGGCGATGAACAACAAAGATCGCTTTGGCGCGCTGGTGACCATCGGCATCGCGGCAACGTTTTTCCTGTTTTTCGCAGTCAATATGTCGATGGTCATGGGGCTTGCCCCCGTGGTCGGCGTACCTTTGCCACTCGTGTCCTATGGCGGCTCTGCCATGCTGGTGCTTTTGGCCGCCTTCGGCATCGTCCAATCGGCGCATATCCATCGCCCAAGGGGCAAAAGATGACCCTGACCCTGTTGTTTTCCGCCCCGGATCGGACATGGCCCGCCTATGAAACGGTGCTGCCTCAGGCACTCAAAACGGCGGGGATTGACGCCGATCTGACGCGCAGCGCCGGCCCGGATGCGGTCGATTACATCCTCTATGCCCCGAACGACATGCTCACGGATTTCACCCCCTACACCCGCACCAAAGCGGTTCTAAGCCTCTGGGCAGGCGTCGAAAAAATCGCCCCCAACCCCACGCTCACCCAGCCGCTCTGCCGAATGGTCGATCCCGGCCTGGCGGAGGGGATGCGCGATTATGTGGTCGGGCATGTGATGCGCTATCACCTTGGGATGGACCGTCATATTCATGGCCTCAATGGCGCATGGGATCACATCACCCCGCCTTTGGCGCGCGACCGCTCTGTCACGGTGCTGGGTTTGGGTGAACTGGGACAAAGCTGCGCGCGGGCGCTGGCCGCCCTTGGCTTTCACGTCACGGGATGGTCGCGGCGTCCGAAACAGATCGCAGGCCTGACCTGTGTCAACGGCCCCGAAGGCCTCAAATCGGCGTTAAAGACCGGAGAAATCGTCGTGCTGTTGCTGCCCAACACGCCACAGACGGAAAACACTCTGAACGCAGAAACACTGGCGCTTTTGCCCAAGGGCGCACGGATCGTGAATCCCGGACGTGGCAGTTTGATCGACGATGATGCCCTGCTGACCGCCTTGGACGCAGGCCAGATCGGTCACGCCACTTTGGACGTGTTCCGCACCGAACCCTTGCCGCAAGAGCACCCCTATTGGGCTCACCCCAGCGTCACCGTCACGCCGCATATCGCCGCGGAAACCCGCGCAAAAACCGCCTCAGAGGTCATTGCGGAAAACATTCGCCGTGGCGAGGCGGGTGAACCGTTTTTACATCTGGTCGATCGCGCGGCCGGTTACTGAGCCCCGCAGCCCCCCTTTACCGTGACCTAAATACTCACATCACCGCAGTTTCGGCGGGGCATTCGGGTCCATGCCGGGCGCGGCGGGGCCGGTTTGCAATGGTTCGGGGTCTGGCAAATCGAACCGCAGGCCAAAACGGGCAAAGGCGGCACAGAGCGGATCGGAGGATTTGAAAAACGCCACATCCAGCGCCCCGGCCTCGACGCCCGAAAAAATCAATGCCTCGGACACAAGCCGCGCCAAGACATCTTCGGAACCGGGGATGTGATCAACGAAGGCCAAGAGATGCGAGCGCACCCCGTCCTCGTATGTCACCCCTGACAGGTAGACCAACCGCGCCAATCCACCCGCAATCGCCAGTTTGGCGTCCAGCGCGGTGACCAAAATCTCGGGCAGGCCATGCGGCGGAAAAATCTCTTTGGCTTTGCCATGGGTCTCAGCGGGGGCATTGCCCAGAGTGGCGTGCAGCCAATCGACTGCAGTCCCCGGCAAGAGCATTTCGGAAGGGGCCACAGACAGGTTCAACCCCAAGCCAAAGCCAGAGCCCGCCAACATTTCGGTCAGCACCCGCCCGGACATCGCCGCATAGGGCGCGCCACCGGCGAATTCGGCCAAACGCTGTTCACGGTCAAAGGCCAAGACGAACTGATCCTCTTCGACCGGAAACACTTTGGGCGTGATCGGACCTTCGCCGTCATGTTCTTCGTCCAAAAGCAAAAACCATTCGCCATCCGCGACACGTTCAAAAAACCGCAACCGGGCGGTGTCGTCATCCGGGGCGGCTTGCATCGCGGCATGGGCACGGTCAATGGGGGTCTGTGCGGAGGCAGTGAGTTCGGTCATGGCAGGTCCTTAAGGCTGGCCCGAAGGCAGACGCGCAGCTCGGGCAAAAGTTCGGCCTCAAACCACGGGTTTTTCTTAAGCCAACCCGTATTGCGCCAAGACGGATGAGGCAAGGGAAAGACGCGCGGCGCATGATCGCGCCAGTCGCGCCAATTGCGCACTGTCTCTGTCAACGCAGTTTTCACCCCAAGATGATAGCGGATCGCATGCAGCCCCACGGGCAAGATCAGATCCACCTCGCCCAACGCGGTCATCACCTGATCGTGCCATGTCTCGCGGCACAGTTTGGGCGGCGGAATATCCGCGCCTTTGGCGTCATAGCCCGGAAAACAAAACCCCATCGGCACGATGGCGATGCGGTCGCGGTCATAAAACGTTTCCTCATCCAGCCCAAGCCATGCGCGCAACCGGTCCCCCGACGGATCGGTAAAGGGCCGCCCACTGTCATGGACCCGCGCACCCGGTGCCTGTCCGGCGATCAAAATGCGCGCAGAGGGGCGAAACCACACCACAGGGCGCGGTGTGTGGGCAGTTGCCGTGGCGGCAAACCGATCGGCACAGAGGCGACAGGCGCGTATCTCTTGGGTCAGGCTCATGGATTTGTTTTAGCGCATCGGTTTGGGTTTGACCACTTGACTCATTTTTATATTTCTAGAATTATGAAAATGAATCACAGATACGCACAGGAAACTCCGCCATGAGCGCCCCCCATTCTGACGACATTTCCATAGCCGAAGCGGCAAGCACCTTTGCCGCCCTTGGCTCCGAACAACGCCTCACCGTGTTGCGCACTTTGGTGCGAGCGGGTCCAAAGGGATTGACCATTGGCACGCTGGGAGAGCGCACCGGGATCACCGGCGCGACCCTAACCCATCACATGAAAATCCTCGCGGCCACAAAGCTTGTGACACAAGAGCGCCACGGGCGATCTATTCTGTGTATCGCGGCCGATTACGATGAGTTGGAGGGGCTTTTATCCGCCCTTCTGTCCGAATGCTGCGCCGATTGCGACGCAGACACCTGTACCCCAGAGGCCCATTGCCATGAAGGACCAGTGTCATGACTGATCTCAGCCAAACCCCGCCGAAACTCCCGATGCTGTGGAAAAAGACCGACAAAGCCCTGTTGCTCGCGGGTTTGGTCCTTTTGGCCGTCGCGCTGTTTGACACCCCGGCGCTGTGGGACACGATCCGCTTTACGGCAGAGGCGCTTTGGGCGGCGGCACCGTTTTTGCTGCTTGCCATTCTCGCCACGGCCTATGTCAAAGCCTCCGGTGCAGAGACATTGCTGTCCAAGGCTTTCGAAGGTCGCGAGTTGCGCATGATCATGGTGGCCGCAATTGTTGGTGGTGTGTCGCCGTTCTGCTCTTGTCAGGTCATTCCCTTTATTGCCGGGGCCTTGGCCGTTGGTGTACCGCTCTCTGCCGTCATGGCCTTTTGGTTGGCCTCGCCATTGATGGACCCGGCCATGTTCATCGTCACGGCCAACGGGTTGGGCGTGGACTTTGCCATCGCCAAAACCCTCGCTGCGGTCTGCATTGGCCTCATGGGCGGCTTTGGCGTCAAACTCATGGGTGGCACCGCGCTGTTCGCGGCCCCTTTGAAACCGCGCGCCGCGCCGTCTCGGTGTGCGTCGGCCGCGTTGCGAGGCACGCCAAACTGGAAGGTCTGGACCGAGTCCAAGCGCATCGAGAGTTTCCGCGGCAATTTTCGTGAAAACCTGATGTTTCTTGGCAAATGGATGTTGGTTGCCTATGTGCTTGAGGCGGTGATGATCCGCTATGTACCTGCTGATATGATCGCCTCAGTGATGGGCGGTACCGGCCTACGCCCCATCCTGATCGGAGCCGCCATCGGTGCCCCCGCCTATCTCAATGGCTATGCCGCCGTGCCCCTGATGTCCGGGCTTTTGTCCCAAGGCATGTCTGGTGGCGCGGCGATGGCTTTCATGGTGGCGGGCGGCATTTCCTGCATCCCGGCGGCGGTAGCGGTCTGGGCACTGGTCAAACCGCGCGTCTTTGCCGCCTATATCGGCTTTGCCCTCATCGGGGCGGTGCTGGCCGGAATAATCTGGACCGGTTTCCAGACTATTTTCTGATCAACTCTTGGAAATCGCCATGAAAACTGACCCCTGTTCGACGGCAACAGGGGTTTGCATGCTTGCCCTACCCCCTTGCTTGGATTATTCCCCAAGCACGCATGGGTACAGGGATCGGAGGGCACATATGTACAAGGTCTGGAATTTCGTCACGAACTATTCGCTTTTGCTGATCATCGGCGCAGTTCTTGCGTTGATCTGGGCAAACACGGATGCGCAGTCCTACCACGCCTTCGTCGAGTACCCTCTGGCGGAAAATTTCTTTATCGGTCATCCGCATATGGATGAGGCCGGACATGTTCACCGGACCCTGACCCTGCATTACCTGTTCAACGACGTGCTCATGGCCTTCTTCTTTGCCATTGCCGCAAAAGAGGTCTGGGAGGCTGTGATCCTCAAAAACGGCTCTTTGCGAGGCAAAAAGGCGGCCACCCCCCTGATCGCCACCTTGGGTGGGATGTTGGGGCCGATTGTGGTCTATCTTGGACTGGCCATGGTTTTGGGCTCGGACACCTATGATGCGGTCAAAAACGGCTGGGCCGTGCCCACCGCCACCGATATCGCGTTTTCCTATCTCGTCGGCCGGATTGTTTTTGGCGCGGGGCACCCTGCCGTGCGCTTTCTGTTGCTTTTGGCCATCGCCGATGATGCGGCGGGTCTTGTGATCTTGGCGATCTTCTATCCGACCGGCGAACTGGCCGTGCAATGGCTGTTGCTCTCTATCGCCGCTGCTGTGCTGGTTTTTGTGCTGGCCAACTGGTTGCCGCGCAAACTGGACGCCGGCAAAGAAGTCCGCCCAACCTCGACCTGGGTGCGCCAGTCCTTGTCCTATTGGCCCTATCTGATTGCCGCCTGTATCTCGTGGTACGGCTTCATGCGCGCCGGTATTCACCCGGCTTTGGGCCTGTTGCCGATTGTTCCGACCATCCCGCATGCCGACCGCGCCTTTGGCCTGTTTGCCGATGCCGAACAACACCTCTCCGATCTGTTGAACGACATCGAACACAAGCTGAAAACCCCGGTTGAAATCATTCTGTTTTTCTTTGGCCTGCTCAATGCCGGTGTGGAATTCAACGCCATCGGTGATCCGACATGGCTGGTTTTGGGCGGGCTGTTGATCGGCAAACCTGTGGGCATCCTGATCATGGGCGCGCTGGCGGCGCATGTGTTCCGACTGGGCCTTCCGGCCGGGATGCGCACGATTGATCTCTTGGTCATCGGCTGTGTCGCCGCCATCGGCTTTACCGTATCGCTGTTTATCGCCTCCGTCGCCTTTGACGCCGATACGATGCTTGGGTCAACCCCGGTTCAGGCCGCCGCCAAGATGGGCGCGCTGTTCTCCTTCGCCGCCGCGATCATCTCGATTGTCGCCGGCAAACTGTGCCGCGTTCAGAAACAATCGGCGTAAAACACGCTAAAATCACGGAATCGTTTCTAAAATGAGGCCAAACCACAGGGGCTATACGCTGGTTTGGCCTCATTTTTGCCACATGAAAGCAGTCTGAGATGGATTTATCGCGGGCGTCTCGGCATAATTTCGACAAAATGGCGGATTAAGACGCCCCATTAACAAAAACCCGTTAAGGGTGGTGTGTAGGCAGTATCAGGGCGCGTAACTATGCTCGAGTTCGACAATGTGAGTAAGTCCTTTTGGACTGGGACGCAGCGCAAGGTGATCCTTGATCGCGCGTCTTTTCGCGTGGAACTTGGCAACAGCCTTGGCATCCTTGCCCCGAACGGCACCGGCAAGACCACGATCATCAACATGATGAGTGGTTTGGAAAAACCCGACGAGGGCGAAATTCGCCGTGGCTGTCGTGTGTCTTTCCCACTTGGGTTCATGGGCGGGCTGATCGGCAAACACACCGCGCGCGAAAACGTCCGCTTTATCGCCGAGCTTTACGATCTCGATCCCGATTATGTCGAGGCCTTCTGCCGTTGGCTCTGTGAGCTCAAAGAATATTTTGATATGCCGGTGGCAACTTATTCGGCGGGGATGCGATCCCGCCTGTCTTTTGCGCTTTTGCTGGCGCTTGATTTTGACATCTACCTGATCGACGAAGGCATGCCGTCGACGGCGGATGTGAATTTCAACCGTAAAGCGGGGAGCATTCTGCGCGAGCGGCTTGAACATGCCACCATCATCGTGGTGTCGCATCAGGCCGCCACGCTTGAGAAATTCTGTCGTTCGGCGGCTGTTTTGAGAAACGGCAAGCTTTACATGTTCGACACATTGGAAGAGGCCAAGGCGCTCTATGACTACGAAGGTTAAAGCTCAAAAATTCCGGGTGCGCCGCGCGCCGCGGGCCGCAACGCCCGCCGAGCAAGGGGGAGAGACCCCCATCGTCGATGCCACAGGCCAAGCCCCGTCAAAAGAAGCGGCAACTAAGGCCTTTGACGACGACAAATTGTTTGACAATGACGCCAGCGCCGATGGCTTTGGCGATGCGCCTTTTGCCGGGTCCGCGGCGGCACAAGCGGCAGCACAAAAAACGCCGCAAAAAACGCCCGGAACCGAGACCCAAAACGCGGCCCCCTCCGCCACGGGGCGCGGGGGCCGGATCAAAGGCGGCGTAGCCCGCGCCCTTGGCCAAACCACAGACACCAACACGGCGCTGACCGGCGATGTCACCCCCGCGGATGAGGCCAGCATTGACGCCGAAATTGACGCCATCCGCCGCGAGGGCCTGACCGGGCGCCAATTGCGCATGGCGCGGCGTGTGGCGCAAAAGCACGGCATTGCGGCCACTTCTGATTTTGACGCGGTGCGTCAGTTGCGCAAACAGGGGATTGATCCGTTTCAACGCGCCGCGATATTGGATCTGGTCACGACCGAGGGCAAACCGCCCTCACGGGAGTTGACTACCACCGAGGGCCCAAAACTTCCGAAGACCATCGACAACGCCCCAAAACTGCCGTCCAAAGATATTTTGGAACGGCTGACCCGAGAAGACGAGATTTCCACCATTCAACGCGACATCGCGCGGCGGCGGCGGCGCAAAATGGTGCTTTTGATCGCGCGTTTGGCCGTGTTTGTTGGCATTCCAACGATCCTGGCCGGTATTTATTTCTATACAATCGCAACGCCCATGTACGCCACGCAGTCGGCGTTTTTGATCCAACAGGCGGATTCCGCCGGGGGGGCTGGCGGTTTGGGCGGCCTTATGGGCGCGTCTGGGCTGGGTGGCGCTCAGGATTCGATCGCGGTTCAGGAGTTTCTTGAAAGCCGCGACGCCATGTTGCGTCTGGATGCGGACGCCGGGTTTAAGGCGCATTTTTCCTCTGACGCGATTGACCCGATCCAACGCCTGCCGCAAAACCCGACCAATGAACAAGCCTATAAAGTCTACCAGGATCGCGTCAGCATCGGCTATGATCCGACCGAAGGGCTTTTGAAAATGGAGGTGGTCGCAGCGACGCCGCAAATCTCTCAATTGTTCAGTGACATGTTGGTCGAATATGCCGAGGAAAGCGTGGATCATCTGACCCAGCGGATGCGCGAAGACCAAATGAAAGGCGCGCGTGAAAGTCTTGATGACGCCGAAGCCAAAATGAAAGCGGCGCAAGAAAAAGTTGTCCTTCTGCAAGAACAGCTTGGCATTATCTCGCCCGATGCCGAAACGGCGGCGATCATGGGTCAGGTGTCCGGCTTTGAAACCCAGCTTCAGGAAAAGAAACTGCAACTGCAACAGCTTTTGGACAACCCGCGCCCGAACCAGGCCCGCGTCGATGGCACCCGTGGCGACATTGGCCGCCTTGAAACGCTGATTGCCGAACTGCGCTCGCAGTTGACACAGGCCACAGGTGCGTCGGGGTCCTTGGCACGCATTTCCGCAGAATTGCGGATGGCGGAGGTGGACCTTGCCACCCGTCAGACGATGGCCCAACAGGCCATTCAATCGCTCGAAATGGCGCGGATCGAGGCCAACCGTCAGGTACGCTACCTGTCCCTGTCCTCGCGTCCCATCGCCCCGGACGAACCCACCTATCCGCGCAAATTCGAAAGCACACTTTTGTCGATGCTGCTGTTTTCGGGCATTTATCTGATGGCGTCCTTGACCGCGGCCGTATTGCGCGAACAGGTCTCTGCCTAAAGCGTTCCGCCATAAAGCTGCCTCACGGGTTTATGGCGAAACGCCCACACCATTGATACGTCTGGCAGCGTCACGCCTTTGCCCTGTCTCAGGAGAAAGGCGGAACGCTTTAAACCTGAAATCATGATGGCCCGCCCCCTGCAAAGGGTCGTGCGGGTCCTTGTATTTGGCCCCCCTGCGACAGTTTGGCACGACGGAGTGGCACCGGGCCTGCGTATCATAAGCATTCAACACGCGGAATGTGAAAGGATCGCATCATGAAACGCTTCCCCCTGTCGCTTGCCCTGCTGGCCGCCCTCCCCCTCGCCGCCCTGCCCGGCCTCACATTGGCACAGGGGTTTGGTGCGGAGTTCATGACCAACTGGGATTTGGATGAAAATGGTCAAGTGACGCTTGCCGAGGTGCAAGAGCGTCGTGGCGATTTGTTTTACATGTTTGACGCCAATGAAGATGGCATGTTGAACGACGACGAATATGCCATGTTTGACGAAACCCGCGCCGCAGACCGCGAAATGCATCTTGAGGCATACGGGAGTGTTCCGGGACAAGGCCACGCTATGGGTCAGGGCCAAGGTCAGGGCATGAGCCAAATGGCGGTCGGCATTGACGCCGTTCAAGACGCCATGACCCGACGCTACAATGACATGAATGGCGACGGCGTGGTCACGCGCGACGAATTCATCGGCAATGGCGCGCAATGGTTTGCCCGTATGGACCGCTCAGGCGACGGCGTAGTGACGCTTGCGGACTTTGGCCAATAGGACCAAAGCAAAACCGCGCCCGCGCCTGATGCCCCGCATATCCTCTCTCCGCCTCGATAAAATCCGGAGAGAGGCCCTATCGGAAACCGCCGTTAGGGCCTCCGGCAAATTCTTTCATTCCAAGTCAAAGAATTTCACGAAAAGGGCTTGCACACTTCCCAGCAAGCGACTAATTAGCCCCCCACGTTGGGATGTAGCCAAGTGGTAAGGCAACTGTTTTTGGTACAGTGTACCGTAGGTTCGAATCCTACCATCCCAGCCATTTCACACTGTGACGTTCGCCGGAGATTGGAACCTATCCGGTCCAACTTGGCACCTTGCTCGGGCAAGACTGGTATCTGCTGACATTTCGAACGTCTCGCCGTCCAGAATCCTTCCGAACTTACAGATATTTGCGCTCGCGTGACCTCGTCCCTAAACTAAGGCCTGACGAACACGGAGGGCACAGGTATGGCCAACTGGTATTCGGCTGACCTGCATTTCGGCCACCACCGCATCATCGACTTCTGCAAGCGCCCCTTCGCCTCAACCGCGGAGATGAACGCGGCGCTGATTGCCAACTTCCAGGCCTGCGTCGCGCATGATGATGACCTCTGGATTTTGGGTGATTTCGCCTTCGGTCGCGCTGATGATACGGCACAGTTCGAGAACTGGTTTCACAGCCTGCCCGGCCGCAAGCATCTGATCATCGGCAACCACGACGACGAAGCAGTAATCTCGCTCCCTTGGGCCAGCACAGAGTATATGGCCGAGATCCAGGACGGCAATCAGAGCCTTGTCCTCTACCACTATCCGAGATCACTTGGAACGGCGCAAGGAGAGGTGCCCTATGGCCCTATGCCGAACGGATGCTGGAGTTGGACCTGCGCGCCTACAGCGCCGCACAGTCCCTCTCAGGCCCCGTAATCTTCGACCGGGGCATTCCTGATATCATGGGCTACCTGACGCTTAGCGGCCTCCTCGTGCCGTCCCACGTCGCCGCAGTAGCCAAGACTGCCCGCTACAACGCCCGCGTCTTTTTGGCCCCGTTCTGGGACGAGATCTTCACACAGGACACCGAGCGCAAGCAGACCCGCGCCGAGGCCGAAGCGACCTGTGCTGTCATGCGGGAGACCTACACTGCCCTCGGATACGAAATCACAGAGCTGCCGTACGCCGACATCGGATCACGCGCCGACTTTGTCTGCAAGCAACTGGTTATTTGACCGTCAACTCCAGATGCCGCGGCGCAACCGCTGAAGCGGACAAGCCGCGCGGTCCCTCCGGCTTCCTACTGCCTGAAGCTCCCGGCCCTGAACTGCCGTCCAGCGTGCTTTGATCATGCTGCGATGGTGCCCCTCGCCTTCGTCCATATCCGCCGAGCCGTGCAAAACGGCAGGCGCACCCGCCCGACCCGCGCGGCGATCTTTGCCATCCTGAAACGCGGCCCGGTCCTGATCGCCGTCTGCGTGGGCGCTGTCTCGCCAGGCATCATGGTATTGCTGATGACCCCGACGCCCCTTGCCATGATCGGCTGCGACTATGGAGAGGCTTTGGCGGGGGATGTCGTGCGCTGGCACGTGGTCGCGATGTTCGCGCCCAGCTTCGCAACGGGCTTTGTCATCAAACGGTTCGGTACCAGATCTGTGATGGTCGCCGGGTTGGCCCTGCTGATCGCCTCGGCCCTGACCGCGGCAAGTGGGATCAGCCAAAATCACTTCTATGGGGCGCTGAGCCTGCTGGGAGTTGGTTGAAATTTCGGTTTCATCGGCGCCACGACCCTGCTGGCCAGCGCCGTCTCGGTCGATGAAAGACCGGTCATACAGGGTGTGAACGATACGCTGATCTCCTTGGCATCAACGGTCTGTGTTTTTGCCTCTGGCGCCATCGTCACCTCCCAAGGCTGGACCATCCTCGCGATCGGAGCCCTGCCCATCCTCGCGGTGGCGCTGGCTTGGGTCCTGTTGCCAGAACGGCATCGGATCGTGGCGTAATCGCGCCGGCTCAGCCATACCTACGCTGAGTGCGCCAGACGAAAGCGCATACCCCATGCGGGACGGGACCGATCCTAAAAAACCAAAACACTCTCTCCATTTTTCCACGAGTAGGCTTGGTAGCCATTTTTATGAATGAAAACACGGATGTTTTCGATCTCGTTGCGGAAAGGTTGATACGGGCCATCTGCTTAGCTTTAACTCGGCTCTGGACGCATTGAGTTTCAAAGCCAGTAAAGAGCGATTGCCGCGACGGCGGAGAGGAAGATCTCTGGGCATCTGTCGCATCGGGGAGTCATGCACCGCCAATCCTTGAGCCTGCCGAACATGATTTCGATCCGGTTGCGGTGTTAGTACCGGTGTTTGTCGTATTTTACGGTGGTCTGGCGCTGTAGGTCCGGGAATGCTGCCCGTATCCCTTTGTCTTCCAATGCTTCTCTGAACCAGTCGGCGTCATAGCCCCGGCCCCCGAGCAACCACTCCACATTCGGCAAACTGCCCAGCCAAGCCCTCGCACCGATATCGTCGCTCACCTGTCAGGCGGTGACAACAAGCTGAGTGGTCGGCTCTGGCTGTCACGACACCATGCCTAGTGCTGATGCGGAAATATCGCGTATGGCGGCGACAGCGGCACGCGTGTTGCCTTTTTCAGTGTCGATGTAGATGGCCATGACAAGCGCGTCACCGCCCGGAGACCAAAGCGCGGCTATGTCATTCGCGGCGCCATTCGGTGTTGTCCCTGGCTTGTTGGCGACCACCCAGTCGCTCGGTACAGCGGCGCGTATCCGATTTTTCGCGTTTTGTTCATTGCGCATCCATTTGGTCAGAAGGTCGGTGGAAGCAACGGACAGGACGCCTGAGGGCATTGTCATCTGTTGGAGGTTGTGGGCCATGGCCAGAGGCGTCGTGGTATCCCGCTCGTCCCCGGGAATGTTAGAGTTGAGCGCCAGTTCAATACGATCCAACCGGCTTATGTCATCGCCCATTTCGCGGAAAAATGCGGTCACCGCCTTGGGGCCGCCGACGCGCGCAAGCAACAGATTTGCCGCCGTATTGTCACTGAATTCAACCGCCGCTTTGCACAGGGATCGAATGTCCATCTTGCCAGCACTGGCGTGGTCTTTGGTGACGGGGGATGTCGGCAGGAAACTCATGCCGTTGAAAGCCAGAGCTTCGTTCAGATCAAGTTCCCCATGGTCCGACCGCCAAAGACACAGGGCAGCCAAGGAGGCTTTGAATGTTGAGCACATCGCAAAACGTTCACCTGCGCGATGCTGATAGGCCTGCCCTGTCCCGAGGTTTTTGACATAGACTCCAATGCGCGCGGACAACTCACGTTCCATGCGGAGATCGGAAGAGCGTCGTGTAGGCAAAGAGTGTAGATC
>ERZ1673962.313-NODE-313-length-37601-cov-4.781761_pt1 | contig 37601 bp, 20 predicted proteins | sample MGYA00580188_ERZ1673962 | MGnify/ENA primary metagenome ERZ1673962 (study PRJEB41334, sample SAMN05608104) | rock metagenome | biome: terrestrial subsurface; feature: shale formation; material: shale | place: USA: Pennsylvania ... | reverse complement strand
ACGTAAGTACGCCTCATTGCTCGACAGTCGCGCGCCTTGCATTTGACGCTTTTTGCTTAGCCACCCCATTTGATGCTTTTTGCGATAGCATCATTCAATGAACCATGCAAGTTTCCAATCAATACAGACATATAGAGGTAAAAATGTATTACATCAGCATGTACGTAACCCCCCACTGGAACCAACCCGATTGTCAAATCGTCAAAAAGGCGCTGGCCCGGTTCTGGGTAGAGGCAAAGGATTCGGTAAGAGCGGGAAGAAAAGCCATCAATTACTCGGAAAAACACCAATTCGAGGTCCATTACTTTAAACAAGCCCCCACCCCTGTCGACTGCGAAGACCCGTCTTACGGTGCCATTGAATCGATTCACGCCCAGATTGCCCGCGAGCAGGGTATCTCCATGTGTCTGACCGATTGGCATCTTTGAGGATATCCTCGACGGTAAGATCGGTTTCCATCCGGAAACGGCAAAACAAAGCCCTCTGGAAAAGGCATTCTCCAGAGGGCTGAAATGTTTGTGCTTACTGAAAAATTCAATACAGGTAATCGAAACGCAGCCATGCGCTGTGCAAGGTGGTGTCGTCGCCGAACTCTCCGCCGTAGGCCAGTTCCGTGGAAAGCTGCTCTTTGCGGAACCTGAGCGAGGCGGAAACCGTTCCGGTCAGATCGTCCTGATCCGTCTCAACCGACACCGGCCCGCTGCCCGCCACCGACTGATGCACGTCGAGCTCGTCATCGGTCACCAGGTAACGTACGCCGGCGGAAAGCGATGGCGTCACCTCGACCTCTCCGGCCTCCAGGCGGGTCAGCCAGCGCAGCGACGCCAGGGCGCTGACCTGATGCTCGTCCAGCGAGGAACTGTGCACATCCCAAGCGGAGTTCTCGGCGTCGGTATCGAAACTGTCGCGATGCAGCCACAGGTACTCGATACCGGCTTCCGGAAGCAGCATCTGGCCGCCGCCTTCGAACGGGCGCCCGGCCAGCAGGGTGGTGCGCACACCGTAACTGTCGTAGTCCGCATTTTCCCGAAGTTCCAGGTTCGCTCCGGTCAGGCCCTCATAATCGTGCCAGCCGTAAAAACCTGTCACCTGCCCCCGCACCGTCCAGTTGCCGCGGCTTGCCATCAGGTGCAAACCGGCGGAAAGGAGCTCCTGGTCTTCCTGGTTACGGCTGTAACCGTTGCCGGTGAAATCGAGACCGGCATGGCCGAAGCCGACGTGGAAACCGTACCGGCTGCCGAGCTCATAGCGATCGAGTCCGGTCACGAAACCGACCAGATCGGCGTCATAGCCGACCGGCGAGGCGTCCTTGTCGATGTTGGAGAAATAGGGCGTGAAGAAAAAGCCGTCTGCATATGCCGGACCATAGCGTCTGGCATCTCCGGCCACCATGTGGTTTGCGGCGTACAACCTCGGCTCGGCGGAGGCCATCCGGGTCTGCAGAAAACCTGTGACCAGGCGATGACCGACCAGGTCGGAGGAGAAGACAACGGCATGCCGCAACAGGTCGGCCGACTCCAACAGCGGCGAAGCACCGGGTCGATAGGCAAGCGAAACGGTATCGTCGGCGCTGTCGATTGTTGCCTGATCATGATACAGGGCCACGATATCCGGATTCACCGGGTCAATCAGGCCACCGAAAACACCGCTCACGGTCCCGCCGTCACTGGTGTCGAAGATCGTGTACTCGGTATTCATCCGGGTGGTACCGGCCACAGGGGTCACGCTGAGCATGGCATCGTTCAAAACCAGCGAGGCCCCTCCGGCAACATACAGGGAACCGACGCTCGGCTCCCCGTCCAGGGTGAGATTATAATCGTCGACGAGAGTCACGGTCCCGGACATGACAGCCACTTCGTAAGCCCGGTCGCCAAAGGACCGGATGACGCCGGTGCTGGTGAGGTTGCCGCTGCCGGCAAAGAGAATGCCCACCGCCGCGGTGTCGTACATCTCCGGTGCGATGGCGGTGGCCGTAATGTTACCGCCGTTGACCACGTCACCGCTATCGGAAACGATACCGCTGGCGCCGGCATGGGCGTCGCCAAAAGGCGTGGAGAAAGGATCCGTTCCGGTGCCGCTGCCGTAGGTGGCCGTGGCCGTGATGTCGCCACTGTTGCTGACATTACCGCCGGAATCCAGGCCGATAGCGAGCGCGTAAGGCTCCGATGAGTCCGCGGTGGAAGTGCCGCCGGTGGCATTTACCGTAACCAGGCCGCTGTTGGCGATATCGCCATCGGCTTGAATCCCCCAGGCATCGGCATAGGCATCGCCGTCCTCATCGGAAAGCGCTCCGTCGGATGTCCCGCCTTGGGCGTCTACGGTTATCGTGCCGCTGTTCGTCACAGAACCTGAGGAATCGAGTCCATAAGCATACGCTTGGGCATAGCCGATGTCGGCAGTACTGGTAACGCTGCCGCCGGTGGCGCTGACGGTCATCGAACTGCTGTTATCTATGTTGCCGTAGGCCTCGATACCGTAGGCAGAGACATCGACCCAACCATATCCCTGCTCACTGAGGCTTCCGCCGTTTGCCGTTACGGATATGGTGCCGTTGTTTATCACGCCGCCACCGGAATCGATGCCGTAAGCTTCGGCATAGCCATAGGTATCTTCACCTGTAATGGAAATCCCGGTGCCTGCCTCTGCAGCCACGGCGATACTCCCGGTGTTGATCACATCGCCACTTTCAGAGGAAATACCATAAGCTTCCGCCTCATGGTCGGCATAACCGCTCTCGGAAGAAGAGTCTCCCCCCTGGGCGGTCACGTCGATGGCACCGCTATTGTCAACCGTTCCAGAGGCATCGATGCCGTAAACCTCGGCGGAGGCAAAAGCAAAGAATTCGGCAGTCGCGGTTCCGCCGGTGGCCGCCACGGTAATGGCACCATCGTTCTTCACCGCACCGGCAGAGCCGATTCCATACGCTTCGACATACGCATCCGCCTCGCCACCGGCAGTTGCGGTACCGCCGGTGGCGGTCACGTCGATGCCTCCGCTGTTATCCACGTCGCCGGAGGAATAAAGCCCGTAGGCGTCGACATCGGCTTCGGCGAAATCACCAGCCGTTGCGTTGCCGCCATTGGCGTTTAAAACGATGCTTCCGCTGTTGGCGACATTACCGTCAGCGTCAATGCCGACAGCATCGATTTCAGCGTTGGCAGCGGCACCGGCAGTCGCAGTCCCGCCCGTGGCAGCGACGACAATGGAACTGCCGTTATCGACGGTGCCGGCGGAATCGATGCCGACCGCATCGGCATAGGCGTAGGCATAAGCGCCGCTGCCCTCACCCGCCGTTGCACTTCCGCCGACGGCAGCCACGGTAATGGCGTCGCTGCTTGACAGCACCCCTGCGGTAGACTGGGAGGTTATGCCCGAAGCAAGAGCTTGCGCGCCTGCACCGGCACTGGCGTAGTCACCCGTGATAGTGGCGACGCCACCGGTGGCGCTCACGGTTACATTGCCGCTGTTGGTCAGAAGTCCCTCGGAGGGTTCCGAAACCATTATGCCCCCGGCAGTTGCACTGGCCAGGGATCTACTGCTGTCGGCGCCGCTGGCGGCGCTTCCGCCGTTTGCCTCCACGCTTATATCGCCGATGTTTGTCACGGAGCCCTTGGTTTCAATGCCGTAGGCTCTGGCTTGAGCTCGGGCATAATCCAAGGCTGTTGCAGTCCCCCCTGTGGCAATCAGGCTGATATTGCCGAAATTTTCGATGTCCACGACGTTTTCCGAAAAAATGCCGTAGGCATAGCTTCTCACGTTTTCATAGGTACCAGAGTCATCCCCGGAAGCGACAATCGAATAGTTATCCACATTGGAAAAGGGGGATGGCTCCAGCGAGGCGTTTATCCCATAAACCGGATCCCCGTCGTGCAGCCCTGTATAAATCAGGGAATAATCTGCTGCCGACGCTAAAGAAACAATGCCCAGCAACACCCCCGCCAAAATCCCGGAAACCCTTAACTTTCCAGGCAATTTTTCCAAGAGAATATGCATAACCATTCCTTTCTCCGCTTTCGTTGTCAGCATTAAATTTCAAACACCACATTAACATGCTACCAGGAAACAGAGAGTGAACAAATTCCAATCTTCGCTTCTGCGGTCGCAGCGGGTCAAATCGACGGAAAAGCGTGCAGCTGTTTGCCTTACCGGGGACAGAGGTCAGCTGTATTTTCACTCCCCGTTCAGGAGCAACTGCTCCATGATCGCCATGGCCGCCCGCCGTCCGTCGGCTGCGGCGGTCACCGCCAGATGGGCGCCGCGGGAGCAATCGCCTCCGGCGAAGATCTTCGGATGGGAGGTGCGGCCGGTGCGCCGGTCGATGATCATACGCCGGCGAGGATCGGTTTCGACACCAGCCTGTTCCAAAAAGTGGAATTCCTCCACATCGAAACCGAGGGCGAGAATCAGCACATCGGCCATGATGCAATGCTCGGTGCCGGGGATTTCCTCGACCTTGTGGCGGCCGTCGGGGGCGACACCGTCCAGTCGGGTGCTGAGTACTTCCACACCGGTCAGACGGCCGTCGTGGTCGTCGACGATTATCCGGGTAGGAGTCCGGTGAAACATGAAGGTTACGCCCTCTTCCTGGGCGTTGTGGTATTCCTTGTGGCTGCCCGGCATGTTGGAGGGATCGCGGCGATACAGGCAGGTCACCATTTCAGCCCCCTCGCGCACACTGGTGCGCAGACAGTCCATGGCGGTGTCGCCGCCGCCGACCACCACTACCTTTTTGTCCCGCACGTCAAAACGGTGGTGTATCGTATGGCCTTCAAGACGGTGCTGGATTTCGGTCAGAAACTCCATGGCGCGAAATACGTTGCCGTGGCGCTCATGGGCCAGATGCGGCAGCCGGCCGCCGGTGGCGCCGATGCCGAGAAAGACCGCGTCATGGCTGTCGAGCAGTTGTCCGAAATCCACGTCCCGTCCCACTTCCTGCCCCAGATGCAGCCGCAGTCCGGCCTTGCGCAAGGTCTCGAAGCGGTTTCGGACGATAGCCTTGTCGAGCTTGAAGTTGGGGATCCCCAAAGCCAGCAGGCCCCCCGGCTCTTCGGAGCGTTCGTACATGTCGACGCCGATGCCGGCCCGCAGAAGAAAGTGCGCACAGGATAATCCGGCCGGTCCCGAACCGATGACCGCTACTTTGCAGTTGCGCGTGATGCCGGGAAAAGGCAGTTGCAGCCCCCTGGCGAAAGCCAGATCGGTAATCGACGCCTCGATGGCGCCGATGGTGATGGCCCCGTAACCGTCGTTCAGCGTGCAGGCGCACTCGCACAGCACATTGTGCGGGCAGATGCGACCGAGGATTTCCGGAAAGGGCGAACTCTCGTTGGAGAGCCGAAAAGCGGTTTCGAGATCTTTGGCGGCAACGGCGGCCAGCCACTGGGGGATGTAGTTGCCCAGCGGACAACCGATCACGGCGCAGAACGGGTCGCCGCACTGGATGCAGCGCTCGGCCTGCGGCGCCATCTGTGCCAGATCAAAGAAGTGATAGATCTCGTCGTAGCTGCGCAGGCGCAGGTTGACATTCTTTTTCTCCGGCTCCTGCCGGTTGGTTTCGATGAAATTCTGCATGGCTCAATCCCCTTCCTTGGGATTCAACGGTGCTTTCATGTCCTTCGGCGTGACCATCCAGAAATAGGCCAGTTCTTCGCGGAAGTTGCCGAGAATATAAGCAGCTTTGGGACTGCGGGTGCGGTTGTGATAGCTCTGCAGGATCTTGCGCAGATAGATCTTGCCCTCGCTGTCCTCGTCGACGTTGATGCGACGCGCTTCCACCAATTCGCGGTTGAGCTTGTCCATGAAGGTTTTGCCGCGATCGTAGACGAAGGCCGCGCCGCCGGTCATGCCGGCGCCGAAGTTGATACCGGTTTCGCCCAGAATCACCACCGTACCGCCGGTCATGTATTCGCAGGCGTGGTCGCCGGTACCCTCCACCACCGCCAGCGTTCCCGAGTTGCGTACCGCGAACCGTTCTCCGGCGGTGCCCGAAACGAAAAGTTTGCCGCCGGTAGCGCCGTACAGGCAGGTATTGCCCACCGCCGAGGCGCCTTCCTGGTAGATTGTCGGAGTGACGATAATGCGCCCGCCGTGCATCCCCTTGCCGACGTAATCGTTGGCCACCCCGTCGAGGAAGATATTGAGGCCGTTGACCAGAAAGGCTCCCAGCGACTGACCGGCCACACCGTGCAGGCGCAAGGTCAACGCGTTGCGGGGCAGGCCGGTATCGCCGTAATAGTGAACGATCTCGCCGCTGACGAGGGCGCCGAAACTGCGATTGACATTCTGGATGCGCCGTTCCACCAGCAGTTCGCGACGGGGATCGCGGATCACCGGCAGCACCTCCTCCAGCACCGCCTTCTCGAAAGCGTTTTCGTCGAAGGGCGGGTTGGGCAAGCGCCGGAGGTCGGGGCCTTCGATACGGTGCAAGACACGGGAAAAGTCGAAATCGGCCGCTTTGGGATGATCGATGACGGTCAGCAGGTCAGTACGTCCGATCACCTCGTCGAGGCTGCGTACTCCCAGCGCCGCGAGGATCTCCCGCACGTCCTCGGCAACGTTGCGCAGATAGGCCACCACTTTATCCACCGTGCCGACGAAATGCTCCCGCAATACTTCACGCTGAGTGGCGACCCCCACCGAGCAGCTGTTGAGATGGCAGACGCGCAACATCTTGCAGCCGAGCATCACCAGCAGGGTGGTACCGAAACCGAAGAATTCCGCCCCCAGCATGGCCGCCTTGACCACGTCGGCCCCGATCTTGAGTCCGCCGTCGGTCTGCAGTTGCACCTGTTCACGCAGATTGTTGGCCTTGAGACTGTTGTGGGTCTCGCTCAGCCCCAGTTCCCAGGGATTGCCGGCGAACTTGATGGATGTCTGCGGCGCGGCGCCGGTCCCCCCGTCGCATCCCGACACCACGATGCGGTCGGCATAGGCCTTGGCCACCCCGGCGGCGATGGTGCCGACGCCGTCGCAGGAGACCAGTTTAACGGAAATGCGGGCAGCGGGGTTGACCTGCCGCAGATCGAAGATCAGCTGTGCCAGGTCTTCGATCGAATAGATGTCGTGGTGCGGCGGCGGCGAGATCAGAGTCACTCCCGGCACCGTAAAGCGCAGGCTGGCGATAAGCGGACTTACCTTGTCGCCGGGCAGCTGCCCCCCCTCCCCGGGTTTGGCGCCCTGGGCGATCTTGATCTGGATCTCCTCGGCGCTGCGCAGATAGGCCGGGGTCACGCCGAAACGCCCCGAGGCGATCTGTTTGATCTTGCTGTTGCGGCTGGTACCGAAACGGGTCGCATCCTCGCCTCCCTCGCCGCTGTTGGAGCAGCCGCCGAGGATATTCATCGCCTCGGCCAGAGCCTCGTGACATTCCGGCGACAAGGCCCCAAGCGACATGGCGGCCGAGTCGAAACGCCGGGTGATCGCCTCCACCGGCTCGACCTCGTCGACGGAAATCGGCGGGCGGGAACTGTTGAAGGTAAGGAAATCGCGAATGAAACAGCCTTCGCGACGGGCCACCCGATCCCGGAAGACCATATAGTCCTGGCGATCGAGGGTACGGGCGAATTGATGCGCCGCCAGCACCACCTGCGCGCCGAAATCGTGATATTCGCTGGCGGCGTTGTGCTGGTAGAAGCTGCCGATTTCCACCGGGTAGATGGGAGTCATGAAACTGTGCCGGTATACCTTGGCATGCACCGCCTCGATGCGCTTCTCGAGCTGGAGATAATCCAGGCCGGGCAGATGGATGGCCGTGCCGGGGAAACAGTCCGCGCCGATTCTCCGCGACAAACCGATAATGTCGAACAGAGCTGCGTTGCAATAGCTGGCGACGCTGCTGATCCCCATTTTCGACATGATCTTGAGTATCCCCATGGTCAGGGCCTGGTAGAGGTTGCGCAACCTCTGGCGCGTCTCCCTGACGGTGCGCTCCCCGCGTCTGCATAATGCCATGCCGCTGGCGTACAGCAGCCAGGGATAGACCGCCATGGCCCCGTATCCGAGCAGCACGCAGGCGGCATGCGGCTCGCAGACTTCTCCGGTCACCGCCACAATGCTCACCAGGTGCCGCAGCTTCTCCTGCAGCAGCCGCTGGTTGACATGACCGACCGCCATGGCCATGGGGATGATTTTGTTCCCGGCATCGACCATCCGGTCATCGAGCACGATGGTGCGCACCCCTTCCTGCCGCACTCCCTGCACCACCTGTTCGCCGAGCTGCCGCAGACTGTTTTGCAAATCGCTCTGGAAACCGGTCGGGAATACGCCCACCTTGTAATCCGCTGCATAGCGGGGGTGCCGGGGGTCGCCGAAAGAAAGCAGCACCTCGAAGATCTCGTGAGACAAAATCGGCGAAATGCTCTTCAGACGCCGTGCCCGATCCGCCGTTTCCATCAGGGGGTTGCCCAGTTCCCCGAAGCCGACGGTGGTCGACATCACTGCTTTTTCCCGGTAGGGATCGATGGGAGGATTGGTCACCTGGGCAAAGCGCTGACGAAAGAAATCGCTGAAACTGCGCTGCTGGGTGGAAAAAGCCGCCGGCGGCGTATCGTCGCCCATCGAACCGGTCGGTTCCTTGCCCCCTTCAAGCATCGGCCGAATGAAAACCTCCAGCATCTCGTGGGTGACGTTGAAATAGCGCTGTTTGTTCGCCAGCTCGGTGCAGTCGTAGCTCGACAGATCGTCGAACTGCTGCTCGATGAATTCCTGCAGATAGCTGGTATGGGCGGTCAGCCAGTCACTGTAGGGCTGGGACTCCATCAGGTAGCGATCGATGTCGCCTGTGGTGAAAAACTGTCCCTGTTCCAGGTCGGCGGCGATCATCTGGCCGCTCTGCAGCCGACCGCGCTCGCGGATCTGCTCCGGCGGAATATCGAGCACTCCGTATTCGCTGGTCACCAGCAGACGGTCGTCGGTGGTGATCAGGTACTTGGCCGGTCGCAGACCGTTGCGGTCGAGAACACAGCCGACATAACGACCGTCGGTGAAACTGATGGCGGCCGGCCCGTCCCAGGGCTCAAAGGCGGTGGATATATATTCGTAAAAAGAACGCAGGTGGGGCTCCATGTGGGCGACATTGTGGCGCGGCGGAGGTACCAGGGCGCGTACCGCCTTGAAAAAATCGATGCCGTTGGCGAGCAGAAATTCGAGCATGTTGTCGAGACTCGCGCTGTCGCTGACGTCTTCCTCCAGCAAAGGCTGCAGCCGAGCCAGCTCCGCATCGGAGAACACCCGACTGCGAGCGGCGTTGAATTTATGCCGGGCGTTGAAGCGATTGGCCTGCAGGGAATTGATTTCGCCGTTGTGGGCCAGAATGCGAAAAGGCTGGGCCAGTTTCCATTGCGGCAGGGTATTGGTGGAAAAGCGCTGGTGAAACAAAACATAGGAGCAGGCGAAATCGTCCCGGGCCAGGTCCGGATAGAGAGTGCGGATATGTTTCGGCATCACCAGCCCTTTGTAAACGACATTCCTGCTGGAAAAAGATGGGATGTAAAAACCTTCCTCACCGGCCAGCCTGTGCTCGACCTCCTTGCGGGTCAGGTAGAGCAGCGCGTCGAAACGCCGGGTGGCGATCAGCGCCGCCGGCACCACAAAGGCCTGGCGGATCTTCGGCAGCAGGCCCAGGGCGCGTTCGCCCAGAGCCGAGGCATCGAGCGGCACTTCACGGACATGCAGCAGGCGCAGGTCGTTTTTTTCGCATACGTCGCGCACAACTGCGAGCTGTTGCTCCTCGTCGCTGAGAAACAGCATCGCCACCGCAAACTGCTTCGGAAGCGACACCCCTTGTTCCGCAGCCACCCTCCGCATGAAATCCCGCGGCATGGAGCACAGCAGGCCGCTGCCGTCGCCGGTCTTGCCGTCGGAGGCTATGGCTCCGCGATGCGTCAGCCTCGCAAGCGCTCGGACGGCATCCTCCACCAGGTCATGACTTGGCCGGTTTTTGATCTGTGCCAGTAGACCGAAACCGCAACTGTCGTAAAATCGTTCTCCGAAGTTCATGGATAGTCTTCTTTCTCAGGAGGAAAACCCGCAGACCCCGTGCTGTCGCATGCGCAATCACCTATGAACTTATAGCATATCCACCGCGCTTGTCAGGGACAGGAGCGCTGAGATCGGAAACTCCCTGGTTTTCCCGGAGGCTTTAAAAAAAGGCCCGCCTGTCTGCAGGCGGGCCTTCCGTATCTAAAACAACCGGGATGCGAACTGAAAAATGAAGCAGTTACTCCACCGTCACGCTCTTGGCCAGGTTGCGCGGCTGGTCGACGTCGGTGCCTTTGAGCACGGCGATGTGATAGGCCAGCAGCTGCATGGGGATGGCGGTGAGAATCGGTGCCACTTCGTCGCTGGCTTCCGGTACCGTAATCAATGCGTCGACTTCACCAAGCGGAGCCGTATGCCCGTCGGTGGCCACGGCGACGACCCGTCCGGAACGGGCTCGCACCTCCTCCATGTTGGAGATGACTTTTTCGAAGGTCTCGTTGTGGGGACAGAGAAACACCACCGGCACCTTCTCGTCGATAAGGGCGATGGGACCGTGTTTCATTTCCCCTGCGGGATATCCCTCGGCGTGAACGTAGGATATCTCCTTGAGCTTGAGGGCCCCTTCGAGGGCGATGGGGTACTGAATGCCGCGCCCCAGGTAGAGAAAATCGCGGGCATGCATGAATTCCCTGGCGATCCGCTGAATCAGTTCGTCGGATTCGAGAGCCTGCTCCATCTTGCGGGGCAGACTCAACAGCGGCTCGATAAGCGCACGGCAGCGTACGGGATCGATCATGCCGCGCACCCGCCCCAGATGCAAGGCCAGCAGATAAAGCGCCACCAGCTGGGTGGTGAAAGCCTTGGTGGAGGCGACCCCGATCTCCGGACCGGCATGGGTATAGATCACGCCGTCGCTTTCGCGGGCAATGGAGGACTCGACCACGTTGCAGATGGCTACGGTGATGCCGCCCTTGCCTTTGGCCTCGCGCAGGGCAGCCAGGGTATCGGCGGTCTCGCCGCTCTGGCTGATGAGCACCGTCAGGGTACGCGCGTCGACCAGCGGGTCCCGATAACGGAATTCGCTGGCGATATCGACCTCGACGGACAGGCGCGCCAGCTTTTCTATGAGAAACTTGCCGTTCAGGGCGGCATGCCAGGACGTGCCGCAGGCGACGATATTGAGTTTGTCGATGCCGCGCAACTGTTCGGCACTGAGGTTGAGGCCTTCGAGGAAAATTTCGCCACGCTCGGGGAACAGGCGTCCGGCCAGGGTGTCGGAAACCGCACGCGGCTGCTCGTAGATTTCCTTGAGCATGAAGTGCTTGTAACCGCCCTTTTCGGCCATCAGCGGATTCCAGGTGATGGTTTTGGCGGTCTTTTCCACGACCGCTCCCTGCAGGTCGGTAAAACGCATGGTGCCGTTGGCGAAAACGACGATTTCCCCTTCGTCCAGAAAAATCATCTCCCGCGTATGCGACAGCATGGCGGGGATATCCGAAGCGACGAAGAATTCACCCGTGCCCTGGCCGACCACCAGCGGCGAACCGAGGCGGGCGGCAATCATCTTTTCCGGTTCGCTTTCGCACAGGATGGCCACCGCGTAGGCGCCACGCACCTCACCCAGGGCACTGCGCACGGCGGTTTCGAAATCGCCGCACTGCCGCAGATGCTCATCGATGAGGTGGGCGATGATCTCCGTATCGGTTTCCGAACTGAACTCGTGCCCCTGTCCGATGAGGCGCTCCTTGAGCTCGAGATAGTTTTCGATGATGCCGTTATGCACGACGGCGATGTTGCCGGCATAGTGGGGATGCGCATTGGTTTCGGAAGGCCGCCCGTGGGTGGCCCATCGGGTATGACCGATACCGCGCCCGCCGGCCAGCGGCTGTTGCTTCAGAATGTTTTCGAGTTCGCAAAGCTTTCCTTTGGCCCGCCGGATGGTAATGCCTCCGTCGTTGAGTACGGCAATACCGGCCGAATCGTAGCCACGATATTCCAGGCGGCGCAACCCGTCGATGATGATGGGCATGGCCTCCCGGGCGCCAAAATATCCAACAATTCCGCACATGGCAAAATTCCTTAAATGGTGAGCCGACCAGGCATTGGCGGCTTGTGCATCAGTCTTTTTTCTTGCATTTGGGATCGTGACGCAGTCGCCATCCCTCGACAACCTTCTGCTGAGAGCGGGACAGGGCCAGGGCGTCGGGCGGCACATCCTTGGTGATGGTCGAACCGGCTCCGATAAGGCTGTTGCGGCCGATGCGTACCGGGGCCACGAACTGGGTGTCGCTGCCGACGAACACATCATCCTCGATCACGGTCTTGTGCTTGTTTACGCCGTCGTAGTTGCAGGTTATGGTGCCGCAGCCGACATTGACGTTGGTACCGAGCTCCGCATCGCCGATATAGGTCAGATGACTGGCTTTGGAACCGAAACCGATATGGGCCTTTTTGGTCTCGACGAAATTACCGATTTTGTTGTGCCCGGCCAGCACGGTACCCGGTCGCAGATGAGCCATGGGGCCGATGGCGGTCTCGGCACCGATCTGCGATCCTTCCAGTACGGAACCGGGTTTGATATGCACGTTATCGGCCAGCCGGCAGTCGCGGATGGTGACCTGGGACTCGATGAGGCAACCGCTGCCGATACGGGTATCACCGCCCAGGCAGACGCCGGGATATATAACGGTATCCGGGCCGACCTCCACCTGCGGTTCGATATAGCTCTGATCGGGATCGATAAAAGTGACGCCGGTGCGCATGAGCCCTTCGTTGATGCGTCGGCGCATAACGGCGGAAGCCCGGGCCAGCTGCACCCGGTCATTGATACCCATGGCTTCGTCGGCATCCTCGAGCACGGCCGCGCCGACCCGCCGTCCGGCGGTGCGCGCCGCGGCCAGGACGTCGGTCAGGTAATATTCGCGCTGAGCATTGTCGCAGTCTACGCCGGCAAGGGCCTCGAACACGAAAGGCGCTTCGAAAGCATAGATACCGGTATTGATCTCCCGAATCGCCTTCTGCTCCCGGGAGGCATCCTTTTCCTCGACGATACCGAGCACCTGATCCCCTTCGCGCAGGATCCGTCCGTAACCGAAGGGATCGGCCAATTCGGCGGTCAGCACGGTCACTGCGGCTTGATTCGTCCGATGTTCGGTTATCAGCCGCTCCAGGGTCTCCTCACGCAGCAGGGGGACATCCCCGCACAGCAGCAACAAGGTTCCGGAGAAATCCCGCAAAGCCTCACGGGCGCACAACAAGGCATGCCCGGTGCCCAATTGTTCGGCCTGGAGAGCAAAGCTCGCGGCGCTTCCGGCCAACTCGTCCTTAACCGCCTCCGCACCATGCCCGACCACCAGCACCGTCGGGTGACAACCGAGCTTTCGGGCCACGTCTACGGGAAAGGTCACCATCGGCTTTCCGGCGACCGCATGCAATACTTTGGGCAACGCCGACTTCATGCGCGTGCCTTTGCCGGCAGCCAGAATGACGGCAGCAAGCTTGTCGTGCTTCATTTCCACCTCCCATAAGAAAATCGGCGCTATTATCCGGCAAAGACATACGGGAGTCAAGAACAGCTCCCAGCCAAACAAACGAAAAATCTTTGCGTTGAAAGAAGTTTACAAGTAGAATTAGGTCCCTGCAACGGAGGAAATAAATGGATGAGGGGAAAGTATTTCAGACAAAACTCGATCAAATCGCCACGGAAATGCGCGCCCTGGAATTGCTTTACGAACGTTATTTTTCCGGAGAAGAAAAACGGGCGCCGCTCAAGGAAAGGAATGCGCTGGAAAAAAAACTGAGAAGGCTTACGACTCGGAGAATCATCAGAACCGACCATCGGTTCCGATTCGAAAGCCTCTCCAGCAGATATCATACCTATGCGACCCGCTGGGATCGCGTCCAGCGCCTCATGGACGAAGGAAGATACGTCCGCCATCTCGATCGGCGCCGATCGAATATCTCGTCGTCTTCCCGGCAAAGGGACAACTACGACACACTGTACGACAGCCTGATCCTGGCCCATAGGGAGTGCTCAATGGCTTCGCCCCCCCCGGGCCGCAGCCAGTTCAACAGCTTTCTGGAACGCCAGAAAGCCAAGATCCAGGAACGTTTCGGCAAACGGGAAGTGGAATTCCGGATCGTCATCGAAAACGGCAAGCCAAAACTGCGTGCCAAAGCGAAAAAATGAAAATAACCGTACTGGCCTGCCGTCCCCGCATCATACCGCATCACGAAGCCGTCTTATATACCTTGCCCGCTCGGCAATCAACGACTTGATTTCCACCACTTCGGGAACCCGACCGGCAATTCTCACTACATCGTCCAGCACCAGTGCGGGTGTCACGTATACCCGGTTGTCGATCATCTTGCGCGAATCCTGATAAAGGTGCACCTCGGCATCGAGCCGCATCTGATCGAGAGCCTGGCGTACATTGGACAACGTACGGTGGCAACGATCGCCGCAATCCGGTTTGCAGATAATATCGATACGCATACCGGCCTCCTTTTTTGACAGGGTCTGTTTTTCCGGGCTATCTATGACCTTTTTGGTTATATTATACCCAGATCGCCTGATTTCCAAGTTTTTTCGTACTTTTTCCGGATTTTTTACGGATCGATCGGACCTGGATGAAAAAATTCAATCCGGTCCACCCCATCCGGCTTCCTCTTGTTATAGTTTACACTTACTGTTCCCGGCCGCCACGCATCGGGTATTCGGCTTGGAAAAAATTTTGTCGTTCCGAAAATTGGGAGGCGGCCCCCTTATCGCAATCTGCCGCCTGTGACATGAACGCGCCAACGTGACCATCCGGACATTTCATGCTCGGTATTCTGTATATCGTCACCTTGATCGGCAATATGTTCCCTGTGCACTGTTTTCCACAGGGACGCATCCTTCTGGCGGGGATCCCCGTTCTGATCATTGTGCGCCTCTATGGTACGGTCTGGGGAACGCTGGCCGCCATGTTGACTCCCCTTTTCGCCCTGACCCTGGGACATGCCGCGGCACCGGAGTTCCTGTGGGTCGCGGAAGCGATAATCATCGGCGTTTTCCTGCGCAACGGCATAAAAACTCTGATGACGGCCTCCCTGCTTTTCTGGGGCCTGCTCGCCTGGCCCATGCAATACCTTCTGTACGGCCTCCTTTTGCATTATCCGACAGGCGCATTGATACAGACCATCGGCTGGATAACATTCAACGGTCTCGGCAACGCCGCCCTGGCAAGTCTGCTGCTGTTCGTGCTGCAACGCAAAGGGATCCCCTCGCTGCCGAGGGCAACCTACTTCGAATCCGAAATCAATGCCGTTTCCGCCGCGTTTCTGGTGCCGGCTCTTATCGTTCTGACCTTGAATCTGGCCGGTCCCAGGGACCTCATCCATCCCGGACTTGAAAATGAACTGATCGAGCGATCTCGCAAAATCCAGCGATCGATGAACGCTTTCCACGCCGAATTGGCTATAAAACTCGCATCATTGACAGAAACGGGACCTCGTCAGGAAAGCATCGAAAAAAAAGTCGCGCGCTTGTTTCAGCAGGAAAAACAGCTTCATCACATCGCGATCTGGGACATCGAAGGGTCCCTGGTACTCAGCGAATCCGCGCCAATATCCGACCAGGCAACTTCCAACCCGCTGTCATCTTTACCGTTCGGCGCCGTCAGAAAGGCCTGCATCCAAACCGAGGCGTGGACCTTTGCCCAGGCGGACAGCCATCCCCTGCTGATTCTGGGATCCCCCCTCCAAACCGAAGACAAACCGTTTGGTTTCGCCCTTGTCGCCCTGACTCCGAAAAGTTACGCAGGCATCATGGCTGCTGACCGCGACAGTGATCCGGAGGCCTTGCTGGTCGACGATGCAAACCGAGTCGTGGTAAGTGCCGGCACGGCATGGCACAGCCTTGAGCCGATAGCTGCCAGCTTCTTCGACCCGCCATGCGATCAGCGCATACTGTTTCTATGGAATGGCTCCTCGGGACGGATTTCCAGACTGTTGCCAAAGCTGAATGTCATGCAGAGCCCTGACGATCCGCTGTCTCCATTGCGACTGGTTATCCACATACCCACCCCCCTTTTCCACAACCATATACACAGGCTGCTGCTTGGCAGCATGTCCCTGATGCTGGTCCCTTGCCTGATTGCCCTGACCATGGCTTTTCGCCTGCAGAAAAGGATCATCCGGCCCATCAGGTCGCTGGCGGAAGTCACGCGCGACCTCCCCGACAAAGCGCTTGCGGGTGAAGATGTGCATTGGCCCACGGCATCCGTTGCGGAGGTGTTCGACCTGACGCGTCATTGCAAAGAGGCGGGCCGGGCGCTGGCGATCAGCTACCGGGAACTGGAAAAACAACGCCGGCAAAATACCGACACCTTGGACAACCTTCTGGCCAAACATCGCTGGGAGGCCTTTACTTCCAGCCGTCAGCTCGAAAAAACCGCCCGGCAACTGGCTGAAGAGAAACATCAACGCCTCAGAATCCAGGAATTGATCGACAATCTCGACGCGGCTGAAAGCCGCTACCAGCTGCTTATCGAAAACAGCCTGGTCGGCATTTTCGTCTATCAGCATCATCGCTACACTTATGTCAATCCGCGATTTGCCGAGATTTTCGGCTATACCCCCGAAGAGATAGCCGAAGCGGAAAACCAGCCGGAACTGGTCCACCCGGACGATCGGTTGCTCGTCGACGCCAACAATCTCAAAGTCCTCAACGTACCCAGCGCCATTCATCTGCGTTACGAGTTCGTCGGCCTGCGTAAAACGGGGGAAGCCATCGATGTCGAAATCCTTATCGGCCGTGGCGTCAGCGAAGGAAAGCCGGCACTGATCGGCAGCCTGCTCGATATCACCGAACGCAAGGAAGCGGAAAAGACCATCGAACACCTTGCCTTCCACGACCCCCTGACCAACCTGCCCAATCGTCTGTTGTTCATGGATCGCATCGCCCAGGCTATCGCGAACTGTCACCGTAACCATGAATCCTTTGCACTGATGTTTCTCGACCTGGACCGCTTCAAAACCCTCAACGACTCCCTCGGCCACACGGCCGGCGACAATGCCCTCAAGGAAGTCGCCAAACGGCTGGAAAGCTGCCTGCGGGAAACCGACACGGTGAGCCGCTTCGGGGGGGACGAATTCAACATCCTCCTCTCCCAATCCCGCAATGAAGAAGAGATCGAACTGGTCGCCCACAAGATACTCAAAACCCTGGCGTGGCCTTACGAAATCAACGGTCACGAAGTCTTCATGACCTGCAGCATCGGCATCGCCATCTACCCCAAAGACGGAAACGAAGCCAACGCCCTGGTCAAAAATGCCGACACCGCTCTGTATCGGGCTAAGGATCTGGGCAGAAACAACTTCCAGTTCTACAGTTCCGCCATGAATGCCCGCGCTCTGGAAAGAATGGCCATGGAAAGCAGTCTGCGCCGCATGTTCGAACGCCAGGAACTGCGCATTCATTATCAGCCGCAGGTCAGTCTGGCCGATGGCCGTATTTCGGGACTGGAGGGGTTGGTGCGGTGGGAACACCCGGTGGGCAACATGATCGCTCCGTCGGTTTTCGTTCCTCTGGCCGAAGAAACCGGTCTCATCGGACCCATGGGGGAATGGGTCCTGCAGGCAGGCTGTTACCAGCTCAAAAACTGGCTTGACGCCGGTTTTCCGGCCATGCGCCTGGGTATCAACGTTTCGGCTCATCAGCTCCAGAAAAACGACTTCGCCGAGCTTGTCATTCAGATCCTCAGGGAATGCGATCTGCCGCCGGAATACCTCAATCTGGAAATTACCGAAACCGTCATCATGCACAATATGCATAAGGCCTTTGAAACGCTGCGTGGCCTGCGTTCGGTGGGGGTCACCATCTCCATCGACGATTTCGGAACGGGGTTCTCCTCCCTGAGCTATCTCAAGGACCTGCCTGCCGACCATTTGAAAATCGACCGGGCCTTCGTACAGAACCTGCCATTCAGCAACAACGAAGCCAACATCGCCCGACACATCATTCAGATGGCCCACGGCCTCGATCTCAAGGTCATTGCCGAAGGGGTTGAAAACCACGATCAGCTGAATTTCCTGCGTGAAGCCGGTTGTGACGAAATCCAGGGATTCCTGGTCAGCAGGCCGGTGCCGGCTGAAGGCATTACGGATATTCTGTCAGGGCACAAGCCGCTGCAGATTTTCACCGAAAAAGGATCGGAGCAGAAGCAGAAAACGGTTCTGGATAAGCCCGTCAAAAAGTAAAATCGACACCGGTCAGCTTTGGAATTCCTCCGGCCGGTGCCTTTTGTCCTGCGCCTGCGCGCGCTTGAAGGCCTTTTCCAGTTCCACCGCCAGAAACACGACCGTGGAGAACAGCAGGGTTACCGACAGTTCCCCGGCGGTCAGCGGTTCGGTCTTGAAGATGCCGTTCAAAAACGGCACGTAAATGGTGGCCATCTGCAGAAGGAACGTCAGCAGCACGGCCCCGAAAAGTGGCTTATTGGATAAGGCCCCCTGCCTGAAAAAGGACTCCCGTTCGGATCGAATCGCCAGGACGTGCCCCATCTGGCTCAAACAGAGAACGGTGAAAACCATGGTTTGCCAATGACTCTGGCTGTTGTCGATGAACCAGGCCTGAGTCAGAATGGACACGCCCCCCATCAGCAGGCCGACCCAGATGATATGAATGCCGAGGCCGTTGGCGAAGATACTTTCCTTCGGAGCCCTCGGAGGACGGTCCATGATATCGGCCTCTCCCGGTTCGGCGGCCAGAGCCAGGCCGGGAACCCCGTCGGTCACCAGGTTGATCCACAGGATATGGATGGGCAGCAAAGGCATCGGCAAGCCCAGAAAGGGGGCCAGGAAAATGGTACAGATCTCCCCCGAGTTGCTGGTCATGGTATATTTTATGAATTTCCGTATGTTGTCGAAAATGCGCCGCCCTTCCCTGACGGCCTTAACGATGGTGGCAAAGTTATCGTCCAGCAGAATCATGTGGGAAGCTTCCTTGGATACGTCGGTGCCGGTAATGCCCATGGCTACGCCGATATCCGCCCGCTTCAAGGCCGGCGCATCGTTAACCCCGTCCCCGGTCATGGCGACGAACTGACCTTTCTCCTGCAGAGCCTTGACGATCTTAAGCTTCTGTTCCGGAGCGACCCGGGCGAAAACCCGCATCTTTTCCACCTGGTATTTGAAGTCCTCCAAAGAAAGCCGAGCGAGCTGCCTGCCGGTCATAACCGCCCCTTCTTCCGTGCCAATGATTCCGACCCGCCTGGCGATAACCTCGGCAGTCAGCGGATGATCTCCGGTGATCATGACCGGCCGGATACCCGCAGTGCGGCACATGGAGACCGCCTTTGCCGCTTCGGGACGAGGCGGATCCAGCATACCGACCATTCCGATAAAGGTCAGCCCCGTTTCCGTTGTCTCCGGAGTCGGATCATCGGGCAGCGATTCCCAGATCCGGAAACCGAACCCCAGGGTTCTCAAGCCGTCGCCGGCGACCTGTTCGGCAGTTTCAAGGATTCTGGCGGTATCGACTTCCTCCGTCATCCCGTCACTGGCGGTTTTTCCGCAACGTTCCAGGATTTCCTCAACCGCCCCCTTGGAAAAGGAAATCACCCGGCCCTCTTCCCAGGGATGAAAAGTGGTCATGAGCTTGCGCTCCGAGTCGAAAGGGATTTCCCCCAGCCTGGGATATTTTTCGTCGAGCCTGTCCCGCAGGTAGCCTTTTTCCCGACCGAGTTCGAACAATGCCGTCTCCGTGGGGTCTCCGATCACCGCGTTCGAAGCATCCAGACGGGCATCGTTACAGAGCGAAAGGGCCTTGAATAGCAGCTCCAGGGAACGCTTGTCCGGCTGCGCTCCCTCCCCGGACTCAACCGCACCGGCACCCGGCAGATCGCCGGATCGGTGCAGATGTCCATCGACGAAGATCTGCTCCACGGTCATGCTGTTCAAGGTCAGGGTTCCGGTCTTGTCGGAACAGATATAAGTGACCGAACCCAGGGTTTCCACCGCCGGCAGCTTCCGGATCAGGGCCTGCTTCCTGACCAGTTTTCTGGCTCCCAGCGCCAGTGAAATGGTTATGACGGCAGGCAGGGCCTCGGGAATGGCAGCGACCGCCAGCGAAATGGCCGTAAGAAGCATCAGTAGCGTGGGTTCACCGCGCAGGACGCCCGAGAGAAAAACAATGGCGCAAATGGCCAGAACGGCGTAGGCGAGCTTCCGTCCGAAAGCGCCGAGACGTTTCTGCAGCGGGGTGCGGCCCTCGTCCTGCCCCTGGAGCAGGGAGGCGATGTGCCCGAGTTCCGTCTCCATTCCGGTTGCCGTCACCATGCCCCGCCCTCGACCGTAAGTAACCAGAGTGCCCTTGTACGCCATATTTTTTCGGTCACCCACAGGCAGGTCCTCGCTCCGCAGCGATTCCACGCCCTTTTCCACCGGCACCGATTCGCCGGTGAGAGCCGCTTCGTCGATGCGAAGCTGAACCGCTTCCGTCATCCGGATATCGGCCGGCACCACGTTGCCGGCTTCCAGAATCACCATATCTCCGGGAACAAGTTGCCGGGCGGGAATCGACGCAGGCCGCCCGTCCCGAAGAACGGTAGCCGCAGGAGCCGCCAGATTTTTCAGGGCAGCCATGGCCTTTTCCGCTCGATATTCCTGGACGAAGCCCAGCACCGCGTTGAGCAGCACGATCACTACGATGGCGATGGTATCCGAAGGCTCTCCGATGAATCCGGCCACTACGGCAGCTGCGATCAGCACCAGAATCATAAAATCCCTGAACTGATCCAGAAACATCATCCACAAAGGCTTGTGCTGTTTTTCCAGCAGCTCGTTGGGACCATAACGCTCCAGGCGCCGACGTGCTTCCTCCGAGGAGAGTCCCTTGGCGGAGCTTTGCAAAACCTCCAGCACCTTTTCGGAATCGAGCTGATGCCATTGAAGCGATTCGTTTTTCGCGGCGTTCACGATATCCATCCTCCTTGTCACGATAGAATATGGCGGTTCCAACAGGAAAACCGCGTTGTGACCATCGGGCATTTCCGGATAGTACAACTCTAGCATTTCCCAAAAACTTGGCTACGCATGCGACAGAGAAGAATATGCATGGCAGAAACGAAGGATGTCCTGATGCCAAGGACCTTCAGTGGATAGCGGAGAAACAAAGGCGGGAAAAAAAGAAGCCGGATATCGTTACGGCTGAAATGACAAAACCCCGTGAAATTACTCCACGGGGTTTTGCACGATACGAAAGCTGCCGGTTCCGGCAGTTTGATTTTTGGCTCCCCGGGCCGGACTCGAACCAGCGACAGGGTGGTTAACAGCCACCTGCTCTACCAACTGAGCTACCAGGGATCGTAGCTTCTCCACGATTCTTTTACGACAAGGAACCGTGGCGAAGTGAGTTGTGTTTATACATGGACAAAAACAAAATGTCAAGCATGAAAAAAACCACCCGGTAATTTTTTTTGCCCTTCCGCGACCGCCCCGGAAAACGGCCTGCATTATCGCTAAAGATGCAATAATCCGTGCCTTTGCAGGCCCTGAACTTCGCGTCGACAGCAACCCGTCTCACCGACGCCGACCCGGTTTTCATTTATCGCTTGCCAGGCATCTTTCGATAATGGCATACAGACGATTCGACGCGATCGGCTTGCTCAGATGATCGTTCATTCCAGCTTGCAGGCATAAGCTGCGATCCTGCACGGCAGCATGCGCGGTCATGCCGATGATGGGCAAAGGTTCAATACCGAGAGCCTGCTCGCGGCGACGAATTCTCCGGGTTGCTTCGAGGCCGTCGAGCCGCGGCATTCGGATGTCCATCAGCACCAGATCGAATCGGTTTTTCTGAAAGGAATCCAGCGCCTGCAGGCCGTCGGAAACCGCCGTCACCTGCCAGCCGCGTTGCTGTAGGAACAGTTCCACCAGCTTGCGGATGGCATCGTCGTCTTCCACCAGCAGAATGTGGACAGCGGACAGGTCGCGTTTCATACGTGGCATCTCTTCACAAACCTGCAGCGCGACGCCGCCATCCCTGCCGCCCGCAGGCAGCGAAGGCAGGTCGACAGGTACGGCCAGAGCCCGGACTGGTTCCTCCTCCGACTCGAAATCCGGCCACAACGCCCCTCCGAGAGAGACTGCCAGGTTCCAGACGACGGCTTGCTTGAGCCCCACCCGGCGAAACTCGGCCATGGGAACGAGCCGACCGGCACCGCAGGATTGCAGCAGGGCTACCCGTTCACGATCTTCCAATGCCGCCTCCGCCTCGCTTATGGTCCCGAGCAAGAAACGGTCGCCACCCTCCGATTCCAGTGTCAGATTAAGCAGGACCCGTTTGCTTCTGCTGTACTTCAGATGCAGATCGATGAGGTTCAGTACCAGATGAGCGATGCGATCGCCGTCACCTATCAATATCTGCGGAACCTGCGGATCGATGGCCAGGAAAAATTCGACAGCCGGGGCTCCGGCAAATCCCTGCTCGACATTCCGTTTCCATGCCTCCACTTCGAAGGGCGTTTCCTTCGGTTGCAAGCGCCCCGCTTCCATACGGGCCAGATCATGCAGATCTTCCACCAGACGCAACATGGCGCGAGCCGAAGCGTTTGCCAACTCCAGGGCGCCGCGCTGATCCGCAGCCAGCTCTCCCGACAGAACCAGCTCCAGCATGCCCATGGTTCCGGCTAAGGGCGTTCGCAGTTCATGTCCCAATAACGATAGCAGTTCATTCATGGCGGAAAAGGAGGATTCGACATTTTCGCCGGCTTCACGGCTCTGCTCCGAATCGCAACACCTGTTTTTGGTTGAATTATCTGAAGGGTTCATACACCCCCGTGCAGCATCTTTTTCGGTGGCCGATAAATTCGAGGACACGGTATCTCCTGGGTACGCAATCGAGAAGACATTACTGGCATTATAACAGATCAGGGTCGATTTGAATAACGACCTGCGACAACGGCACGTACCTTTTATAAAACCCTTTACCTGCTCTGAAGATGTATACCGATGCGGAATTATGCAACATATCGATTGACCTCGGTAAATCGTTGCTCAATACCGTCAAGTTGTTATAATAACGGGGTTATCGGCATCATGTCGGTCCCTGCCCACGACGCGGTACGGTGACACGGCGTGATGGCAGGAGGGATAGGATGCCGTTTTTCGCAAACCTCAGCCCGGCATGGATCGAAGTACTGTATCGCCGATGGCAGCAAACCCCAGGGCAAATTCCGGAAGACTGGCAGGCCTTTTTCGAGGGCTTCGAGACCGGACGGCAATCGGTTCCCATGCCGCCCCTGGCCTGCCTGACGCCGGAAGTCAGTCTCAAACAATCCGCCGTCGATGCCCTCATCAGCCGCTACCGTGAACTCGGCCACCTGCTGGCCTGCACCGACCCTTTATCCCCCTGTCAAACCGAACATCCGCTGCTGTCCCTTGAAACTTTCGGCCTCGACCGCGAAGATCTGGACCGCTCGTTTCATGCCGAAGGGTTCAACGGCGGAACAGCCGCTCTCCGGAAGATCCTCACATCCCTCAGGGAAACCTATTGTCACGCCACGGGCGTGGAATACATGCACATTGTGGAGCCGTCGGAACGCCTGTGGCTGCAGGAGAACCTGGAAAGAACCCGCAACCGCCCCGGGCTGTCGGCCGAAGACCGTTACACCATCCTGCGCAAGCTGCAGCAGGCAGCCTTGTTCGAGCGTTTTCTGCATCGCCAGTTCCCCGGGCAGAAACGTTTTTCTCTGGAAGGGGGCGAAGTCCTGATCCCGGTTCTGGAGCGGGCCATACGCCGGGCTGCCGCTCTCGGAGCACGGGACGTGGTTCTCGGCATGCCGCACAGGGGGCGTCTCAACGTTCTGGCCAATATTTTTGCCAAGCCGCTGGAAACCATCTTTGCCGAATTTTCCGACAATGCCGAGGACCACTTCGTCGGCGAGGGCGATGTCAAGTATCACAAGGGTTTTTCCGCCGACCTGACCCTCCCCGACGACCGTCTCGTGCATCTGACCATGGCCTCAAACCCGAGTCATCTCGAAGCGATCGATCCCGTGGTGGAAGGCAAAACCCGCGCAAGGCAGGACGCCTATGGAACGGATGGAGTCAAACGGGTGCTGCCGATCCTGATCCATGGCGACGCGGCCTTTTCCGGCCAGGGCATGGTGTCGGAAACTCTCAACCTTTCCGAACTCGAAGGTTTCGGCACAGGCGGAACCCTGCACATCGTGCTCAACAACCAGATCGGTTTCACCACGGTTCCGGAAGATGCCCGCTCGACCCGTTACGCTACGGACATCGCCAAAATGCTCATGGTGCCCATCTTTCACGTCCATGGAGAGAATCCGGAAGCTGCCATTCATGCCGTGGAACTGGCCCTCGCATATCGCCATCGTTTCGGCCGGGACGTACTGCTGGAAATCATCTGCTATCGTCGCCACGGCCACAACGAGGGGGACGAACCCTATTTCACCCAGCCCCTCATGTATCAGGCCATCAAGCAACGGCCGCCGGTGCACGATATCTACCGCGACTACCTCCTCGAGGAAGGACTCGACGAACCCCGCATGCAGCAGCAAGCAAAAGAACTGCAGGAAGAGCTGGAAGCGGCCATGAAACGCCGCCTGCACCCTGTAGACCGGGGTTTTCACGGGAAATGGGAACATATCGAACAGGATTTTTCACCTGCGTGCCCGGATACGGCCGTGACCGCGGAAACGCTGAGAAGCCTGGCCGAAAAGCTTGCACAACTGCCCGAAGACTTCTCTGCCGATCCGCGTATCCGCAAACTCCTCGACAAACGCAGTGCATCGGTTCTGGAAGAAGGCGGAGAGCTGGACTGGGCCACCGCCGAGACCCTGGCTTTTGCCAGCCTGATCTTGGAAGGACACAGTGTCCGCATGTCGGGCCAGGACTGTCGCCGCGGCACTTTCAGTCAACGCCACCTGGTACAGATGGATATCCATACCGGCGCAAGCTACATGCCGATGGCAACCCTTTGCAGCCAACCGACCGATTTTTGCGCCTACGACAGCACCCTGTCGGAAGCCGCTATTTTAGGCTTCGAATACGGCTATTCCCTGGAACGCCCCGACGGCCTGACCCTCTGGGAAGCACAATTCGGGGATTTCGCCAACGGCGCTCAGGTTATCATCGACCAGTTCATCAGCAGCGGGCAACGCAAATGGAACCGGGTCAGCGGTCTGGTCATGCTGCTGCCGCACGGTTACGAAGGCCAGGGGCCCGAGCATTCCAGCGCCCGCATCGAACGTTTTCTGCAAAGCTGTGCGGAACACAACCTGCTGGTAGCGCAACCGACCACCCCGGCCCAGTACTTTCACCTGCTGCGCCGCCAGCTGAAACTGCCTTTCCGCAAACCGCTGATCGTCTTCACCCCCAAAAGCCTGCTGCGCCATCCCAGTTGTCGCAGCAAACTTGACGCATTGAGCAGCGGAAACTTCTGCGAAGTCCTGCCCGACCTGCCGGAATCCGGCAGGGCCGACACGGTTCTGCTGTGCAGCGGGAAGATCTACCATGAACTGGCGGCCGAACGTCAAAAGCGGCAGCGCGACGATGTGGCGATTATCCGCATCGAACAACTCTATCCGTTGCGCGAGGACCTGCTGGAGGACATCCTGCAGCCCCTGACTAAAGCGCGACGTCAGGTCTGGGTCCAGGAAGAGCCGCGCAATATGGGGGCCTGGTCCTTTATCGCACCGAAACTGGCCGAGATTCTGAAACGCTGGCCGGAATATTGCGGCCGCCCGGAAGCTGCGGCTCCGGCCGGCGGTTCCCACAGGCAGTTCAAAATGGAACAGCAAGACATCATCGATGCGGCAATGAATAACGCTCCGTCATCCGGATAAAATGCCTGATTCTTTTTAAGAGGAAAACTTTATGGATATCCAAATCCCAGAAATCGGCGAATCGATTATCGAAGCCAAGTTGGCCAAATGGCACTGTCGGGATGGACAACAGGTCAGCAAGGACGACCTGCTGTGCGAACTGGAAACGGATAAGATCACCCTTGAGCTGTTTGCGGAAAAGGATGGCATCGTACATATCCGCACGACGGAAGGAGAAACGGTACCGATCGGAACGGTCATCGCCACCCTGGAGGAGAACTCGCAACCTGATGAGACTGCAAAAACCTCCGAGGCCGAGGCCCAGGCGCCAGAGGCCCCCGAACCGGAAAAACACAAAAAACCGGAGCCGGAACCATCCGTCAAGCCGGATGAACCTCCCATGCAAAAGAGGCAGGAAACCGTCGAACCCCCATCGGAACCGACCGAGACGGAAGCGCCGCAACCCGGCGCCCCCTTTGCCGAACCGGAGGAGGATCTGAAAGAGCATGAAACCGAAGAGCGTCGGACCCGCCGGGAACCCCTTTCACCTCTGCGCCAGACCATTGCCAGGCGACTGCTTGAAGCACGACAGCAGACAGCCATGGCCACCACCTTTAACGAAGCGGATCTGTCGCGGGTGCTCGATATGCGCGAACACCATGGAGAAAGATTCCTGGAGCGGCACGGCATCAAGCTCGGCCTGATGTCGTTCTTCGTCAAAGCAAGCGTCGAGGCGCTGGGCGAATTCCCCATCATCAATGCCCGTTTGGAAGAAGATGCCGTCGTCTACCAGGATTTCTACGATATAGGCATCGCCGTCGCGACCGAGCAGGGTTTGGTGGCGCCGATACTGCGGGATGCCGAGCGTCTGCATTTCGCCGAAATCGAAAAACGCATTGCCGAACTGGCGGACAAGGCCCGTCAACACCGACTGGCCCTGGCCGATCTGCAAGGCGGCACTTTTTCCATCAGCAACGGTGGGGTTTACGGTTCTTTGCTCAGCACCCCCCTTCTGAACCCGCCGCAGAGCGCCATTCTCGGCATGCACGCCATACAGCAGCGCGCCGTGGTCCGCGATGACAAAATCGTCGCCCGTCCCATGATGTACCTGGCCCTGAGCTACGATCACCGGCTGATCGACGGGCGGGAAGCGGTTAAGTTTTTGAAACGCCTGGTGGAGCTGGTGGAAGAACCGGAGGAGTTGTTGCTGGAATAGGGGCGACGTAAGGCCGCCCCTTGGAAGGTCTTTTTCGGTGATCGCCGAGGGAGCTTCCCGGTTGCACTCAGCACTCTGTACGCGGAGCTTCAACATCGAGACCGCGGGGTTGCGCCCCCGCCCGCCGCTCGCTCCGTTCCGGCGGCGTCACAAGGGGACGGAAAAATCGCAGGCAGGCAAAAAGCATCTACCAATCACGCGCCTTTTGGTTTTCGCGTCCCGCAAACCGCAAGCCTTCCACCTCGGGCCTCAAAAGCCTACCCGACCTTGGCCTCGGACTTGGTCACCGCCTCATCCTTGACCCGATCGAGAACTTCGGCCAGCACCGGCTTGACATCTTCGCGCAGGGCGCCGGCCACAATGATGAACAACAGGTCGTCGCCGGGCACCAGACGTCCTTCGCAAGCTTCGATAAGCACGCGGAAAATTCCCGGTTTCCGTTCATATTCCTGTCGCAGTGCCTCGACCTTGGCATGATCGGCCTTGACTTCCACTGCAGTAACCGGCTTGCCGTCGCCCCGCGACCAGCCGCGCACCACGCCGTTGTGTACCAGCACCATGCCGACATTTTCGGCAAAGCCCGGTTCCTGTTTCAATTGTGCAATGGTTTTGGTGATATCCATAACTCCCTCCAATCAAGAAATAATCAAGCTATCCATTTCATTCGTCAATTTCCACCCCGCCACAAGTGACAACCCGAGCTTAAATCTCCTGGCCCCGAATGTACAGGCCTAATCCTCAGTCTGCGAAACCAGGCGCCGTTTCTGCAACGAGTGACACTTCTTGCAATCGGCGTCTTCCAGACACTCCAGAAAACGCTGCGATTGCATGGCGGCCATGCACCCGGTACCTGCAGCGGTGATGGCCTGCCGGAAAAAAGGATCCTGCACATCGCCGGCGGCAAAGACTCCCGGAAGATTGGTCTCGGTCCCGTTGCGGGTCAGGATGTAGCCCCAGTCGTCGAGATCCAGATAAGTCTCGAACAATAAGGTGTTGGGTACATGGCCGATGGCGATAAAAAGTCCGTCGCAAGGATACTCCTCCTCCTTGCCGGTGGGAAGATGCTGCAGCTGAACGCCATGCACGCCCTTTTCCGTGTCGCCAAGGATCCCCGTCACCACCGTATCCCAGACAAACTGGATCCTGGTGTTTTCCCTGGCCCGCTGTTGCAGAGGCTGGCTGGCACGCAACTCGTTACGACGGTGCACCACCGTAACCCTGGTGGCGAAACGAGCCAGAAACAGGGCATCTTCCATGGCGGTATCACCGCCGCCGACCACCACAACCTCCTTGTCCCGATAAAAGAATCCGTCGCAGGTTGCACAGACCGAAACACCCCGTCCGTACAGGTCCTTTTCGTTCGGCAATCCGAGCATTCGCGGGGAGGCGCCGGTGCAGATGATAAGCGATCGGCAGCGGTGGAGGTCCTCACCCACCCATACTTTGTAGGGGTGTTCGGATAGATCGACGCGGGAAACCTCACCATGGACAAACACCGTTCCGAATTTTTCGGCCTGCTGCCGCATCGCCTCCATCAGCTCGGGTCCGTCGATGCCGTCGGGAAAACCGGGGAAATTCTCCACCAGCGTGGTACCGGTCAGTTGTCCGCCGGGTTCCAGGCCGGATATCAGTATGGGGCAGCAGTTGCTGCGGGCCGTGTAGATCGCTGCCGTATACCCGGCGGGACCGGAACCGAGGATGATCTGATCGTGGATCTCTTCGCGTACGGGCATGGAGCTTCTCCTTTTTTCTTTCTGACATTGTGCTTAAAGGCAGTGATTGGTGATTAGCGACACGTGATTGGTCATCCGACAAGTCCGGGTTTTACAAATTACTAATTACCCTTCACGGCTCCTTCGTTATTCCGTCGACACGGGCGTCGCGGCTGCGGCGCCGACCGGAGCGATGCGCACGAACCGTGAACGGCAATCTTCTTTAAGACCGGCTACCCAATCGGCTTCTTCGGCCTGGTGGGAATAGAGCAGCTCGCGGTGATAGGCACTCAGCAAACGCGATACGGCCTCCACATCGTTATCGTTCAGCTCGTAAAGATCGACCTGCGCCCCAGCAGCCAGGCGTCGTTTAATGGCTTGGTGCGTCAGGCCCGAGGCTTCATCCAGGTGACAATAGACACTGCCGCCGGTCATGCCGGAGCATAACCAGGGGCCGGGATCTCCTAGCACCACGGCCCTTCCGGCGGTCATGTACTCGAAGGCGAACCCCTTGATGTTGGCCTGGCCGGCCAGATTGCCTGCGGCATCGTCGAGAGGTTGCCGCAGCCGACCGCCGATAACCACTTCGGCACCGGAAAGGCGTACGCAGGCACGACTGTCGGCATCGCCCTGAATCAAAAACAGGCCGCCCTGGGCTCCGTAGGCGAGGCCCTTGCCCACCGCACCGCCGACCCGCTGACCATGCCGGTTTTCCCCCTTGAGAACCACGATCTTGCCGCCGCGGCCGCCTTTGCCGACCCCGTCCTGGGCACTGCCTTCGATGCGCAGGTTGATACGGGGAATATTGAATGCCGCCAGGCCGTTGCCAGGAATGGCATTACGCCGGAAATGCAGCAATACCTGTTTGTCCGCACCGGGACGTCCCTCGTCGCGATCGCGGGTCATGGAACCGGCCAGATAAGTGCCGATGGCGCGATCGCTGCTCGAAGCTCCGTGGTCCTCATAGCGGATACGGCTCTCGGGACCGTCGAAAGCTTCCGTCACCAGGCTGGATATCAGCGCCGTCAGGTAGTTCAGAGGTTTGCGGATAATCCGCACATCGGCCGCCGAGCGCGGCATCCTGGCGAGGGGCACCGGCGCCAGCAGATCGCTCAGATCGAGCTGCTCGTGACCGCCTTGCTGCAGCAGCAGTTCGGCCTTGCCGACCATGTCCTGGGTCCGGCGAAAACCGAGACGGGCGGTCAGGTTGCGGATCTCCTCACCCAGGGCACGGAAAAAGGTGGTTTCATAGATGATGCCGTTTTCCAGCACCCGCGGCACAAACCGCTTGAGCCCCTTGGTCTCGGCTTCCTCCACGGTTTCGATCTGGGTGGCGATGCCGACGTGACAGGTCCCGAGATGACAGCTGCGACAGGCGGTACAACCGATAACCACCATAGGCAGGGTACCGAAACCTACCCGGTTGGCTCCCAGCAGGATCATCTTCACCACGTCGCGACCGCTGTGCATGCCGCCGTCGGCCCAGATCTCAACCTTGTGACGCAACCCCGATTCGGCCAGGGCGCGATGGGCTTCGCGAACACCGATTTCGGCAGGCATGCCGACGAATTTGATGGCATGCTGGCGAGCCGCGCCGGTACCGCCGTCATATCCGCTGATGGTGATGATATCTGCGCCGGCCTTGGCGATGCCCATGGCGATGGTACCGATGCCGGCCACCGCCGGCACCTTGACCGAAATGCGGGCGCGGGGATTGGCGGTGCGCAACTCTTCGACAATCTGGGCCAGGTCCTCGATGGAGTAGATATCGTGATGGTTGGAAGGAGATATGAGGGTGACCCCCGGCGCAGCATTGCGCGCCTCGGCGATCTTGTCCGTCACTTTGAATCCCGGCAGATGCCCCCCTTCGCCCGGTTTGGCCCCCTGGCCGATTTTGATTTCGAGAAAGTCGGCCGAATTGAGCAGGTCCATATGCACGCCGAAACGACCGGAGGCCAGTTGCTGTCCGCGATTTTGGCGATACTTGCCGAGCATATCGGGGATTTCGCCCCCCTCGCCGTTCATACAGACGATATTCAGGCGTTTGGCGGCTTCGGCATAAATGCGAAAAGCCGTCTCACCCTGGGAACCGAAACTCATGGCCGAGATGATGATGGGCAGATCGTGACCGTTTACGGAAGCGTCGACATCCCGGGGATCGACAGTCAACTCACTGGGAATGTCGAAATCGAGCAGATGACGGATGGCCAGGGGGTGTTCATCCTTGAAACGCCGGATAAGCCGCGACAGCTCGTCGTAGTTCTCCTCCATCTTGGCCACGGCGGCCACGGTTTTCCAGATGCGCGGGTAAAGACGGAACAATTCGACCACCGGCTGCTGTCGGCGACTGCGGGCGATGCTGCTGCGTTCCCAACCGTCGCTGCCGATGGCCGACAGGGTCAATCCGCCCCGATCGGATCCGCAGAAATTGACAACATGGAGCATCTCTGCAACTTCCGGCGCAAGGCCGATGCTCGCGAAATGTCGGCCATAACCGCCGATTTCATGGATGCCCATGGTGGACATGACTTTTTCCAGGCCCTTGCAGAGAACATCGAGCAATCGCTCTGCGCCATCCTGATGCTCGTCTGCAAGCTCCCACATCAGGTAGGGGCAGACGGCATCGGCCCCCATCCCCAGAGCGCAGATAAGATCGTGCAGGTTGCGCAAAGCGGCCGAACGCAACACCAGCGAGCAACTACGCCGCAAGCAGTCTCCGTTTTCGTCAAGCTGTCCGACAAGATAGTCCTGCAACCAGGACAGGACCAGCAAGGGGTCGAGAAAACCATGACCGGGGCTGAAACTCTGGCTGTCGTCAAGCAACAGCAATGCTGCGCCTTGCGCCACCGCAGAAGCCGCCTCTTCACCGAGTCTCTCCAAAGCCTCGGGTACCGTTTCTTCTTTTCGCAGAACGCAGGAAAGCCGGCGGAAACGGTGCTTGCCGCCGCCGAAGTGGCCGAGCAGGCGCTCCAGAGTGGTGGTCCCATGCCCGTTCGCCACCTCCATATCCCGGTTTACCGGTGCAAGGCGGCGACCGCCAAGGAGCAGCGGTATCATCAGTTCCACCGCCTTGCGACGCCGTCCCCGCAGGGTCGGACAACCGCCTAAAAATACGCGGGTGGAGAAATGTTCCGCCTCGCGTTCCCGGTCGATGGCAGGGTTGGTTACCACCGCCACCTGCTCCTTGAGATAGTCGGCCAGATTCTGCCTCGAGGTGGCGAGGGCCGCCAACGGGCCGTCATAGCCGAGAGACGCGATGGGGTCCCGGCCGGTGGTGGCCATTTCCTTCAGACTGCGCAAATCGCTCGACTTCCAGGCGCAGGCCGACAGCAGATTCTCGCGCAGCAGCTTGCGACTGCGTTGAAAAACGGATGTCGCAGCGACCTTGCGATCCGTCAGAGTTCGGGCCGGGGTCACCATACGCGCCTGGGATGCCAGGGAGGTGCGTCGCTGATAATGGCGCAGCACCTCGTCGCGCAAGCGTTGATGATCCAACACTTCCACCGCCTTGAGAAAAGGTATTTTCAGGCCTATTTTTTCACCCGGGGCAAGGGGTTTGGGATCGGACAGAATCTCCTCCTGCGGCACCACCCCGACTTCGGAGGATGCGAAGTACTCCCGTTCGGTTTCGCCGAACCAGAGAGGCCGCAAACCCATGGCATCGACACTGCAGACCACATGATCGCCGGAGCGTCCGATAATCGCGGCGGGACCCTGCGCGCTGGCGGGAAAGAACCTCCGAAAAAAACCGTACAGGTCACGCTGAGCCTGCGGCAATCTTTGCATTTCGCTGAAAATGGGCGGGAATACCATCTCCATGGCTTCGAACAGAGTCAGCCCGGCGCCCTGCATGAGCCCTTCGATAAGGCGGTTCAGATCCTGGGAGTCGCTGCCCCCCGCCGGCAGTGCGATGTCGAGCAACCGGGCTTCCTCCCGCAGACGCTCGATGGTGTTGATCTCACCATTGTGTCCGAGCAGGCTGAAAGGCTGAGCTCGCAACACCGTGGGCAGAGTGTTGGTGGAAAACCGGCTGTGACCGATGGTCGCCGCCGACAGGAAATCGCGTCGTTTCAGATCCGGATAATAGCGCGCCAGCATTTCCGGCGCCCCGTGCACCTTGTAGGCCGTGGTACGCTGAGACAGGGACGCCACCTGTATCTGCAGCTCATCTTCGAGTGCCACATGCAATCGGTACAGCAAGGCCGGCCCCTCTGCAACGTCCGGTACGGTCATCGCCACCTGCCAGATGAGCGGTTCGCTGTCGCGGGCACTGGCAGATAGAATCTCGCTGCGCACCGGCATCGGACGTTGCAGCAGCACCCGGCAGCCGCACGCCGTGAACATCTCGGAGATGCGCTGCTGCAGGTCTTCGAGATCCGACTTGGGCAAGGTACGGGGCAGCAGCAGATGGCCAACCGCAAACTCCGGCGCTTCGGCCAGATCCTGGGCATAATCGGCCTGCGCCAGGATTTCCCGCCAGAGCAGGCGGGGAATATCGGTCAAAACGCCGCAACCGTCCCCTTCCCCGCCGACACCGCCGGCGCGATGCCCCATTTTGATAAGGGCCTCGACGGTTCGCTGCAGATTGCCATGAGTCGGTTGCCCATGTTTTTTGAAGAACCCGATGATGGCACATGCGTCGCGTTCATCGACGCGGATGCCCCCCCCTGGTAAAAAAGCTGCTTTCATAAATCACGCTCCTCAAGACAGTTGCCCGAATGAATCAGGGATGAATTTGCGACGCCATCAAATCATGGCCAGCAATTGCTTTACCGCTTTTTCGATCCCCGTTGCCGCTTCGGCGATATCCCCGGCCAACATGTAAGCCGGCGTGGAAACGAGTCGGTTTTTCTCGTCCACCACAATACCGTCGACGGCGCAATCGACATGCTTCGCCCCCATGGCCTCAAGAGCGGTGGCGGTATCCGGATCGTTGCCGATGGTCAGGCGCGGCGCACGCCCCTGCAGGGCCTTGGCCAGCATCGCCGGCGCAATACAGATGGCGGCCACCGGCTTGTCCGCTTCGACCATCTCCCGCACCAGGCGCTGCACATCGGGCTGCACGGTGCATTCGGCGCCCTTGACGGCAAAATCGCAAAGATTCTTGGCGGCACCGTAACCGCCGGGGATCACCAGACCGTCAACATCTTCGCTGGTAATCGTGGCCACATCGACCACCTTGCCGCGAGCGATGCGCGCCGACTCGGCGAGGACATTGCGATCCTGACCGCTTTCGATCTGCCCGGTAAAGTGGTTGATAACATGCATCTGCGGAATATCGGGTGCCATGCAGATCGCTTCGGCCCCGGCGCGCTCGATTGCCAGCAGAGCAACGACCGCTTCGTGAATTTCACTACCGTCATAAACACCGCAGCCGGACAGAATCACGCCTATTCGTTTCATACCGTAACCTCCTGCCATGACCGGTTTGTGACCCGAGGTCACCGATCATGATCCGTTATGAAAAGTATCAACACGAGTGACCGTTTATCCATTCGCAAAGGCGTTGCAGGATGGCTGGATAAAAATATCGTCCTACAAGACCTCTGCCCTTAACATACCGTCTAACATACGAAAGACACAAGGTTTGTCAAGGCGGGCATCCCCATCCGGCATCTGATGCTTTCGAAATAGCGACAAAGGCAAGGCGTGCAATCGTCGAGACAACGGGGCAATTGCAGCCATGCAGCCGTTGGCGAGTTTTTGCGCCGCCAACGGCCATTAATCCACGGAATAGATCACCGCCACCGCGCGAGCCGGGATATCCCCGATGGCGACATAGCCATGCAGTTCATTGGAATCGTAATACAGGGAATCCCCGGCGCCGACCGTCATAACCTCGTCGCCGTAGTGGAATTCCACCTGTCCTTCAAGAATGTAAAGGAATTCCTCGCCTTCGTGACTGACCAGCAGATCGTCCCGCCAGGGCTGTACTTCGAATTCGATCAAAAACGGCTCCAGGTTGCGGTGCTTTTTTCCGTAGCCGAGAGACTGATAGTCGTAGGGAGTCCGTCGTCGACTGCGGCTGCTGTGGGTATCGTGGGCGCCCCCGTCTCCGGCACGTACCAGCACGCACTTCTCGACGCTGCCCTCTTCCTGAAAAAAGGTATGCAGGCCAACCTTGAGAGCCTTGGCAATGCGCAGCAACGTCGCCAGGGGCGGTATGACCTGTTCGTTTTCGACCTGCGACAGCAGCGGTTTGGAAAGGCCGGTGGCCTCGGAAAGATTTTGCAGGGTCATGCGCCTCTCCTGCCGGAGACGGCGTATTTTGAACCCGATTTGCAGATCCTTGACTTCTTCGCGTATATCAGACATGAATTATGTTTACCTCACTGTTTTTCTTAGACTTTCTACCCCGCACACCCCCGCAAGTCAAGCCATTTGTGCTGCTTTCGCAAAAAGCATCACCTGGGATGGCCAAGCCGGAAGCGCCAAATGCAAGGGGCGCGATTGTCGAGCAACGAGACGGACTTACGTACGGCGAAGCAGCGAGGCAGTCGCAGCAGTTGGCGGCTTTTTGCGATGCTGTCATTTGTAGAAGACGACAAGATTGCCGGGCAAGGTCCCATATTCGGTCCCGGCGTGATATGCTGGTAAAGCATAGGACAGGATCGATGTTGAAACAGGAGACGCGCACCCGAACGGACCGACATGACTTTTTTTTCCATTGAAAACATACGCGGAATTCTGTTCGATCTGGACGGCACCCTGCTGGACATCGAAATGGAGGATTACATCAACGGTTACGTCGAAGGCCTGGCAGGCTGCTTCGAGGACCTCATCGATCGCATGGTTTTTGCCGAAGTGGTAATCAGTTCCGCTTATGCACTCCTTTCGAGCCGCGACGGCGAACAAACCAATGAGCAATATTTTCTGTCCATGGTAGCCAGTCAACTCGGCATCGGAAAACATCAACTGCGTCAGCGTCTGCAGCGTTTTTACAAAAACGGTTTGAGCGCTCTTTCACACCTTGTAAAACCGTTTCCCCAGTCGCGCGCCATCCTGCGCAGCTGTTTCGCAAAACACCTCAAAGTCGCCCTGGCGACCAATCCGGTATTTCCCAGGCCGGTCATCGAAGCACGGCTGCGCAGTGCCGGGCTGGACGATTTTCCCTACCATCTCATAAGCAGTTACGAAAACAGCCGGCACTGCAAACCCAATCCGCAATTTTTCCACGATATCCTTGCCCGACTGAACCTCGAACCGCAACAGGTCCTTATGGTAGGCAACGACACCCGATACGACCTCCCTGCCCGCCATGCCGGCATCGCCACCTTCCTGGTCGACACCTGTCTGATCGATCACGATAAGATCATCCGGAAGGCGACCTATCGCGGCAACCATGATGATTTGCTCAAATTTGTCAGACGCCTTCCCGAAGGCCGTAAAGATTGACAGTTTCTGGATTTTCCGTTACGCTGCCGATGATTTATCCCCGTATAAAAGGAACGGAAAATGTCTCATTTTCGACGTACCTTTCTGGCACTGTTACTGAGCGGCCTGCTCGTGGCGGCTGTGACCGGTTGCAAGACGGATACGGAGCGCCCATCCGGACCGGGTGAGAAACGGGATGCAAGGGTTCTCCCGGTGCCTCAGCCGGCCCCCGAACTGGTCGCCGCCCAGGCAGCCTTCATCGAAGTCTCCGAAAAAGTCACCCCCTCGGTGGTCAACATCCAGGCCGCCAGGGTGAATCGCGGCCCCCAACTTGGCCCGCTGTTCGAAGACTTTTTCAACGAGCTGTTCCGTGGACGTTCGCTGCCTCCGCAAAGATCCCGCAGTCTTGGATCCGGTGTCATCATCAGTGCCGACGGCTACATCCTGACCAACGAACATGTCGTCAAAGGGGCTGAAGAAATCAAGGTCAAGCTATCGGACGACCGTATCTACGACGGCAGGCTCGTCGGTTCCGACCCGCGTACGGACGTTGCGGTACTGAAAATCGATTCGGACGAGGAATTACCGGCTGCCGTGCTCGGCGATTCCGACCGCTTGCAGGTCGGGCAATGGGCCCTCGCCATCGGCAACCCCTTCGGACTCGACCGGACTTTGACGGTGGGAGTCGTATCAGCTACGGGCCGAACCGATATCGGCATCGAGGACTTCGAGGATTTCATCCAGACCGACGCCTCGATCAATCCCGGAAATTCCGGCGGCCCCCTGCTTAACATCTACGGCGAGGTTGTCGGCATCAATACGGCCATCGTCGCCAGCGGCCAGGGGATCGGGTTTGCGATTCCCATCAACATGGCGCGCACCATTGCTCATCAGTTGATGTCCACCGGTCAGGTGGCCCGCGGCTGGCTGGGAGTCGGGATTCAGGATCTCTCCGCCGAGTTGGCCGAATCCTTTGGCCTGGACCGGGCGACGGGAGCCTTGGTCAACCGGGTGCTGCCCGATTCTCCGGCGCAGCAGGCAGGTATCCGCCGAGGCGACATCCTGCTGGCATTGAACGGCCGCTCCATCCGCAACACCAGGGATCTGCAACTGCAGGTCGCAGGCACGCCTGCAGGGAAAACCGTACCGCTGGAAATATTGCGCGACGGCGAGCGCCTCACCGTCGAGGTCACCATCCGCTCACGCGATCGGGCAGCCGTCAGCCAAACAGCCGGAGAACGCCGGAGCCTCGGGCTGACCCTGACAAACACGGAGAACGACAACGGCATCGAAGTAAGGAATGTTTCTCCCCGGGGCATCGGGGCCGCCGCGGGAATCCGCGTCGGCGATATCATCCTGTCCCTCAACGATAGCCGTTTAACCGACCTGCAATCCTTCGACCGGGCCCTGAAAGAAGCCCGAAACAACAGGATCGTTCGTTTGCTGATAAAACGCGGGGATACCACTCTGTATCTGGCTTTTCCTGCAGCG
>ERZ1673962.312-NODE-312-length-37656-cov-5.227228_pt1 | contig 37656 bp, 58 predicted proteins | sample MGYA00580188_ERZ1673962 | MGnify/ENA primary metagenome ERZ1673962 (study PRJEB41334, sample SAMN05608104) | rock metagenome | biome: terrestrial subsurface; feature: shale formation; material: shale | place: USA: Pennsylvania ... | reverse complement strand
GGCGCAGCGTCCATCGCTGATTGCCGCCATTCCGGTCGGGTATGCTGACGGGTATAATCGCTTGCTGTCAAATTGCGGTACCACTCTGGTGCGCGGTTGCCAGGCCCCGGTTGCTGGAACCGTCTGCATGGACTGGACGTTGCTCGATGTGACCGATGTTCCGGATGTGCAGTGTGGGGATAGCGTGACACTGCTCGGCTGCGATGGCGACCAATGGGTGCTGGCTGAACAATGGGCGGAAAAAATTGGTACAATCTCCTATGAGGTCTTCTGCCAGATCAGTAAGCGCGTGCCTCGTCACTATTTGCCCCAACTGCCTTAACGTTCTATCCTTCTGCAGCGGGAGTTGAGCATGTCGTCATCCCTGTTTTTGGCGCTGGATCTTGGAACCACAACCTTGTGTGGTCGTCTGCTTGACGTCGATGGTGAGGGGGCCTATGATATTCAAAACCCCAACATTACGATAATTGTGATTTACGTTGCTTTACGTTTGCCTTGAAGAGATTATTTTTGGCTGTTTTTTCAAAAGTGTTTTGATGGAATTATTGATCCTGAGTTTTTTTGATTTCTCGGATCCATCTTTTCACTGTGCTGGTTGAAACTTTGAGGTTTAGTTCTCTCTTGATCTCGGCTTTTTGTGAGTCGGGATTTTTTTGTAGATAAACCCTGACGGCTTGTTTTTCGTCGGGATATTTTGAAGAGCCTTTGTCACTGCGGTGGATCGGCTGGCCTTTGGTTGTTTTCAGGCGTTGTCCGGTGGCTAATTCGATTCGGCGGTAGGCGGTTGAGATGTTGCAACCTTCCTGTTTTGCCAGGTCTTTTACCAGGGCGGCCCGTTTGCGGCCTTGCGGTAAAGAGAGGATTTGCCTGGCGGCTGAAAGCAGGTCGCCTTTTTGTGCCCACTTTGAAGGTTTGAGTTTGCCGTTCATATAGTCATAGACCAGGTTGGCAACGGCAATTTTAAATTGAACGGCTTTAGGTTGCCGAGATTCAAAAATGATAAGTTGTAGGCCGACCGGATCATATATCCGAGTGTTGTATTTTTTTCCGTCAGTAGTGGGCAGTTTACCCACTACTGACCACCTCGGGTCGTTGATGTGTGGATTGCGTCTGATGATATGATTTATGTCTCGAACGGGGTCTTTATATTCAAGCAGTTCCCCGATCGCCCGTGCGGTAAAATATGGCTTCCCGTCAAACCAGCAGGATTCTTTTAACGCCAACCCTTCAAACTGAAAATGAACCATATCCATAGCGCTGCCCTCCTTTTATACGGGAGTAGATAGCAAGATTGGTCCATTGTCAATATCTGGCCAGTTACGCCTTAGAGATAACCTCTGTTCGAAGATTCATTCCGTCAATTTTTTCCAGCTTCTTTTTAAATTTATTCATTTCGCCACAGAATACGAATCCAGCCATTTCAGTTATTTCACCAAGAGATTTCATTATTGTTATAGTGCGTGGCGGTAGTAGATGGGCGCTCTGGATAATAAAAATCAGCTTGCCGACATTCTTGGTTGCGCTTTTAAGTAAGGAGGATAGTTGCCTCGCCCTGATTTCCCCACCTCCATACTTGGGCTTTTCACCCAGGGCTGTAATTAACGCATTGATCAGTTGATCTGGAGACATCCCTTTAGTTATTTTGATTTCCAGCACTTTGAAGCGATTTAAGGGACCTTGAGAGTCGGGCAGTTTATCTATTGCAATAAACTGGTTGCCGGTTGCTCCTTCAAATATTTGTTCGCGACTCAGTGCCATATCTCTTCTCCTTTTATTCAGCCTTGTTTATTTTTTTATCCGATTGCGCCAACGCAAAAGCCATACGCTCAAGAGCTGCCTTGTCTTCTTCGCTTAGATGCTCCCAGTTGTCCAATAGGGCAGCAGCCCTTGGATGAAGGCTTGTAGGCTCTTGTTTACTACTGATCTCCCTTTCACCTTCCCCTGTAATTAGCCACCCCTCTTGCACTTCAAGTGCTTTTGCGATTTTAGATAAAGTCTCACCTCTTGGGCTTTTAGTGTGGCCATTAACGATTTTAGACAATTGACCTTCTGGAACGCCTGACCTGCGCGAAAGCTCTGCGCGATTAATTCCAATTATTTTAATAGCTTGTGTTATTCGCAGGCCTATAGACATAGGAATCTTTCCAAAAGTTAAGTTTTTTCTTGAAACTTTCAAAAAAGAAAGTTATCGTTATTTCCAAGTTAACAAAAAAGCGCGGACAAAAAGCGCAATATGTTGAGTTTTAAAAAAAGGAGCCGTTATGCCGCTGTCACACGTTGAACTGACTCTCGTTGCCGACCTTTTGCTGTTTGTTTGTGTCTTGTTGCTCATCTGGGCTTTGTGGCGCGACCGGGCCGACACCCGTCGTTTTAAGCAGCTCGCGATACGCACGCAAGAGGTCACTTTGGGCTGCTACCGTCGCGAGTTGCTTCTCACAAAAATCCTGATTCGCCTCCAGGGTGAATCTTCTGAGGTGCAAGGACAAGAAGCCTCTTGCGAACCAGGTAATCCAAGCTGCGCCGGCAATAACGAAGATCCACCATTCCCACAGGCCGAAACCGGACTTTGCAAATGCCGCGGCGGTCAAAAATGCCACCATGGAACTGATGCATAAAGCACTGGCGCCAAGTTCAGACCGCGTATTTTCAGGCTTTGGTTCCAAGTATCAACCCTTTTTCGCTTACATATTATGCAAGCCATAAACCGCAAGAAGAAAGGAGTCACCACATGAACGAAGATATGACCCCCACTGAAATCAAGATTGAGATGATTCGTACCGGCTCTTCTCAGGCCAAAGTCGCCCGCAAGTGCGGGGTAACCGCTGCCCATGTCCACCGGGTCATTTTGGGTAAGAGTACCTCTGATCGCGTGCAGCGTGAGATTGCCAAGTCGATCCGCATGGATGTGGTCAAGGTTTTCCCTACCCGCTATCCGGCACATGGCCGTGGCCCACGCGTTGAACCGCTGGCGCAGTGCGCCGCCAGCTGAGCCGTTATTAACAGATGCATTAATAGTGTTTATAGCGCAATCGCCAAACCGCGTCAAAACGGTTTTGAAAACGGAGAAATTATGGAGCGCATCATAACCAGACCGTCAACGCTGGATATCAGTAGCGGTAAAGCCTGCCCGGACTGTTTTTACAAAGCCATGAACACGAACCAGCGCGGAGTTCATTATTCCCGCGAAAAGTGCCGCCAGATTGCTAAAGACAACGCGATCGACATCAGTCAGCGGTGCGAGGAACACCGAAAAGAACGGCGTCAGCGTCGGGTTCAAACTAGGCGTGAGAAAGCAAATCAAAACAGTTTTAAAAATGAGGTTGTTATGAAACAAGCCCCAATGTGTCCTTTCTGTTTTCAGCAAATGCTCAACAGCAATGCATTGCCAGGCGTCCATTATTCTCTGCTTCAGGCCAGGTCTCTTGCTGCCGAAAACAACATAGATCTCGATGATTGCTGTGATGAACATCAGAAGGGCACCGCTGTTGTTCTTTCGGCAGAAAAGGCTCTTGACATCGCCTTGAAGGACGGCGTGCCAGACACGCTTATATGTCGTTATTCGGGGCAAGATTACGCCCCGGCATTGCGTGAGTTTTTTGCCCTTGGGCCAATAAAAAATGTGCTCGAAATACCCTTACCACTCACGATACCAACCCCATTGATGAGTAATGAAAGAGCGTTTACTGCCACCCTTGAACGCCTTGGGTTGGGGGGGGCAGATGTGCGCGATGTGCTGCTCTGGTGTGTTGATGTCAAAATGAGCCGCTTGGGACTCACCATCTTGGAGTTGAACGATGAATGGCTGATACGGCATAAGGCTCGGCTGAAACAATTCTGTGAAGAGACATCTCAGACATTTCCGTATTTAACCGACGCCACCAGTACAAAAGTGGCTCCAACTCTGAGACTTCTGCTTGAATTTCGGGTGGTAGCCGTTGCAGAGGCTCGGGCAAGACATGCCCGCAACAGTGCAAAAGCGGCACAGCAGTAATGCCAACGGCATCACGCTCGGTAAATGAAAACTCGTAGGTTTTGTCACTGTATTTTTTTGTCAGGCGCAGTTGATACAAAAATGGCCGTTCCATGTCTGAACCGGTGACCTGACAGGGTTCCGCAGGCAAAAAACCGCAGGTGGGGAGGTTGCGCCACGAGAGGATTAGCTTCTCGGCAACCCAAAACAGTTTTGCCGCGGGGCCGGACCCTGCGCCGCAGTTTTTACAGGTGAAAGGATGCTCCGCCAGCCGGTGAAACTCTTGAGCGTTGACGGTTGTCCTGGTCTGGCACTGCGTACAGCAAAATGTAAACGATTTGATCATGGCTGTTCTCCTGTCCGTTTGTGTGATGTGAAAAGCGTATCAGTCGAAAACAACCGGCACAATCTCTAAAGCTCAACGAATTTTAGTCATTGACACAGGAATACATTATGGCTCGACGCAACGCACATAACCCGGATCAGCTTAGTCTGGACTTCACCGCACGGGTGGATGGCTATGAAGAGATCAAGTCTCGCTTGATTGAAGCGGCAAGCGAACCGGCACACCCCGTCAGCGTGGAAAGCGAGATGGAGGCGTGTATTGAAATCGCCGTCGCCATTAAACGCACTCTGCGTGAATCCGGCATGAGTCGTGATCAACTGGTTGACGGCATCAATGCCTATTTTGGACGAACTGAGGAAGGTGCTCAGAAAGATCCGGCAGAGTGTCGCAAGCCATTGACGATCCATGGCCTGAACAATCACTTGAGCAAACCATGCGATTACCCGATCCCGGCTTATTACCTGTATGCCATCCATCATGTGACCGGCATTGTTGAGCCAGGGGCGACAATTGTCGCTGCTGAAGGTGCCCAGGTGGCGACGGCTGAAGAGGTGCGACTCCTGCAACTGGGCCGCCTGGATGAAACCATTGCCGAAATGCAAAAGCTTAAAAAGCAGTTGAAAGGAGGCGGGCGATGAAATTGGTTGCCGCCACACTCTTTGTTGCAGGGATATCGCTGGCCGGATCGGATGGACCGCTGTTCCCATGGATTAACTTACTTGGTGCCGCGCTGATCGGCTGCATGGCGCTTATTTTGCGGAATATGCCGCTGGAGAATGATTGATGACCACCTATAAACGCATTGCAGCGGTGGAATTGACCACCCGTATTCTGAAGATGCTGGCCGCACAAAAGAAGCCAGTCCCCGGCCAGGAAGTGGCCCGCGCACTGGATGCCGCTAACGGCACGATCATGTGTCACCTTGCCACCCTTGAGGATGCCGGGTTTGTGCGCAAGATTGGTGAACATTACGAGTTGGGTATGGAGCTGGCGCTGTTCTGGGCCCGTAAAAAGGCCCTGCTGGAAAACACCATCGCTGTAAACACTGAACAACTGAACGAATTGGAGAAGTAAATGGCGAAGAAACCCGTTGACGAACAAACGACAGCCGCTCTCGCCGTTGTCGACATGGAACAAAAGCAGGAAGCCGCAGCTGTCAATGAACAGACACAGCGAGAATCTTTGATTGCCCAATGCCACCAGATAATTGGTCGAATTCAGGCGAACCAGCTGATGTCGAAATTTGGCGACGTCGCCAGTTTGCTTTGGTTGAAGGAAGTTAAAGAACAGAAAATTTACAGAGATATTCCCGGTATTGGAAGTTGGGATAAGTTCTGTGATTACGTGGGGATGTCTCGCCGTAAGGTCGATGAGGACTTACAAAATCTGCAAGTGTTTGGAGAGGACTTTCTGGCGACGTGTCGCCAGTTACGTGTCGGATATCATGATCTGCGCAAACTCCGCCAGCTTACCCATGACGGCAGCGTTCAGATCGAAGCTCAAACCGTTACCATCGGCAGTGAAAGCATCCCTCTTGATGATGACCACGCCGAAGATCTCCAAACTGCCATTGAAAGCGTTCTCGAAGCAAAATCGCAAGAAGCCGAGGAAGCCAAAGCCACCGTCCGGGCAAAAGATCGCATCATCAAGGGCAAAGAGGATGTGATCAATAAGCAGGAAAAAGAGCTGGCCAAGCACGAAGCCCGCGCACAAAAGCAGGGCTATGCACCGGGCGAAGAGGCGTTCTTGCAGCAAATGGAAAATGCCCGCACTACCGTGGATGGCTACCTGCTCAAATTCGATCCCGACATCAACCCTCTACCTGAAGACGCCACCGAACGGATGATGGCCGCGTATGTCACCACCCTGAGCTATTTCAAGCGTGTGATGGATGAAGCTTACGCCGTGGCCTCTGAGCGTTACGGCCATGCTGAGCTTGATGACGGCTGGGTGCCGCCGAACCTGCGCGTTGTCAACAACGACGACGGAGAATAGACCATGGCTGCGGGATGGGAGGACAGGATGGTTGAAGAGCTAAATCAGGCCGGTCACGGCGAAAAGAAAGCCATCTGGGACAAATACAGCGAACTGACGGGAAAATGCCGCTCCACCTTGGGCAAGCTCGCCGAAAGTCGCGGATATGCCCCTGAGCGCAAGCGCCGCAGCGACAAGGGAACCCTCAAGTCTGGTTTGACCGAGGAGCAGATCCTCCATGTGGTGTCTTTGATCAAGGAGAGTTCCAGGCAGGTCAAAGGTACGATCATGTCGGTGGAAACCGCTCTGGAAGTCGCCATTATCAACGGCGTGATTGAACCTGGGCAGATTTCCGTTTCCCGTCTGCAAGCCATCCTGCGCGAACGGGGCGTAAGTGCCGCCGATCTGGACGCTGAAACGCCACACATCCGCATGGCCTCCCTGCACCCGAACTACTGCCATGTGTTCGATGCTTCGGTCTGCATTCAGTATTACCTTCAGGGTAAAAAAGGGATGCAAATCATGGATGAGCGGGACTTTTACAAAAATAAGCCCGACAACTTCGCCAAGATCAAAACCCGCCTGATTCGCTACGTGTTGGTAGATCATTTCAGCCATTTCCTGTTTGTGAAGTATTACAACATCGGCGGCGAAAACAGGGACACGGTGCATGACTTTCTCACCAGTGCCTGGCGTGGCGGGCATCACGATATGCTGCCGTTTCAAGGGGTGCCGTTTTATGTGCTGATGGATGCCGGTGCCGCTCATACCGCCAAAGCCATGCAGGCGTTTTTACGGGCGTTGGACATCAAAACCCCCGAAGCCTTGCCGCATAACCCGCGCCGACAAGGTAGCGCCGAGGTGGTGCAGAACATTGTGGAACGGCAATTTGAATCGCGGCTGCGCTTTTGTCCGGCCGACACGGTTGAGCAGCTCAACGAATGGTGCATTGACTGGCTGGTGCATTTCAACAACAGCCGCAAGCTACGCCGTAGCCGTACGAGCCGCTGTGCGCTTTGGCAAACCATTACTCAGCCACAGCTACGCATTTTGCCCGAAGAGAAAATCTTGCAGGATATCTACGCTGAGCCTGAAGTGACCCGCACCGTGCGGCGCGATTTCACCATTCCTTTACGCAATAACGAGTACCACCTCAAGCACATCGAAGGTTTGCGTCCAGGTATGACAGTGACGGTTTCTTTGCGGCCTTATACCTGGAAGGAAAAAGCGGAAATCACCGTTACTTATGACAAACAAGCCTATGTGGTGGAACCCATCGGCACGCTGGCGGGCGGGTTCAGTGCCAACAGCGCCATTATCGGCCAGGAGTTCAAGGCGCAACCAGAAACAGCCACCCAAAAGGCGGTCAAAAAGGCGGAAAATCTGGCTTACGGCGAAGAGCGCAAGAAGAACGATGTGCCCTTCGGCGGCACGTTGAAAGTGTTCGGTTATCAGGCCGAGAAGTTCGGCAACACGGCCAGTATTCCCAAACGCGGCACACCGCTGGAAATTCCCCGTGATCACGTGCCGCAATACAAGCCGATCATGGTGTTTATCAATGAACTGCGGCAGAAAATCGACCATGTCGAACCGGCATTAAACCGTGAGCTTAAACAAACCTTTGGAAACAGCATCGAAGTCAACCGGGCCGAGGAAGTGATCAAGGCGATCTGCGCCAATCAGGATTGGCGTGAGGTGGCCGCCGACCAGGCCCAGGCACTGTAACACCACCAACAGGGGCAGGAAATGACCAAAACAGACGGACCAAACGGCTGGGATATGCCGAAAAAACAGCGGGTATTGAAACAGGTGCTCAATGTCATGAATCTGAGTCATGGCGAGATGGCGAATTTGACCGGCGTTTCAAAAACGGCCGTCAATCTCTCGCTTAACCGAGATTACATGCCAAAGCGTGAACCGGAATGGCCGCTCCGCGTAGAAAAGGTGGTCAGCGAATCACCAGCAGCCATGGCCTTTCTGGCAGAACGTGGCCTGGAACTCGCCGCGATCTGGGACGAAGCCGAGGAAGATCTCCACCGCATCGGCCCGGCCAACTGGCACCAGCGCAATCGCACACAACCAAAAGTCACCACAGCAAACCCGGAAGATATTACACCCAAGGAGGTCAGCATGCTTACAGACGGGGCACGTAAACAGTTCAAACTCTTTCGTCATCCCTTCATTGACGACATTTTGAAGGATAGCGACATCTTCATGTCCGATGAACACCGCTACATTGAAGCCGCCATGCTCGACGCCGCCCGTCACGGCGGGTTTCTGGCTGTTATCGGTGAAGTCGGCAGCGGTAAAAGCGTCATGCGCCGCAAGGTGATCGAACAGCTTAAACGCGATGGCGATGTACTGGTGATCTACCCGCAGGTGATCGACAAAGAGCGCGTCACGGCCGGGAGCCTGTGCGACGCCATTATCTACGATATCAGCAACGAAAAACCCAAGATGCGCCTTGAAGCCAAAAGCCGCCAGGTGCAACGCCTGCTGCTGGATCGCAGCCGCAACGGCTTTCGCCACGTCATCATCCTCGAAGAATCCCACGATTTGAGCGTGCCCGTGCTCAAATACCTCAAGCGCTTCCATGAGCTTGAAGACGGCTACAAGAAAATGCTCGGCATTATTCTGGTTGCACAAACCGAGTTGAAAAGTCGCTTTACTGAGAGCCAGAACATCGACATGCGCGAAGTGATCCAGCGGGTGCAGATCGCTGAGATTCACGGCCTCAACGGCTCCCTCAAAGGTTACCTGAAAGTCAAGTTTGAGCGCCTCGGCGTCAAGCTCGACAGCATCTTTACCGATGATGCCTTCGACATGATCAGCCGCCGGCTCACCACCCAGGACGATAGCCGCCGCAAAGTCAGTCTTGCCCATCCGCTGCGCGTTAACAGTCTGGTTATTGACGCAATCAATCTGGCCCATGAAATGGGCGAAGAACGGGTCACCGGCGATGTGATCCAGGCATTATATTAAGAGGAGAAAACACCACCATGAGCGACTTAGCTACCATTGAAAAAAACACCCAGGATTTCGCCACCAAACACAAAGCCCTCAGCGGTTTAGTCCAGACGCTGCAAGACGAACTGGAGAAGGTCAAGCGCGTTCACCTTCCTGCCATTAAGGCCGCAGCTGAAGACGTCGCCGAAAGCCAGGCCGTACTGCACTCCACCATTAAAGACAGCCCCGGCTATTTTCAGAAGCCAAAGACCATGGTCATTTCCGGGGTGCGCGTCGGATTTAAGAAAGAAAAAGGCAAGCTGATTTTTGAAGATGAAGAGACGGTGATCCGGCTGATCCGCAAACATTTGCCGGATGTTGCGGACACGCTGATCAAAGAAACCGAATCCGTGCTAAAGACCCCACTCGGTAACCTCAAGGTGGCCGAGTTGAAGAAAATCGGCGTCACCGTCACAGACGATACCGATCAGGTGCAGATCAAGCCGGTTGGCAGCGAGATTGACAAGCTGGTCGCGGCCCTGCTTGAAGAGGGCGAAGAACTACTCAAAGAGGCTGTTTAAAACGCGCAAAATTGCAGGAGGAACTATGAGTGAAAAAATGGGCAGGAATGGAAAAAACAATCAGGGAAAACGACCGATCAAACGCACTAGCCCCATGCGTGTGCTTGATGGTGACAAGATCTACACCTTCGAGAATGGAGGGCTGCACCGTGAACGTACCGTACTTTGAGATCACCGCTATCTGCGATAACGACCGCTGCCAAGTAACAGAATTTAAAGGCCAGCGCAAGCAGGTAGAAAAAACGAATACTGCAGGCGGCACCTACACCATTGATCGCCTGGTGTGTGGGAACTGCCGCTCCTGGGGAAAAGTGACCAAAATCGAAAAGATAACCAGCTTGCGTTGCGGCGATGGTGAAGCCGTTGAACTTGGAGACCAAATTGAGGTCAACGACGATCCTAAATGTGAGCCGGAAAGAGCCACCGTCATCCAGGTTGGTAAAGGAAAAATCAGAATCAAATGGTCGTGTCAGTTTATCAAACCGCAAACGCAATATGTTGACCCGGCGCTTTGCGAACTACTGAGACGGGAGGGGTAAATGTTCGAAGATCGCGAAGAGCTAGAAGAAATGGGACTTGATCCGGACCTGGTTGCCGACCTTCTATTGCAGGCCACCTTGCCACTTGAGAGCCGCAAGTCAAAAGAAGCTGAATATGTGAGAAATGCGCTGGAAAGCGCAGCGGAACAACTCGAACAGTAGCGAAACAGCCATTTCTCTGATTCCGGGGAAATGGTTGTCACCATGGCGTGGCGGTCATGGTCTGAAGAGCAGCCAGAAGCAAGCTTGCCCGGAGGTGTTTTTCTCCCTCCTTACGCACCTCCGGGACTTTTTCAGGAAAACAAAATGATGAAACAGCAACGTCACGATAAAACAAAAAAATGCCGTCACTTCAACGGCCTTATTAACGAGAAATGTGAAGCAGAGGTCCGCTACAAAGATCATAGCGCATCATGCTGCTTTGGAACTACTGATGGGTGTATCTCCTACAGCCCATTTACAGCCGCCGAGCTGCTGAAGCAACAGGAAGATATTGATCGCCACCTGACCTTGATGCGCAAAGGACTGTCAAGTTGCTGTGAAGCACCTTTTGACACCAGCCGAGTGTTAGAAGCCGGGCCGTACAAGGGACATGGCCCTCGTTACTGTTCGAAGTGTGGTCGGATGTGCTTCATCGTTTAGCCGACAACGGAGAATGAAATGAGCAAGTGCAAAGCACCGACAGAAGTATATAGCCGTGTCGTCGGCTTCTTTCGGCCAATCCAGCAGTGGAACAAAGGCAAACAGGAAGAATACCGCCAGCGCAAGGAATACAAGGTTGAGGAAAAGAAGTCCTGAAGGTGGCATCTACGCTACTGAAGCCTGCGAAATGCGGCAACTGATCGCTGCTGGCCACAGCGGCGAATGCGCCGCCGGTCAGGTCTGGAACGGATATCACTGCACATGCGGAGTTGAACATGTCAAAAGCCAAACAAATCACCTGGCCGCAACCGTGCCTGGGCATTATGGATCTGAAACGGGTCGTGGTTGGTGAGCAGTCCCAGGCCATTGTCCATATCGGCATGGATGTGAAAGTGCCGCTCAGCCAATACGAAGCCATGAAACGCAGCCCACGCGTGGTGGTGTCTGTTGAATCTGTTCGAGGTGAAGAATGAACACCTGTCCACAATGCGGCGGGACTATCGTCTATGTCCCCATACAGAAAACTGGAAAACGCAAACCGGCACTCAAAGGAAAAGCTGTTTGTGAAAAATGCGGCTATTGGCCTGCTGCAAATCGGTTTCGTGGGGTTAGCTCATGAAACTACGCTGCCCCGTCTGCCATTGCACCTTCAGTCTGGAGGCCATTGTCGCCAGCGATGCCGGGCGCGATTTGCTGATTGCTCTATCACAGCAGGGCCAGCTATTCCGGCCACTGGTGCAGTATGTCGGCCTGTTTCGCACCGCGCAGCGCGATTTGAGCTATACCAAGGCGCTCAAGCTGGTCAATGAAGTGGTTGCGCTGGGCATTGAGCCGGAGCGGCTGGCCATTGCCCTGCATGACACCGTCGAGGCGATCCACGCCAAGCGCCAGCAAGGCACGGCCAAGCCGTTTAAAAACCACAACTATCTGCTGAGCGTGCTGGAAACCGTGTCAACCGATCAGCCTCGGCCATCTGAGGTTAAGAGAGACCGCCAGCCCGCAATGAGCAAAAGCAAGCAAGCGGCGGCCAGCTTGCTGGAATGGGCCGGTGATGACTGGCTCAAACAAGAGATCGGGGCCGGACTGGCTCGGCTGATTGTACTCAAACGCAGTGGCGCACCCGCCGCAGACACCATCCTGGTTACGGCATCCGAATTTGAACGGTTCCTGGTTAAACGCAATCAGACCGTCCGTGAAATAGATCAGCCGCGCATTCGCGAGGGCTTTGAGCAACTGATCAGCAGCTTTGACGGCTGGCCGGAACCGAAAGACCTCTACGCAAACATGCCACGCCGACCGGAGCGTAAGAATCTGCCGGAGGGGTTAAGTGACGATGATCGGCAAACAGCAGCGGCGTTTTTCAAATCAGCATCGGAGGGCAATTATGGCAAAACCAGCGGGAATAACTAACAAGCAAATCAGAATTATACAGCTGGCAAGAAAAGAACTCAGCATGGATGATACCGCTTACCGCGAACTACTCATGGCTGAATTTGGAGTCCAAAGCTGCACTCGGCTTGATCTTCACCAGGCCAATCGATTTATCGATATTTTACAGAAAAAGGGATTCCTGTTAAAACCCGTCAACCCGGATTGGCGCAGCGTAGGTGTCAAGCCTGCCCGTCGCACGACCAAGCAAGGCGGCAAGACGGTTTCCTTGGCCAGCCCAGCCGAGCGGGAGAAGATTCAGATCCTCGCCGAACTGATCGACTGGCGGGTAGAAAACGGCCTGGAGCTGTTCTTGGAAAAACGCGCCAGAGTTAAAAATGGCAAGGTGCGTACCAGTCAGGATGCCTATATGGCCATTGAAGCCTTGAAAAAGTTGTTTGAAAACGGCATGAAAAAACAGTATGGCCCTGATTGGTGGCTGCTGGAATTTGCCGATGAGCGGATCATGGGCTACATCAGACGCCACCGACCGGAAGAATACAGTCTCGGACCGGAGATCATCAAGGATCGGAGCCATGGATAAGGTCAGCGCTGCGGAAGAACGCCTCCTCGGCATGTTGCGCGTAGCAGGTTTGCCTAGGAAGCCAAGCTATCACCCCGGAGAGGTGCGTGACGTGCTCGGCATCAGCGAAAGTACCTTCTGGCGTTTGACCGCAGCCCATGAGATTGACCCCCTGACCGGCAAATTACGCACCCCTGCCTGTCTGGATAGTTACATGACAAAAGGCAATCGCCGGGTGCCTTATGATGCCATGGTGGAATACTTGCAGCGCAACCAGACCTACCAGCGGCAAAACGCCGTCGACCCACGACAGATGGATTTGTTTTAACAGCTATGGCCCGCCATAACACGCGTTGCTGAAGCGCACCGGCACAGGGTCGGTGGTGACCGGCGGGCCTATTTAAAAACACCCATCAAACAGCCCCTTAACTCTTTTTTTTGAGTAAGGGGCTGTTCTTATGTCAAACCCCGCCAGACCCGCAGGCCACCTATCTAAATATCCCCTATGATCCGACCATACACAGCGCGACCTGCCCCGTGCTGTCCCCCTGTAACGCGGGGAGCTTTTGCTCCCCGCCACTTCAAACAAAAAAGGAATGGTTGGTTATGGATAATCCGGTTTTTCAGGCCGCATTAGCGTTCACTTTGCAGCATGAAGGCGGCTACGTCATTCACCCCCTTGATCCGGGTGGTGAAACAAACTGCGGAATCAGTAAACGCAGCTATCCAAACCTGGACATAAAAAATCTGGCAACAAGTGATATTGCCCGGATTTACTACCGCGATTTCTGGAAGGGGCCACGGTTTAATCGTGTTTCAAATCATGCCCTAGCCACCAAAGTTTTCGACCTTGGAGTGCTTGTTTCTCCACGCCGAGCCGCCAAGTTCCTACAGCGGGCAGTCAACATTGTCAGCCAGAATATCCCGGCGCAGCGAAAAAACAGCTGGCGACAGAAGATTGCCCGTGTCCTCAACAACAAGCCGCTGCTTGTTGACGGAATTATCGGCCCCATCACGCTGGAGGTAATCGCCCTGTGTCCCTATCCAGACGCGATCCTTGCCGCCATGAAAGCCGAAGCCTGCGACCATTTTATCGTCCAGAACAAACCAACATTCCTGCCCGGATGGCTGGAAAGATTGGAAGGTGACGCATGAAGAACTGGATTGCTCTACGTGCTCTCAAATGGGGAGCTAAAAAGCTAGATGGCTACAAAACCATTATCGGTGGCATTGGCCTGATCCTCTCCGGCGTTGTCGGTCTTATCGGTTATTTGTGGCCGGATACCGGCCTGCCGCCGATGGAACTTGAGCAAGCCTTGACCACCATCAGCGGCGGCCTGGTTGCCATCGGCATCGGCCATAAGGGCGACAAGCTGACCAAAGCTGTCCAGGCGTCTGGCAATGAGCAGTAACCCGCTCAAGCAGCGTGATTGGATGGTTAAGAAAACCTATCACTTTGATTGGGATCTAGCCCTGGTTCGCTGGATCAAGAAACTCACCAGAAAACTGAAAAGGAAATCGTCATGAGTCGTTTCAAGCTGTTTTTCTCCTCTGCCTGGAGCTTTCTGAAACCGTTCGTCAGCATTTTCATGTCGGCCGCCGGGCCGGTGTTAGCCGATGCGGCAACCAAGGCCGTTAAAGCAACAGCGCAGAGTTTAGCCGATGGGTCTGGAAGTGATAAGCGTCAGGCTGCCTATGACCTGATTGTTGATGATCTGAAGTCTCAAGGCGTCGCCCTTGGCACTACGGTCACAACCAGCATGATCAACGCAGCAATTGAAGCGGCCGTCCAAGGCCTCAAGTCAGCATAGCCCGGAGGTATTCGTGATCGAAGGTTTGCCGATCTCAACAATAACGCTGGTCATTAACGTTCTTGGTCTTCCGGGGATGATTTTTGTCATCTGGTACGTCGACCAGAAGCGCCTTGACAAAATGATGAAGCGTTACGACGCGGACATGGCTCGTGTTGTTCGGATGTATGAAGACAACGTGCTGCTTGTCAAAGGCTATGAAAAGCTCGCCGGTGATCTGACTGGAATTATCACCCTTAACACCCAGGTGCAAACCAACTTGGTTAACGCAGTCAAGAACAATCTCTTTTGCCCGATAACACGTAAACAACAGGGGTCGGAATGAATTTAGAACGTAGCGCCATGAGGGGCCAGCTGGCCGAGTTGGCTGAAAAACGTAAAAAGCTGCGCCTGCGCATTGAGGGCAACTGCCAGGCCGTGCGTACCGTGCTTAACACCGCCATGGTGGTGTTAGTCGATAACCTCGATATTCCCATGGCCGCTGAGCAAATGGACGAACTGCAGGAGGCCTGGGCTGATCTTGCCGTTGTCAATAGCCAGATTGAGCGGCTGGAGAAGGAACTCGGCTAATGGCTGAAAAAGGTGATCGCGCAAAACTCGAACCCACGGCCAAGAGGCTGTACATCGACGGTCTGAGCCTCACGGAAATAGAGGAGCGGATCGGCGTCAGCCGTCAAACCCTCAGTGTTTGGAAAAAGCGCACCCAAAAACCCGGTGAAGATTTCGACGAATGGGACCGCTCTCGCGAGAACAAGCGCGGCCGCGCCGAACGACTGCGGTCCATGTTCGACGAACAGATGGACTACATGGAATCGCTCAATCCCGAAGATCGGGACAGCAAGACCATGGATGCGCTCTCCAAGCTGTGCGCCATTGTCGAACGGTGGGATAGCCTGGCCGAGAAAGAACGTCAGCGCTTGAGAGAAGAGGCATTGAGAGAAGCCGCTGAAAACGTCAAAGACGAAGCCAAGCGCCAAGGAGCCAGTGCGGCCACTATCGACTCGTTACGTGCCGCCATTATGCAAGGACTGAATGCATGAGTGCCATTCTGCTGCCATATCAGCAACGCTGGATTGACGACCATTCCCCGGTCAAGATCATCGAGAAAAGCCGTCGTATCGGTCTCTCGTACTGCGAAGCCGCTGACGCTGTACTGCACGCGTCGGACGCTGATCGGGGCGCGAATGTCTACTACATCTCCTACGACAAAGAGATGACGGCAGGCTTTATTCAAGACTGCTCAACCTGGGCTAAGGCATTTCATACCGCTGCCAGTGGCATCGGCGAACAGATCCTCACCAGGGACGATGGCCGCGACATTCACGTCTATGACATCAAATTTGACAGCGGTTACAGCATCAAAACGTTCAGCTCTAACCCGCGCAACCTGCGCAGCAAGGGCCGTCCGAGAGAACGCCTGATCATTGATGAAGCGGCATTCGTTGACGATCTGGAAGAACTGCTCAAGGCCGCATTGGCCATGACCATGTGGGGCGGTCACGTCCACATTCTCAGTACCCACAACGGTGATGAAAACCCGTTTAACGCAGTGATTCAGGATGCCCGCGCCGGAAAAAATGATTACTCCATCCACCGCGTCACTCTCGACGACGCCATGGATGATGGACTGTTCAAGCGGATCTGTGAAGTTACCGGGCAGGAATGGAGCGAACAAGCTGAGGCGGAATGGCGTGAATCACTGATCAAGCGCTATCGCCCCAACGAAGACGAAGAGCTTTTCGCCATTCCATCGTTCGGTGGTGGTAACTATCTGCCCCGTCAATTGGTTGAAGTCAACATGGCTGATGGAGAACTGCTGCGTTTTGATGGCACCCGATCATTCAATATGGCCCCGGAGCCGGTTCGTGCTGCTGAAATAGCCGACTGGATCAAAGATATTTTGACGCCGCAGCTTGTTTCACTCGACCAAGCGCGACGCCATGTTTTCGGAATGGACTTCGCCCGCAGTGGCGACATGACCGACATGGTGCCTCTGGTCATTGAAGCCAACACCAACAAGCGCTGGCCGTTCGTAGTTGAACTGCACAATGTTCCTTATCGCCAACAGGCTCAGGTAATGAAAGCTCTCGGCAACGGTCTGCCCCGGTTTGGAGGTTGCGCGATTGATGCCGGAGGTAATGGCGGATTCTGCGCTGAAGAGGCCAGAGATACCTGGGGTGAATTCATGGTGGATGAGATCCACTTTACAGAGCAGTTCTACCGGGAAGAATTCCCGAAATATAAGGCTGGGTTCGAGGATCGCACCACCACAATTATCCGGCATGATGACATCCTGGAAGATCATCGCGCCGTGCGCTTGGTCCGTGGGGTGCCGCGTGTCCCTCAAGGAAAGACAGACAAAAAAGGCGACCGCCATGGTGACAGCGCCATTGCTGGCCTGCTGGCCGATTATCGCAGCAGGCAGGAAGTCTCACTATACGCCTACGAATCAGTCAGCACCCGCAACAACGACGACATCGAACACCGACCAGTGCGCGTAACCGCTGGCCTCGGCGCAGGAAAGGGGATCTGGTAAATGGCAGAGCGCGATACCGGACTGGTTGACGCCAGTGGCCGCAGAATCATCATCAAAGAGCTGACCAAAGAGCACTCCGCTCCATCGCTAACCGGCGTGCGTACCCTTTGGAATGAGACCGTTGCCAGCGGCCTGACACCAGTGCGCCTGGCTGGCCTGCTGCGTGATGCTGCCGACGGCGACCATAACTCATACCTGACTCTTGCCGAGGAGATGGAGGAACGAGATCTCCACTACGCTGCAGAGCTGAGCAAACGCAAGCTTGCCGTGGCTCGTTTGCCGCTCACCGTCGAGAGCTACAGCGACGATGCCAAAGACAAGGAGCTGGCTGACGCCGTTCGTGCCTTGCTGCGCCGTCCAGGGACAAGAACCCTGCTGAAAGATTGCCTCGACGCCCTGGGTAAAGGCTACAGCGTGACGGAAATGATCTGGAATTTCGGCAAACAGTGGCGTCCAGATCGCTATGAATGGCGCGATCCGCGTTTTTTCCTGTTTGACCAGGTGTCAAAACGCCAGCTGCGCCTACGTGACGAAGCCGACATGGTCAACGGTATCGAGTTGTCGCCGTACAAATATATTGTCCATATCCACCGCATGAAATCAGGAATCCCAATTCGCGGTGGTCTGGCCCGGCTGTCAGCCTGGGCATACATGTGCAAAGCATTCACCATCAAAGATTGGCTGGCGTTTGCCGAGGTTTTCGGCATGCCGCTGCGCATGGGCAAGTACGGCAGCAATGCCAACGCAGACGAAATCAATGTTCTCAAAATGGCCGTCGCCAACCTTGGCATCGATGCCGCAGCCGTCTTCCCAGAATCAATGAAAGTTGAACTGGTCGAGGCCGGTAACAAAGGTGGCAGTTCCGATTTTTTCGAGCGTCTTGCCCAATACCTTGACGATCAGATCAGCAAAGGTGTCCTTGGTCAAACCGCATCAAGCAGCGGAACACCTGGCAAGCTAGGCGATGAAAAACTGCAATCCGAAGTCCGTGACGATATCCGCGACGACGATGCCGAACAGCTTGAAGAAACGCTGAACCGTGACTTGGTCAAACCGTTTATTGATCTGAACTTCGGTCCCCAGGAAAACTACCCAGAAGTTCAGCTGCGCGAGATCCCCGCAGAAAACATCACGGCCCTGGTCAACGCGGTAAAAGAACTAGTTCCTCTGGGACTAAAAGTCGAGCAATCCGTCATCCGCGACAAAGTCGGACTTCCCGATCCTGACCCCAACGCCAAGCCGGAAGATCTGCTGCAGGCACCAACGCAGACGGTGTCGGAACCCGCGCTAAACCACCAGGATGAGACGTACAAAGCGCTGAATGCCGAGCAGGCCACCGACACACTGGACGGTCTGATCAACGATGAGCTGGCCGACTGGCAACCACTTATGGAGCCGGTCATTGACCCGATCATTGAACTGATCGGCCAAGTCGAATCTCTCGATGATCTAAAGCAGAGGCTTGATGCCGTGGCAGATCAACAGGATCTCAATCTGTTGATCAAAGCCCTGGGCAAGGCCGGAACAAAAGCGCGTGGCCTGGGAGATGTCAGCGATGACGATTGAACCGCCCGGCCCGGTGCCTAAATCCGTCCTGCAGTTCTTCCGCAACAAGGGCCTGCAGGTTGGCTTTAACTGGCGCGATGTCTGGCGTGATGAGCACGCTGCAGCATTCACCGTGGCCAAAGCCATGCAGGTTGATGTGCTCCAGACGATCCGCGACGCCGTCGACTCCGCTCTGTCCGAAGGCAAAACGCTGCGCCAGTTCCAGCGCGATCTGATGCCACTGCTGGCAAGTAAGGGCTGGTGGGGCAAGGCCGAAATGACTGATCCACTGACCGGCGAAGTCATCGACGCCCAACTCGGTAGCCCACGCCGGTTACGCACCATTTACCGGGCGAACCTGCGCAGCGCCAGAGCCGCCGGGCAATACCAGCGCGCTGAACGAACCAAGGAAGCCTTGCCGTTCTTCCTCTATTCACTCGGCCCAAGCAGAGAACACCGGCCGGAGCATGAAGCCTGGCACGGCACCATCTTGCCCATTGATCATGAATGGTGGGCAACGCACATGCCGCCCAACGGTTGGAACTGCAAGTGCCGAGTGCGCCAGATCAGCCGATCCGAGGCAAAACGTCGAGGATACAGCATGCCACAGCCGCCTGAGATCAATATGGTGCGCTGGGAAAACAAGCGCACTGGAGCAATCGAATTTGTGCCGGAAGGAATTGACCCAGGGTGGGATACCAACCCCGGAAAAACAAGGCACCAGGCACTGGAAGCGACACTGGCCGGAAAACTTAAAACCGCAAGCCCCATGCTTGAAGAAACTATCAGCCGGGATGTTGAAGACTATAAACGCGAAAATCCATTTTAAGCGCTTCAGCCAGCCAAAAGGCTACATAGGTAGCCATTGGAAGAAGATCGAACAATTTAAACGTTTATAAACGCCAACAGTGGCGAAAAACAAACGAGGGTCACATGAATAAATATCTGATCGCATTGAACAGCCAACTGCCAGAAGGATTTGCCGCCACCGCATTGAACTTTGAATTGACTCCGGCTGATGAACTTCCAGAGCGGATTGTTTTGGTTCCTGCCGGTCAGATTGTCATCGGTCGCGATGGCCGTCAATGGCGCAACCCCGATCCGCAGCGCATCGTCGATACCATGAAGGCCCGCAACGTCGATGTGGTGTTTGACTTTGAACACGCCTCGGAACTCAAAGCTCCTCAAGGCGACAAAGCACCAGCCGCCGCCTGGCTTGACGACTTTGCCGTCGAAGACGGTCAAGTCACCGCCCGTATCAAATTGTGGACGCCGGATGGTGAGACCGCCGTGCGCAGTAAGGAATACCGTTATTACAGCCCGGTCATTATCTACCACCGCTCAACCTTTGAAATCTCAAGGATCAGCAGCGTTGGCTTAACCAATAAACCGAATTTGGAACTCGCTGCTCTCAACAGCGAACAACACCTCACGGAGGAAGACATGAACAAAAACATTCTGGCCAAACTTGGTTTGGACGAAACCGCAACAGAGCAGCAGGTACTCACGGCAATCGCCACCCTGCAATCCGATCTGGCCTCGGCCCGCAACGCTGAACAGACGCCCAGCCTGGCAAAGTTTGTTCCCCGCTCTGATTACGATCAGATGGAGCAACGCGCTATGAATGCCGAGCAGCTCATCGCCGACAATCAAAAAGCTCAACTGAAAGAAGCCCGCGACGAAGCCATTAATGCCGCGCTTGAAGCCGGTAAGATCGCCCCGGCAAGCAAGGACTATTACGTGGCTATGTGCCATGACCAATCCGGCCTGGATCAATTCAACGAGTTTGTCAAAACCGCGCCGCAAATCGCGGCACCGTCCAACCTGGACAGGCAAAAACCGGATGGTGAAGGCAAATCACTTAATGCCGAGGAACAGGAGATTTGTGGGAACCTCGGTATTAGCACTGAAGACTACCTGTCGGTCGAGTAACCAGGGTCAACACCTAACGAGGAGATAGAACATGCCAGCATTAACTCAAGATCGTAACACCAAGGCCCGCTCAGGAGATCTGCTGAGCCTGCTCGCCGCCGCTGCAAAGAAATTCTTTACCGGCTCGCTTGTCGCCATTGATGCGAATGGCAACGCAACCCCTGGAGCCGCAGCCACAACTCTGGTCGGTGCAGGCCGCTGTAAAGAGTATGTCGACAACAGCGAAGGTGCCGCCGGTGATGTGCGGGTGGATATCGAAAAGGGCATTTTCCAATTTGCCAACTCTGCCGACACCGACGAAATCACCACCGCCGACATTGGCAGCGCTTGTTACATCGTCGACGATCAGACCGTCGCCAAGACTGACGGTACTGGAACGCGCAGTATTGCCGGTGAAGTTTTTGACGTTGACGCCCAGGGCGTCTGGGTCGATTTCCGTTAATCATCAGGAACACAGCTGCAGGCACACACGCTGACAACTCATCCGCTTAACTCAATGGAGGAACCCATTATGAAAAAGATACTGATTCTGTTCACCCTGGTAATGATTGCCGCACTGTTCGGCAGCATTGCCTTTGCCGATCCGGCCCTGGCCGAGCCGTTCACCTGGTCCATGTTGCTCGGTGGTGGCGCGGCACCCGCGCTGACTATTAATGCCAGCACCCTTGGCATCCTGAAGCGAGCCTTTAATGCTGCCTTTAAAAAAGGTTTCGGAAGCCCGACATCGCTCTGGCAAAAAGTCGCCACACTTGTCCCGTCATCGACCCGCACCAATGACTATGGCTGGCTCGGTAAAATTCCCGGTATGCGTGAATGGATTGGTGACCGGCAGATTAACAACCTGAAGCTGCATTCCTACAGCATTCAGAATAAGTCTTTCGAATCAACGATCAGCGTTGACCGTGATGACATTGATGATGATCAGTACGGGCAATATACGCCGATGATGGAGATGCTTGGACAGAATGCTGCTGAACATCCCGACGAACTGGTCTTCGCCCTGCTTGCTGCCGGTTTTGAGACAACGTGCTACGACGGGCAATATTTCTTTGACACAGATCACCCGGTCATCGACGCAGACGGCAACGAAACCAGCGTCAGCAATATGCAGGCCGGTACCGGAAACCCCTGGTTCCTGCTTGACACCCGTCGACCGCTCAAACCGCTGATTTATCAGGAACGCAAAAAGGCGGAATTTGTCGCCATGGATAACCCTGATGATCAGAGCGTCTTCACCAAGAAAGAATATCAATACGGTGTCGACAGTCGTTGCAATGTTGGCTTCGCTTTCTGGCAGATGGCCTTCGGCAGCAAAGCTGAATTGACCGCGACAAATTTCGATGACGCCATGTCGGCCATGGGATCCATCCCCGGTGACTATGGAAAGAAGCTGGCGCTGCAGCCTGTCCTGCTGGTTGTTGGGCCGAGTAACCGTGCGGCTGCGAAAGCTGTTATCGAGGCTGAGCGCAATGCCGCAGGTGCAAGCAACACCAACTACAAGGCCGTCGAAGTCCTGGTCGTGCCGTGGCTTGACTAACCCGTAACCGATCTTATCTCAGGGTGGCAGTCGTCGCCCTGAGTTTAAAAGGAGTTTAAACGATGATCAAAATTACATCGAAAAAAGCCGGTTTCCGTCGCTGCGGCATTGCCCACCCCACCACGGCAACCGAATACCACGACGGAAAGTTTACCGCCGAACAACTCAAGCAGCTCCAGGCCGAGCCGATGCTTGTCGTCGAAGTGATCGCCGGAGATCCCGACACCGACGATGGCGACAAGGTGCCGACCGCCAAAGAGCTGATCGCACTGATCGAACAGGCCGAAACCGTGGAAGAACTCAACGCTTTGCTGCCCGAAGGTGAAAAACGCACCACCGTGCTCGAAGCCTACAAAAAGCGTGGCGAAGATCTGACCACGGCAGCGGAGTAATAAGCCATGTACGCCACCCTCCAGGACATGATTGATCGCTACAGCCAGGACGAAATTATTCTGGCCTTCGATCGCACTGCCAGCGGAGAAATTGACGAAACAGCCGCCAACAAGGCCTTGGCAGATTCCTCGGCAGAGATTGACGGTTATCTGGTCGGCCGTTACGACACCCCGCTGGCAAGTCCACCGGCCGTTATACCGCCGCTGGCCGTCGACATTGCTTTGTACAAAGGCAGTATCTCCACGGCGCAAACCGAGGAAAAGCGCACCCGCTATGAAGATGCGATCCGGTTCCTCACCAAGGTGGCAAAAGGTGAAATCTCCCTGGGCCTCGAAAAGCCCAGCCAGGGCGGCAGCGGCGGTGCCAGTTTCGTGGCCTCACCGCGCCTCATGGGACGTGGCCGCATGGATGGACTGCTGTGAGCGGCACTGGCATCCGCGTCGACGACGCCGATCTGCTCCGACTGTGCGATCGCCTCAATCAGCTGGCCAGCTTAACCGATCGGGATCTCATCCCGTTGCTGCGCGATGCCGGTGCCCTGGTCGAGAGCCAGACCCGGCGGCGCATTGAAGATGAAGAAGGCGCGCCGGACAGCACCCCCTGGGAGCCGTGGTCGGCGCGCTACCTCAATACCCGGCACGATAACCAGCAGATCCTCATCGGTGAGGGAGATTTGCTTGACAGCATCACCTGGGAGCTGACCGGCGACGGCGTCGAAATCGGCACCAACCTAATTTATGGCGCGATCCACCAGTTCGGTGGCGAAGCCGTCGGCATTCCCATCCCGGAGCGCCCGTACTTAGGACTGTCACCGGACAACATGGACGAACTCGAACAACTGACCACGGAATTTTTTAACAGGATTCTGCAATGACCATCAACGAATTCAGCACATCAGTCGCCGCAGCCATCAAGGCAAAGCTGCCAGACCTCAAAGCCTGCACCACGCATCCAGGCCGCTTTAATCTTGATGAAGTTAAGCGACTGGCAACGCGAGTTCCTGCTGTCTATGTCGCCAGCATGGGTGTGGTTGGTGTTGAAGAAGTCGATGACGAATCCCGCGATGTCACCCTGCAGATGGTCGCCTACGTGTTGACGAAAGATGTGCCGAACCTACCAAAGGAGGTCAGCTCAAGCAATATCGTCAGCGTATTGGTGGCCTGGTTGCCATCACGTCGATTTGGAAAAACGGGCGGCGCGCAAAAGGTTACCGCTCAGAATTTCTACAGCGGCACCATCGATAAAGCTGGCGTTGCAATCTGGGCTGTCATCTGGCGGCAGACCATCCGCATGAGCGAAGAAGATCTTGTAGCCGATGGAATTATCCCCACCGACGTCTATGTCGGTGTCACCCCGGATGTCGGTCCGCCACACATTGACGATTACGTGGAGATCACCGCCGATGAATGATGATCTGGCCTTCCGGGTCACAGAGATCGAGCGCCGCCTGGCCAACGTGCTGCGCGTCGGCACGATCAAGCAACTCGACGATGCTACCGCTCGCGTCACCGTCACCATTGGCAACATCACCACCACCTGGCTGCCATGGCTGACTCGCCGCGCCGGGGAAGATCGCAGCTGGTGGGCACCGGAACCAGGTGAACAGGTGATGGTGCTCAGCCCCGGTGGAGATCTGGCCCAGGGCGTCGTGCTGCCGTCCATTTACCAGAGCAGCTACCCGGCACCGGAAACTACCAGGGACAAGTGCCGCATCGAATTTAAGGATGGTGGTTTTGCTGAGTACGATCGCAACAGCGGCAAGCTGATCGTCTCTGCTGAAGGATTGGTTCAGATCATCGGAAAAGGCACCGTTGAGGTTATCGGCAAAGATGGTGGAACGGTAAAAGGCTCCGTCCAGGGCGACTGCCTGTGTACCTACACCGGCAAGCCGCATCCGCACATCTCACCAACCGTAAAGGAGTCGTTCTGATGGCCCTGAATGCATCGAGCATGCGTGACAAAATTAAGGCCCACATGGCACAGGTTGCCGCCTATCAGGGCAGTGACAATGCAGACGCCCTGGAATACCGCGATGCAGCGTTGGAAGCCATGTGCGCAGGAATCATTGAAGAGATCGTCGAAAATGCCGTGGTTGAAACCACCAGCGGCGCACCCGATAGCGAACATGAAGGAAAGGTTTACTGATGGCAAAACGAACAAAGACAGCGCCTGACAAATACATTGTGGTCAAACCCTTCGACCTGAACAACATCCCCCAGGCTGAAGGAACTCAGCTCACACTGTCATCGCGCCAGGCTAAATATTTGCTGCTTGAAGGAAAAATCAAGCGTGATTTGAAAACAACCAAGAAAACGGAGGTAACCAATGGCTGAGACCTTTTTGCATGGGGTTGAGGTGCTTGAAATCGACGATGGTATCCGCCCGATCACCACGGTGCGTTCCAGCGTCATCGGCATGATCGGCACCGCGCCTGATGCCGATGCAACCGCATTCCCACTTAACACGCCGGTGCTCATTGCCGGTAATCGCACCGAAGCCGCCAAGCTTGACACTGTAGGTGATAGTGCAGGCACGTTGCCTGACGCTATGGACGCTATCTTCGACCAGTGTGGGGCCGTCGTTGTTGTTGTCCGAGTTGACGAAGGCGCTGATGAAACAGCCACGCTGACCAATGTGGTTGGTGGTGTTGATGCCGGTACTGGGCAATATCAAGGTGTGCAGGCATTTCTTGCCGCAGAATCCATTCTTGGCTATGCGCCTAAGATCCTCTGCGCGCCGGGATTCACCAGCCAACGGCCTGCCACACTGGCTAACCCGGTTGTTACTGAACTGCTTGGCATTGCCGATCAGATGCGTGCCGTCATCATTGCCGACGGACCCAATACCAACGACACAGACGCACAGACCTGGGCTTCTGATTTTGGCAGCAAGCGAGTCTATGTCGTCGACCCTGGTGTCAAGGTATGGGACGAAACCACCAGCGCCTACATTGACCAACCTGCATCAGCCCGTGTCGCTGGCATGATCGCCAAGAGCGACAACGAGCGTGGTTTCTGGTGGTCACCGTCCAACCGTGAAATGTACGGCATCGGCGGTACCACCCGCGCTATTGATTTTACTCTGGGCGACGCCAACAGCCGCGCCAATTTGCTCAACGAGCAAAACATCGCCACCATCATCAACCAGAACGGCTATCGGCTTTGGGGTAATCGCACCCTGTCTGCAGACAGCAAGTGGGCATTCCTCAGCGTTGTTCGCACGGCAGACATGATCAACGAAAGCATCCTGGTTAACCATCTGTGGGCTGTCGATCGCAACATCACCAAGACCTATGTCGAAGATGTTCTCGAAGGCGTCAACGCCTACCTGCGCAACCTCAAAGCCAAAGGGGCCATTCTTGGTGGTGAGTGCTGGGCCAATGAAGAATTGAACACCGCCGACCAGATCGCCGCCGGTAAAGTCTATTTTGACTTTGACTTCACCCCGCCGTATCCGGCAGAGCACATCACGCTCCGTAGTCATCTGGTAGACGATTACATTGAGGAGGTCTTCGCATGATTGCCGAAATCCTGAAAAACATGAACCTGTTCATTGATGGTCGTGGCTATGCCGGAGTCACCGACGAACTCACCCCGCCCAAGCTCACAATGAAAACCGACGAATACCGGGGCGGCGGGCTTGATGCCCCGGTTGAACTCGAAGTCGGTATGGAGAAATTGGAGGCCGGTTTTACCTTGTCGAAATACGACAGCGACATCCTCAAGCAGTTCGGCCTGGCTCCAGGAAACCAAGTTCCTCTGGTGTTCAGAGGCGCGATCGAAACCGAGGAAGGCGACGTGAAAGCGGCCGTCATCAACCTGCGCGGCATGCTCAAAGAACAGGATATGGGGACCTGGAAGCCTGGAGAACGTGCCACGCTCAAAGGCACAATCGCCGTGCGCTACTACAAGCTGACCCTTGACGGCGAGGTGATCCACGAAATCGACGCCGAGAACATGATCCGCATCATCGGTGGTGTCGACCAGCTGGCTGGTCAGCGCGCCGCCCTTGGTATGTAAATAGACCTTTAAAAGGAGTTTAAAGCAGTGAAAAAAATCATTTTGAAATATCCCGTCACCGTCGATGGGCAGGAACACCAGGCCATCACTATTCGCCGTCCTCGCGTTAAAGATCAACTGGCAGTGACAAAAATGAAAGCCAGCGAAGCTCAACAGGAAGTGTGTCTGTTTGCAAACCTTACTGAAGTATCGCCAGCGGTTATTGAAGAGCTTGATCTTATTGATTACCAATCACTGCAGGATACCTATCGCGGTTTTTTGACGCCCGACCAGGAGACCTCAAGCGAATAGTCGTCCTGGTCAATAGCTACACCCATTGGTCTTACAGTGATTTGATTGGGATGGAAGTCGAGGAACTGATGGACTGGTGGAACGTTATTAAGGATGTTCACAAGAAGAAGTAGCGATGAAAAACTGTGCTGGAGGCCATAGAGATCCTCCAGCACAGAGCAGGTTTAACCGAGAATTGCTGGCTTTGATGTGGTTCGCTCTTTCGGTTGAACAAGCTGATGCATCAGGTTGGTCAAGATCCCCACTGTAAAAGCTGTTGGGATGCAGAGAAAAAGAGCACAGATAAATCCAAGAAAGAAAGCGGTGGACAACGCTTCACAATGTGGTACCGCGATGAAGGTTGCTCCACACCAGATGGCAATAAAAATGATATTTGCCGGGAAGAATTGACGCATGGACAAATCCTTATCAATAGGCGTAGTCGTTGGTGCCACGCTGGCCGCCAGTTTTCCTGGTGCGATCAGTGGCGCTAAACAACAGATTAACACGCTTGGCGCAGCAATAAAAGATTTGTCCGGTAAGCGTGGGCTGATCGAGCGTTTTGAAAAAGACCAGGTCGCCATTGAGAAAACCCGGTTGAAATTAAGCCAAGCGCAAAAAGAAGTCTTGAGGGTCAAGGCTGCTTTGCGAAAAGATTCTAAAAACAGCGGCCTGGCAAAAGATCTTGAGGTGGCTCAACGGCAATCTGAAAAGCTGTCAACGGCTCTTGAAAAACAGCGGGACAATTTGCAGAAAAGCCAACGGGCCATGGTTAATTCTGGTGTCAGCGTTAAAGATGTTGCCCATGAATACACTCGCCTTGGCCGCGAAATTGAAAGAACCGAAGCAAAGTACGCCCGCCTGAAAAAGCGTATGTCGCAACGTGATGCCGCCAAAGGCCGTGTCATGGATATGCGTGGTGAAATGCTCGGTGCCGCAGGCCTGCTCTATGGTGCCGGTAGTCTGGTCGGCGAGGCCATGGATTTTGGCCGCAGTGCGACACGATTATCCACCGTCATGAACGCCGAAAACGTCGGCAAGGAACTGGCGAAATCGCGCCGTCATGCCTTGGCCTACGCCCGTAAAAGCCTTGCCAATGAAACCGATCTCCTCAATATCGAGTATGCCCTGAACTCTGCCGGGCTGGATGCGGCAACGGCCCGTGCCGGATCTGAAATTGTTTCAAAAGTTTCAACCATCACTGAAGGTGCTGCGGAGCAGGTTGGTGAAGTTGTGGCGACCACCTTTAATAATCTCGGTGGGGCACTTGAAGGCTCTACCGTTGAGCGTCTGCAGCGCATTGGCGATGTGCTGACAAAAACACAGTTCAAATTCCAGCTACGGGATTTCTCACAGCTTGGCGAATCGTTCAAAATGGCAACCCCGGCCTTGGCGCAATACAACGTCAACCTGGAGCAGGGTGCAACACTGCTCGGTGCGTTGAACTCTGCCGGACTACAGGGGAGCATGGCGGGAACGGCTCTGACTGCAACTTTCCGTAACTTGTCCAAGGCTTCAGAAGAGTTTGGTTTCGATATGTCGCGTGGTTTCGATGGTGGCCTTGATGTCATTGCCACGCTTCAGGCCATGTCAGACGCCATCGGTGGTTTTGACAACATGGAGCAATCCACCATTGATGATCTGCAACGTGTCTTCGGTGACGAAGGGATCAGGATGGTGTCACTGCTTGGCCCAAAGTTGCACGAACTATCAGAGGCACAAAAGGATGTCGCTGACAGTTCCAGGGGCATTGTCGATGCCAGCTATCAGAAGTTTATGGACGATGGCCGCGGGCAACTGACTCTTTTCACAAGCAATGTCAGGACACTTGGTCTGGCCTTTGCCGGGACTTTGCTTCCGGCTGTAAATGCGGTGTTACGTCCGATTACCGGCATGGTTGGCCATATCGGAATATTTGTCGAAAAATATCCAGCAGTAAGTAAGTTTATCACCGGAGCCGTTGTCGGGTTCACCCTGTTTAAAGGCGCGTTGATGGCTTCAGCGGCAGCCCAGTGGGCGTTTAACGCGGCAATGATGGCCAATCCGATCGGGCTTATTGTCGCTGCACTGGGTGGGGCTGCGGCGCTGATTGTTCACTATTGGCAGCCGATTACAGGGTTCTTCAGTTCCATGTGGTCCGGCATTAAGAGCCTGTTCAGTCAGGGCGTGGGATTTTTGACCAAGATCTGGGAGCGTAGCCCTGTCGGCTTGCTGTTTAAAGCCGGACAAAAACTGGCTGGATTCATCGGTGATCTGTTCGGAGATGACGACGATCCTCAACCAGGTGTTGATGATCAGCTTCCAGGCGATAGTCGTTCTGACTCTGGCGTGAAAGTCGGTGCCAGCATGTCACCTCGGTCTCAGCGCCAGCGCACAAATGTCAGTCCTGCAGGTTTGGCCGCCGAGATCGCCAGTGCGCAGCCAGCGCAACAGGCCGTGAATCAATCAACCAGCATCTCAGCGCCGATCACCATCCACGCCACACCCGGCATGGACGAACAGGCCGTGGCTCAAATAGTCACTGACCATTTGACTGAGCAACAGCGCCGTGCAGAGGCCAGACAGAGAGGAAATCTCTATGACTGAAGTCATGATGGCTCTGGGTGAATTTCGCTTTTCTTTGGATACGGCAGCCTATCAAAACCTGCGGCGTAGCGTTGCTTACCGCTGGCCGATCCAGGAACGTATCGGGCGTGCTCCGGCGCGCCAGTTTGTTGGTAAAGGTGATGAAACAATCACCCTTGAAGGAATCATTTATCCAGAATTTAAAGGCGGTTTAAAGCAGATCGACAAGATGCGCGAAGTCGCAGGAACAGGCCAGCCGAAAATGATGACCGACGGCACCGGCAAAGTATGGGGCAAGTGGTGCATCGAGAGCATTGACGAAAAACAGGGGACGTTCTTCGCCAACGGTATCCCACGTAAGCAAGAATTTGCCCTGCGTCTTGGATTCTATGGGGAGGATAGCTGATGCAATACCGCACCAAAGACGGTGATGTCCTCGACGCCATTTGTCACCGCTACTATGGATCCACGTCAGGCATTGTTGAGCAAGTGCTTGTTGCCAATCCGGGCCTTTCGGCATACGGCCCCGTTTTGCCGGGTGGTCTGATTGTCACCCTGCCGGATATTAGCGTTACTGAAGAGCAGACCGTTGTGAGGTTGTGGGACTGATGACACCAGATTTTAAAATACTCGCCGACAGCACAGATGTCACCGCGCAGATCCGCGATCGGTTTGTGTCAATGGATATCACCGATCAGGCTGGCATGGACAGCGACACGGTCAAAATAACCCTGGACGATCGCGCACCGCATATTGAGTTGCCACGCACCGGCGCAGAGCTGGACGTCTCAATCGGCTACGTTTCAACCGGCTTGGCCAAGATGGGTCTTTATGTGGTTGACGAAGTGGAGATCTCTGGCCGTCCGAACAGGCTGACCATAAGTGCCAAAGCCGCCAACATGCGTCAGGCATTCAAGGCAACAAAATCGCGCAGCTGGGATCAGATCACCATCGGCGATCTGGTCACGACCATTGCCGCCGAGCACGGCTACACAGCAAAAGTTTCAGAGGCGTTCACCAATATGCTCCTGGAACATATTGACCAGACCGAAGAATCAGATCTGCACTTGCTGACCCGTTTGGCCAGAGAACGTGGCGCGGTATCAAAACCGGCCAATGGAACCCTGTTGTTTGTTCCTCGTGGTGAGCTGAAAAGTGCCAGTGGCATTACCATCGCTCCTGTCACTGCAGTAGAAAACGACCTGACAAGGTGGCATGTCACCATGGCCGAGCGAGGCAAATATGGCAGTGTCCAGGCTCGCTGGCATGACATCGAAAGCGCCCAGGACATTATTGTAACCATTGGCAGCGGTCAGCCCGTCTATGTCATTCGCCACGCCTATCCTGATGCCTCCACGGCCAAATCTGCAGCAAGTGCAAAGCTGGCTGCCTTTGAGAGAGGCGCGGCAACCATCAGCGCCACCCTGCCAGGAAACAACCTGTTAATGGCTGAAGGAGACCTTCAAGTGACAGCCGGTCGTAGCGGCCTTGTCGGATCGTGGCTGATGAAGACAGTCACCCATACAATTAATGGTCAGGGCTACCGCTGCACCATCGACGGAGAGGCACCATGAAAGGTATGGACGCAATCACTGGAACAGAGCTGTCCGGCAAGCAGCATGTACAACAGTCTATCCGTGACATTTTGACTACCCGTATTGGCACTCGCGTCATGCGCCGCGATTACGGCAGTCGCCTGCCTGAACTCATTGATGCACCGCTCAATCGGGCCAACCTGATCGAGATCTATGCGGCTACCGCTGAAGCGCTTGACACCTGGGAACCTCGCGTGTCTTTGACAGATCTTTCCGGGCAAATCACTGCCGCTGGCCAATTGATTTTAAACCTGTATGGAAGCTATCTGCCCGACGGCAGTGAGCTGGTATTGGAGGGATTGATTTTATGAGTGAAACCGGCATTGATTTAAGCCAGCTGCCCGCGCCGCAGGTAGTCGAGGCGCTGGACTATGAAATAATTTTGGCCGCCATGTTGTCCGACCTGCAGTCGCGTGACCTTGAATTTTATGCCCCGGTGGAAAGCGACCCGGCCTATAAGATTCTAGAAGTGGCTGCCTACCGCGAATTGCTGATCCGCCAGCGGGTTAACGACACCGCTCGGGCGGTGATGTTGCCTTACGCCAAAGGAGCTGATCTGGATAACCTTGCCGCCCTTTACGGTGTATCCAGGTTACTGATTGATGCCGGAGATCCGGGCGCGGTGCCACCGATCACCGCCAGCTATGAAGCCGATGATGCCTTACGCCGCCGCGTACAGCTGGCACCAGAGGCGATCACTACCGCCGGTAGCACTGGCAGCTATGTGTTTCATGCCTTGTCGGCTTCGGCCACTGTTAAAGATGTAGCGATCGCAAGCCCGGTGCCGGGCCAAGTGCAGGTGACAGTGCTTAGCACTACAGCTGATGGAACCGCTGATCAATCGTTGCTCGATGCGGTGGCCGCCGCACTCAACGTTGAAACCGTGCGGCCGCTGACTGATCAGGTGACGGTGCAGGCGGCAACGATTACCACTTACACCATTGATGCCACGCTGTATGTCTACCCCGGCCCCGATGCCGATGTGGTCCGCCAGGCGGCCGAGGATGCCGTCACAAAATATACATCCGATCATCACGCTTTGGGCCACGATGTCACCCTGAGTGGTGTGTATGCCGCTCTCCATCAGCCGGGTGTGCAACGGGTTGAGCTGGCAGAACCAACCACCAGTCTGACGGTTCCTGCTACCGCTGCTGCCTACTGCACGGCCATAACCGTGACCACCGGGGGCACGGATGAGTAGCCTGCTGCCACCTAACGCCACCCCGTTTGAGCTGGCCACTGAAGCCAGCACCGAGCGCATTGGTGATGTGCCGGTGCCAGTGGGGGATTTGTGGAATCCGCAAACCTGTCCAATTGAAGCGTTGCCTTGGCTCGCTTGGGCATTGAGTGTCGATGATTGGGACAGCAGTTGGCCTGAAAAGACAAAGCGTGCCGTGGTTGCAGCAAGCATGGCCATACATCGCATTAAGGGCACTGTCGGTGCGGTTCGTAGGGCGCTGGCATCAGCCGGTGTCGGTGAGGTGCAGATTGAAGAGTGGTGGCAGTTTGGCGGTGATCCTTATACGGCACGACTCACCCTGACCCCGGAAGCTGGCAATGTTGATGTATGGGATGCCGCCGAGCGGGCAGCTAAAGGGGCTGCAAACGTACGGACACACTTTGAGGTCAAAGTCCGCTCGTGCCTAGCTAGTCAGATCAAGCTTGCCGCCGCCATTCAATCATCCGAGTGTATCTGCATCGAGCCATGGGCCATCACCGAACTATCCACCACGGGCGCACTCTATTACGGCGGTGCAATCCAGCATACAGACATCGTGTCAATCTATCCCGCATCGTGGTCGCCGGAAGCCGCCACTGTGCTTGATGGTCTTGCAACATTATACGTGGCTGCAGCTCTGTTGCAGCGCGAAACAGTAGATGTTTACCCACTACAGTAGGGAGGCAAAATGAATGAATATTACACATTAATAACCACCATCGGCCAAGCCAAGTTGGCGGCTGCTGCGGCCAGCGAGGATTCGATCAATCTGGCTAACATTGCCGTCGGCGATGGAAGCTACACGCCCAGCGTCGGCCAAACATCACTGGTCAGTGAGAAATGGCGTGCCAGCTTAAGTACGGTACGGACTGATGCCGCGAATCCCGGCCGCGTGATCGCCGAAGGTGTTGTGCCGCCGGAAGCCGGAGGCTGGTACATCCGTGAAGTCGGATTATTTGATGCTGATGGTGACCTGTTCGCTATAGCAAAGTTTCCAGAAACATACAAACCGGTGCTGGAATCCGGTAGCGCCAAGGACTTGTTCCTGCGCCTCTATCTCGATGTCGGCAGTGCGGCGGCGGTCTCGCTGTCAGTCGATCCGTCGTTGATACTGGCAACACGCGAGTATATTGGTGAGCAGACCAATCCGCTGGCGGTAGGCATGCAAGAGGCATTAGCGCGGGCATCACAAAACCAAAAGGCCATAGATGATGTGCGCCAGCGGGTGTTTTCCCAAGGCACCACCACCATTAAGAATAAGCATGTGGTGCAGGGCTTTGTGCTTACAAAAGCCGATGTTCGTTACCTGCATCTGAGCGAGACCGGCACCGTCGGTAGTGGTGAGAGTATCGCCTGGATTGATGGCCGCTATGCCAAGCTTGCCGATGATGATCTGGAAGTGCCGATTCCTGAAAACCCTGGCACTGATGATATCACCCGCTATGCCTGCCTGGCTGATTTAGGCGCGGGTGAATATGGCGTGCTGCTTGGGGAGACGGTGCCCGATGCAGCGATGCTGCTCTATACCGTGATAATCCCCGCTGGCAATACCGGCAACGATATCAGCGCTGTGACGCTGACGGACAATCGGGAGATCAGGGAGCCACGCTCCTGGATGACCACGGCGCTCCCCAGTGCCTACGTGGCTCTGGATTACGCCATGCCAGCTGGACAGGACTACGACGTGTTACTGACCGTTGAGTCGGCGACGGATCGCTCGGCAGTTGGTGAGTTGTACCCCTATGACAAACAGGATAACGGCTTTAAGGTCGGCATGACCGGCCGTGCCGACAACGTGCTGGTGCGCTACACCGTGGCCGCCACCAACAGGGATTAGGAGGTTGAACATGATTATTGAGCGTATAGCAAGTGGGCCGGTTGCCGACCATGGCGTGGTCGGCTCGCAGCTGACTGTTGCCGGGTTTGCAATCGATTTAGCCGACCGACAGAGCGATGTGGTGACAACCATTGACTTAACGGTTGATCAAGTAGGCGTAGTTCAGGAGGGATTAGCAGGCAGGTATGTGGCCAGCGTAATGCTGCCGCCACGCGCCTACCAAATTGTTGACAGTAGCGAGCTTGACAGTGACGGCAATCCGTTGCAGGTCCGGCAGCTGCAGCCGATTAACATGGATACTGTAAAGCTGGTCCTGTGGCCGATCCAATAACCTAATTTAAGGAGATATGATATGTTGACTATTTCTACCCCCGATGCCCTGCGCCAAAGCGTTGAAGCGGCCAGCGGTGGCAAAAACACCGTGATGTACGATGACAAGGGCTATCCGAGCGTGATGGTCGAGATCCCCAAGTTTAATCTTGAGGATGTCGACCCGGCGCTGGGTACAGGCGTGCATCCGGCATTTATCGTTAATGGCGTGGCAAAGAACTCGATTTTTATCGGTAAATATCAGGCAACCGTCCACGATGGCCGGGCCCTGTCGCTGCCGGGGCATGATCCGGCTACCTATGTCGATTTTGATACCGCCCTGGCCCGCTGCAAGGATAAAGGCGCTGGCTGGCACCTGATGACCAACGCCGAGTGGGCGGCCATTGCGCTATGGAGCTGGAAAAACGGCACGATGCCGCGTGGCAACAATAACTACGGCCGCGATGTTGATCAAAAACACGAGGTTGGTCGTTTGACGCAGGATGGCGTTGTCCTCGGCACCAGCGGCACCGCCCGGACCGCAACAGGCAGCGGCCCGGCAACGTGGAGCCATGATCATACACCGGATGGGATTTTCGACCTTGACGGCAATGTTTACGAATGGTCAGGCGGTCTGCGCATTGACGATGGTGAACTCCAGGTTCTGGCAGACAATGACGCAGCCGACAATACAAAGGATCAGTCTGCAGTTAGTGTGCTATGGAAAGCGATTGCAGCGGCCGACGGTTCGTTAGTCGACCCGGGTACAGCAGGCACACTGAAATATGATGCAACAGGTGCAACAGGAGCTGGCAGCGTTCAGATCGATACTGTTGTTGATAGCCAGTCGGATGGCAGCACGTATGCCGCTGGCGTGTTTGAGTCCATGGCCGCCGATGCTGGCATTACCGTGCCGCAGCGGCTGTTGCAGCTCGGCCTAGCCCCGGCAGGCAGTGGCCTTGGCGGCGATTACATCTATGCGCGCAATGTCGGTGAGCGGTTGCCGCTCCGTGGCGGGGGCTGGTACTATGGCGCGGTTGCCGGAGTGTTCATGCTCGGCCTCGCTAACGCCCGCTCGCCTGCGAGCAGCGCTATCGGCTTCCGCCCCGCTTTTGTGCTTTGATGTCTGTAATCTGTTTATCGCGCGATAGCGCGGGGTATTGTCTGTGAGCGATTTAGCTGTTAAGCAAAAGACCGAAGATATGATCTCTTACGGTTACGTGGCGTTGCGGCAGTTCCCGAAGTCGGAACGCCACGTACTATCGCAGGAGATCCGTCAGAGCTTGTGGCGGCTATTGCGACTAATTGTCGTATGTAGCCGGCGTTATTACAAGAAGACGACACTTCAGGATTTGGACGCCGAACTTGACCTGCTGAGATCGCAGGTGCGCATGGCCAAAACGCTGGGTTATTTACCGTTTAAGAAGTACGAAGTGTGGAGCAAAATGCTCGATGAAATTGGCCGCATGGTTGGCGGTTGGATAAAGTCGGTTCGCCAGTAATTGGCAGCATAATTGAAGGGCTAGATATTATATAGCGGTTGCCGATCCGTGGCGGGAACTGGAACAATGGCACGAATGCCGGAGTGTTCATGCTCAACCTCAATAACGCCCGCTCGAATGCGAACAGCAATATCGGCTTCCGCCCCGCTCTTACATCATGCCAGAAGTTCAGTCCGCACGCGGGCTGTTCCAGTGCGACAATAAAAGGATATCTAGTCCTCGGCTTTGGCCGAAAAACATAAACAGGCAGAGTTGGTGTAGTAACCTTTTGGTGACCCTCCGGCTCTGCCGCTCTTTTGGAATTAACATGGCAAAAACATACAAAAATATCTACCAGCAGATCTACTCCTTCGAGGCGCTACATGCTGCCTATCTGCGTGCGCGACAGGGCAAGCGCTACAAGGCTGAAGTGCTGCGCTTTTCGGCACACCTTGAAGAGAATTTGATCCAGCTGCAAAACGAACTGATGTGGAAAACCTACCAAACGGGCAAGTATCGAGAATTTTTTGTTTACGAGCCAAAGCTGCGAACGGTGGCCGCGTTACCGTTCCGTGATCGAGTTGTGCAGCATGCCTTGGTCGCAGCAATTGAGCCAATATGGGAGGCCAGATTCATTTCCGACAGCTACGCATGCCGTGTAGGGAGGGGTACCCATGCTGGAGCCGACAAAGCGCAATCTCTGTTGCGAACGGTACAGCGACAGTATGGCAAGGCATACGTATTGAAAGCCGATATTCACCATTACTTCGCCAGTATTGATCATGAAGTGCTCAAGTCTTTACTGCGCAAGAGGATCGCCTGTCGAGACACCCTGTGGCTACTGGATGGCATTGTTGACTCAACGGACGGTGTTGGTATCCCCATCGGCAACCTGACAAGCCAGCTATTTGCGAATATCTACTTGCATGAGCTGGACCAATTTGTTAAGCAGGATTTGCGTGAGCGACATTATGTGCGTTATATGGACGACTTTATTGTTGTGCATCATAGTAAGGATCACCTTCAGCAGGTGCGAGTGAGTGTTGAGCAATTTCTGGTCGACAGGCTGCGACTGGCCACCAATAGTAAAACTCAGGTTTTCCCTGTGGCTCTCAGTAGAGGCCGCGCCCTGGATTTCTTGGGCTATAAAATATGGCCAACGCATCGCTTGTTGCGTAAGGATTCTGTGCGTAAAATGAGACGGAAGGTGCTGCTGTATAGAAAAGGCAAGTTGAGCCGCGATAGGCTGCTGCTTTCAGCTAGATCATGGATTGGTCATGCCGGACATGCAAATACGTTTAGGCTGATGCGTCGTTTGTTTCTTGGATGATTCTCTCGCGTCAGTCAAAATATATTTGATCGTGTCAAAGCTGTTTGTGGTGCTATTTATCGCAGTTTTAACGCCCGAATTTTCGCGCGGCGCTTCAACATGTACTCTCCCTTTTTCCATTTACTGATCTGAGTAGGTGAAACCCCAAGCTGACTGGCAAGTTCCTTTTGACTGCAAGACATAATTTTCAACGCAAGCTTTATCAAGTCTTCGCTAAACATTTTACAATCTCCTCAACTCATATAGTTTTCAGTTCTCCATGACGAGCGACAATCTAAAGATAAAAAACCATACAGTAAATTGTCAATAAAATTTACTAAACCAGCCA
>ERZ1673962.310-NODE-310-length-37854-cov-3.990555_pt1 | contig 37854 bp, 38 predicted proteins | sample MGYA00580188_ERZ1673962 | MGnify/ENA primary metagenome ERZ1673962 (study PRJEB41334, sample SAMN05608104) | rock metagenome | biome: terrestrial subsurface; feature: shale formation; material: shale | place: USA: Pennsylvania ... | reverse complement strand
TGGCGGCGGTGGTGACTTATCTTGAGATGACCAGTCGTCCCGCGCCACGCGATGTGGCGGTGCCTGAGGGCGTGGCATTGGTGGCGCAGGAGACGCCGGATTTGGCATGGTATCGCGGGCTGTATCGCGCGGTCGGCGAGGATTGGCTGTGGTTCTCGCGGCTTTATATGGAGGACGCGGCACTGGCGGCGATCCTGCATCACAAGGATGTCAAGGTCTATGCGTTGACCAAAGATGGCCGGGACTTGGGGTTGTTGGAACTGGATTTCCGCGACCCGGACAACACGGAGCTTGCGTTTTTTGGCCTCTCGAAAGAGTTGATCGGCGCGGGTGCGGGGCGGTGGATGATGGAGCGGGCCTTAGATTTGGCCTTCGCGCGCCCGATTGCGCGGTTGTTCGTACACACCTGTACGCTCGACAGTCCGCAGGCGGTGGGATTTTACATCCGCTCGGGCTTTGTGCCCTATGGTCGAGCCATCGAGGTGATGGACGATCCACGCATGAATGGCCCGGTGCGGGGCGATGCGGCCGGACATATCCCCAAGATTTGAGAGGCTTTGCCATGCGTACCCCCACCGCCGAAGCGTTGATCCAGCGCCTGAAGTTGCAGCCCCATCCCGAGGGCGGATATTTTCGCCAGACATGGGTGGCAGAGGCCAAAGACGGTGCACGTCCGGCGGGAACCTGCATCTATTTCCTACTGAAAGCGGGCGAGAACAGCCATTGGCACCGCGTCGATGCGGTCGAAATCTGGCACTATTATGCCGGGGCGCCGCTGATCCTGTCACTGTCCGAAACGGACGGTGGCCCGGCGCGGGACGTGATCTTGGGGCCTGATTTTGCGCAGGACCAAGAGCCGCAACAGATTGTTCCCAAAGGGGTTTGGCAGGCCGCCCGCAGCACGGGCGACTATACGCTGGTGGGCTGTACCGTCTCACCCGGTTTCCGGTTTGAGGGGTTTGATCTGGCCCCTGTTGGGTTTGACATCGCCCGCGCGTGATCTGAGCGGATCACGCGTGGAAAACGCGCGCGACCACTCGTCAGGACAGGAGAAAACAGGCCAGACGTCCCGCAAGACCACAAACGCCAAGGCCAAGCCAAAGCAAAATGCGCCATCCAGTCCCGTACCTTTCCCGGCCTACGCCCGCCTTGCCTCTTGACGGCGGAAGGCGGCCAAAGACGAAGGCTATGGGAAGCGCCATGGGACAGGAAACAAACACCAGCGGCAATGACGATGGCCTTACATGACGCCCTCCCGGCAAAGCGGCGGGGAAATCCACAGCCTTTTTCCCCGCCTATTCCCCCCAAAGGTAAGGATTTCCACACTAGCCCCAAACTGACGCAAGGTTAACTTAGCGTCAGTTAAAGAGTGCGGGAACGTGTGGTGTGTTTACCTGTCCCGTTGGGTTGGTGGAGTAAGCGCTGGTCGGTCAGGAGGGGCTGGGGGGGAACCGCCACTCTGCCTGCCCGCCAGCCACGTTCCACATCTCAGCTGTCAAACTCTGATCTTTCCCGATAGCTTTCCAATAGAATCGGCCAGTTCATGCTGCAATTGCATTCGCGCCTTTGGTCGGGTCGGTCGCAAGACCCGACCCACCATGGTCCCGATAGCCGCGAAACATCCCGTCCCTCTAGGCTCACATCAAGAGGCGCGCTGAGAAGAACCTGTAGACCACAGGGCAAAGCGCCTCGAACAGACTGGGAGGAAAGTCACATGAATCTTATCAACGCTTTGGCGATTTCTATCGGCGTGCTGGCGTCGGTCGCCACATATCTTTGCCTTGGGACCGGATTGGGCCTACAGGTTTGGGCGCTCTTTATTGGCTGGGGCGCCTATTATCACACCGGGGGCACCGCCGCCTCCATCAGCAAATGCGCCATCAACCACGCCTGGGGCGCGGTTGTCGCCACGGCCGCCTTGTTTGTTGTGGCAACGGTTGGCGGTTCTGTCGCCGTGACCTCGATCATCGTCGGCCTGTCGGTTGTGGTGCTGGTCCTTGGTGCGCATCTTCCGGCCTTGGCGACCATCCCGGCGGCGGTGTATGGCTATGCCGCAACCGCAGGGTTTGCGCTTTTGTCCGGCGTGGCGATTGGCGATCTGGTCGCATCCGCGCAGGCCACGGTGATGGTTCTGGTGTCGATGATCATCGGCACGCTGTTTGGCTTTGTCTCTGAAAAGGGTGCAGGCCTGTTGACCGCAAAATCGGACGCGGCCGAAGCCGCCTAAAGCGGTCCGCCATAAACCTGAATCACGGGTTTATGGCGCAACGCCCGCAGCATGGGTATGTCCGGCAGCGTCATGCCTTTCCCTTGTCTCCGGTTAAAGGCGTGACGCTTTAACGACAAAACCCCCCGTCCACCATGGATCGGGGGTGTTTTTGCCCAAACCTTACGGGTCAGCCTTACTGCCGGGTTTCGACACACGCCCACCGCCAATCGCCGCACGCACCCCTGTGGTCGCAGGGCATGAGGTCGGCAAGCCGCGTTTGACGCGCATGGCGAGAAAGGCAAAGGCCTGTGCCTCCAACATATCGCCATCCAAACCGACCTCTTCCACCGGGAGCACCGGGCACTCAAGATCACCGGCGACCCCGGCGGCGAGCATGGTCATCAAAGTGGCGTTGTGCCGCCCTCCGCCGGTGACATACAGCGCGCTCGGCGGGGTGGGACAATGCTCCATCGCGCGGGCAACGCAGGCGGCAGAGAAGGCGGTCAAGGTGGCGACAGCGTCGGGGTCTGAGAGCGCTGACACCGCCTCCATGACACCGTGAAAATCGTTCCGGTCCAGAGACTTGGGTGGCATTTTGTAAAAATACGGAAGCTCCAGCCCCATCGTTACGGCGGCCATATCAGGCATGCCACTAGCCGCCAAAGCACCATCGGCATCATAGGCCAATCCGCGGCGTTCGCGCATCAGATCATTGACCGGGGCGTTGGCAGGACCAGTGTCAAAGGCCAGCAAGGCGCCCGCCTCTGACGGATCGGCGACGCGCGGGTCGACCCAAGTCAGATTGCCAACCCCACCCATATTGAGAAAAGCCATCGGGGACGTCGCACCGATGTGACGGGCCAAAGCGTGATGGTAAAACGGCGCAAGCGGCGCGCCCTGCCCGCCCATTTCGACATCTGCGCTGCGAAAATCCCAAACCACAGGCACATCGAACAGCTCGGCCAAAACCGCGCCATCGCCGGCCTGATAGGTGCGGCCCATGCCGGGATCATGGGCCAGTGTTTGACCATGAAAGCCAATAAGATCAAACCCTTTGAGACTGGACAACGCTTCGGCATGGGCGGTTTCGATCAGCTCACACAGCTCTGTCGAGGCGGCCCAAAGCCCCAGCTCAGCACGAAACAGCGCTTGCTCCGGCTCAGAATAGGGTCGAAAATGGCTGTCGCCGAATTCGAAAATCTCCACCCCATCGGTCAGGACCATGGCCACATCGACCCCATCCAAAGAGGTGCCGGACATACATCCGGCCACCCAGATTGGCTCTGCTCTACTGATACCGCGCATGACACTCTTTCCCTTTGGCCTTTGCCCGGATATATCAGGCCGCGCTGACCCTTTGAACGGAAAATGTGACCGATGACCTACCATCCCAAATCAGACTTTCTGCGTATCATCATTGAACGCGGGTTCCTGGCCGACTGCACAAACCTGCAAGAGCTGGACGATTATCTGAACAAAGGGATGGTCACTGCCTATATCGGCTATGACGCCACGGCGTCCTCCTTGCATGTCGGGCACCTGCTCAACATCATGTTGCTGCGCTGGTTCCAGAAAACCGGCAACCAGCCGATCACCCTGATGGGCGGCGGCACCACCAAAGTGGGCGATCCCTCGTTCCGTGCCGACGAGCGGCCTTTGCTGACCTCTGAGCAGATCGACGCCAATATCGACGGGATGCAAAAGGTGTTTGCGCGCTACCTCGACTACAAGGACGATGGCACGACGGCTGAAAATGGTGCCCTCATGCTCAACAATGCCGAATGGCTGGATCAGCTCAATTACCTTGAGTTCCTGCGCGACATCGGGCGGCATTTTTCGGTCAACCGGATGTTGTCGTTTGAGAGCGTGAAATCACGTCTGGACCGGGAACAAAGCCTGTCCTTCCTCGAATTCAACTACATGATCCTTCAGGCCTATGATTTTCTGGAACTGAACCGCCGCTATGGCTGTGTGTTGCAGATGGGCGGATCGGATCAGTGGGGCAATATCGTCAACGGGATCGACCTGACCCGGCGCGTGCTGGACAATGAAATCTTTGGCCTGACCACGCCACTTTTGACCACCTCGGATGGCCGCAAGATGGGCAAATCCCAAGGCGGGGCCATCTGGCTCAATGGCAACATGTTGTCGCCCTATGAGTTCTGGCAATTCTGGCGCAACACCACGGATGCGGACACCGGGCGGTTTTTGAAGCTCTTTACCGAAGTGCCGGTGGAGGAATGTGAGCGTCTTGGCGCGTTGGAAGGTTCTGACATCAACGCGGCGAAGATCATTTTGGCCAATGAGGTCACTACGCTTTTGCACGGGGCGGAGGCCGCAGCGGCGGCAGAGGCCACGGCGCGCGAAGTGTTTGAAAAAGGCGGAATGGGCAACGACCTTCCGACGTTGGAACTGAGTGCACAGGAGATTGGCGACGGCATTTCCATCGTGCAACTGTTTGTGCGCTCGGGGCTTGTGGGCACGGGCAAAGAGGCAAAGCGCTTGTTTGCCGACAACGGCGCCAAGGTGAACGATGCCGACCACAAAGACGCAGGTCTTTTGATTACCGCCGCCGATCTTGGTACACCGCTGAAACTCTCGGCGGGCAAAAAGCGCCACGCTTTGGTGACGTTGAAAGCCTGAAACACAGGTCATATTTGACTATAAAATGAACATTCTGCCGCGCCCTTATACATCTGGGCGCGGCATTTTATGCTCACTCGAATGTGCATTTGGACCCGCCCGTGAAACTTGAATGCTGCGGCAGCACAAGTCATACTGGGCCTATGACCTGTTCTAAACCATCTCACCCCAAACAGATCGCATTGGTGTCTCTCTGTTTCGGCCTCGTCTTTGGCGCATCCTGTGCCGGGACGGCCAATGCGGACTCCTGGTTGCTTGGCGAGGGCTGGGTGATGTTGGGCGCCACAGATGGGCTTGACCACAGCTCAAAGGACGAAGCCCTGACGTTCGGTGGCAATGGCACTTGGTCGACGCACGGGGATGGCCTAGGCCTGAGCTTTGGCGCATTTGGCAATCTTGGGCGGTTGCACGAGACCTATGCCGCCGTGACCTGGCAGACCGTGCAAGGGGACCGGTTTTCGGTTGGCAATCCGCGCCCGGCCTATGATCTCTTTGCCCGCCCTGCCCTCACCGATGTGTTTTTGTCGGCGGCCCTTGAGCGCAGTGAGGTGGGCCTTAGCCGCGCCACGGATGGCACGATCACCGAGCCGAAATACCTACCGCTTGGGGCCTCTTACACCCGCAATGGGGCGGCGATGTCGCTGCACTATGTTGAAAACTATGACACCTATATCCTGGGCGTCTCTGGGCGTATGGATCTCTCCGATATGAGCGTTGATGCTGCTCTTGAGCTGGTCGATGGCGACACGACCAAGGCCAATGCGAAACTGCAACTGAACCGCGACCTGGGGCCCGGCGCGGCCTCGGCCAGCCTGTTTTACAGCGGCGCCAATGCGGCGGGCACGGAATTGGAACTGGCCTATCGCCATCCGGTTGGGGGGCGTGTGACCCTGAGCGAGATCGTCTCTGTGCCGCTCTCGGAGCCGGATCAAGCGCTTGTGGCGCTGGGGGCGCAGGTCGGGCTTGGCGGGGCGTGGTCTTTGAATGCGGCGGCGTCCTATGCGGACACGCAAAGCGCCTTTATGGCGGGGCTGCGGTTGGAGTTTTAATCCGCTGCACATACAGCGGCACATACAAAAGGGCGCCCGAAAGCGCCCTTTGATCTTTGTCTCACGCTATGGCTTAATCGGTGACTTTGACCGATGTCATCACATCCGGCGCGCCGATGACGGCCCCGTTCGGACCTGTGCCACGCTTGATCGCGTTGACCACATCCATCCCCTGCGTCACCTTGCCGACCACCGTGTATTGGCCATCGAGATGCGGCGCGGGGGCGAACATGATGAAGAACTGGGCATTGGCGCTGTTCGGGTTTTGCGACCGCGCCATGCCAACGACGCCGATGTCAAAGGTCTTGTCAGAGAACTCGGCTTTCAGGTCATCAAAATGCGACCCGCCACGTCCAGCCATCTGCATGGAGAAGCCCTCCGCGCCCATTTTGCCGTATTCAACATCGCCGGTTTGCGCCATGAAACCGTCGATCACGCGGTGGAACACCACGCCATCATAGGCGCCCTCATTGGCAAGTGCGGTGATTTGGGCGACATGACCGGGGGCCACATCCTCGAACAGGTCGATATGGACCACGCCACTGGCCTCGCCTTCAACCGTGATGTCGAGCCCGGTCGCAAAGCTTGGCGCGGCCACGCAAATGGCCAGAGCTGTCAGAGCGGATTTAAACATCGGCGGCCACCTTCATGGAGACCATGACATCGGGCTCACGCGGCGGCTCGCCACGGGTGATTTTATCGACAGCGTCCATGCCCGAAATCACCCGGCCATAGACCGTGTATTGGCGATTGAGGAAATGGTTGTCGGAAAAGTTGATGAAAAACTGCGAGTTGGCAGAGTTCGGGTTTTGGGCGCGGGCCGCACCGATGGTGCCGCGATCATGCGGAATGCCGGAGAACTCGGCTTCGACATTGGGCAGATCAGAGGCACCCGTGCCGGCACGACGCGGCTCATAGTCTTTGGTTTTGTTGCCAAACTGCACATCGCCGGTTTGCGCCATAAAGCCGTCGATCACGCGGTGGAACACAACGCCATCATAGGCGCCAGAGCGGGCCAGTTCTTTCATCCGGTCGCAATGTTTGGGCGCGATTTCGGGCATCAACTCGATGACCACTTCGCCGTTTTCAAGCGTCAGGATAATCGTGTTTTCGGGATCTTTAATTTCGGCCATGGAAGCCTCCTCACCATCATAATTTCGCGCACTCTAAAGCGGCACGCGCGCGAGGGAAAGAGGCAAGCGCGCACAGAGGGGCAGCCCGGAGTTGACGAAAGCGTGTCTAAAGCGCAAACAAGGGCCAAAGATGCTGTAACCTCCCCGAAAGGACGCAAACATGGCATGGAAAACCCTCGACGACATGGATTTGGACGGCAAAGTGGTGCTCACACGGGTGGACATCAACGTCCCCTTTGAGGCGGGCCATGTCACCGATGCCACCCGGATTGAGCGGATCAAACCCACGATCGACGATATTTTGGCGAAGGGCGGCAAACCCGTCTTGATGGCGCATTTTGGTCGCCCGAAAGGTCAGGTTGTCCCCGAGATGAGCCTTGGGTTGATCACGGATGCGGTGGCCAAGGTCTTGGGCGTAACGGTGAAATTTGCCAGCGATTGCATTGGCGCACCGGCGAAAACGGCGGTGGCGGATCTTGGCGCGGGTGAGGTGCTTTTGCTTGAAAACACCCGGTTTCATGAGGGCGAAACCACCAACGATCCGAAATTCGCCGCCTCCTTGGCGGCTTTGGGCGATGTCTATGTCAATGACGCCTTCTCGGCGGCGCACCGTGCCCATGCGTCGACCGAAGGTTTGGCGAAATTGTTGCCCTGCTGCGCCGGGCGGTTGATGCAGGCGGAGCTTTCCGCGCTTGAGGCCGCTTTGGCGACGCCGGAGCGCCCGGTGGAGGCCGTGGTTGGCGGGGCGAAAGTGTCAACCAAGCTGGATCTGTTGGGCAATCTGGTGCGCAAGGTCGATTATCTGATCATCGGCGGCGGCATGGCCAACACATTTCTGGCCGCAGAGGGTGTCGATGTCGGCAAATCCCTGTGCGAACATGATTTGGCGGAAACCGCGCTTGAGATCGTGAAAAAGGCCGATGAGGCGGGCTGTGAGATCGTTTTGCCAATCGACGTGGTCGTGGCGCGCGAATTTAAAGCCAATGCGGCAAACGACGTCGTACCGGTGACCGAATGCCCAAGCGATGCAATGATTTTTGATGCCGGCCCGGCCTCTGTCAAACGCATCATCGAGATCATTGATGGCGCAAAAACATTGATCATGAACGGCCCGTTGGGCGTGTTTGAATTGACCCCATTCCACACCGGCACCTTCGCAATGCTGGCGGAAATTGAGGCGCAGACCAAAGCCGGCAAGCTGATTTCAGTGGCGGGTGGTGGCGACACGGTGTCGGCGATCAACATGGCAGGCTCTGCCGATGGGTTCACCTATATTTCGACCGCAGGCGGCGCGTTCCTTGAGTGGATGGAAGGCAAGGCGCTTCCGGGGGTTGTGGCGCTTGGTTAAATGCGCCCCTCTTTGACAAAGATAAAGGCCCGCGCGATCCCCCCGTGTGGGCCTTTTCCATCAGGGGGCCATCGTGGGGCTATGGCGTCACAGCATGGTGGCCATGTCCCGCACGGTTGCTCCAAATCAAATCCTTTGCCTGCAAAACCGCCTAGCGTGCCACATGACGGGGCCGTGAGCGCAATCATCCAAAATGTTAGCGCCACCACGATTGCGACAAACCGCAGGGCACGGTAACCCGGAGCAAGACCCGCAGCCTCCCCTTGATGAGGGGTCACGTGAGCAACGAGTGAGCCAAAGAGGATACAGATGTCTATTGAACAAATGACCGCCAAGATGAGCGAAGGCCAAGGCTTTATTGCCGCACTGGACCAATCGGGTGGCTCGACACCCAAGGCGCTGAAACTCTATGGCGTTGAGGAAAGCGACTATAACGGCGAAGCCGAAATGTTTGACGCGGTGCATGCGATGCGCTCGCGGATCATGCAATCTCCGGCGTTTACCGGCGACAAAGTGATCGGTGCGATCCTGTTTGAAATGACAATGGACCGCGATGTGGCGGGCAAACCGACCTCGCATTACCTTTGGGAAGAAAAGGGCGTTGTGCCGTTTTTGAAAATCGACAAAGGGCTTGAGGCCGAAGACAACGGCGTTCAATTGATGAAGCCGATGCCGGGTTTGGACGATCTTTTGGCCCGCGCGTTCAAATTGGGCGTGTTTGGCACCAAAGAGCGCTCCGTGATCAATGCCGCCAACCCGGTGGGGATCAAAGCGGTCGTGGATCAGCAGTTTGAGATTGGCGAGCAAGTGATTGCGGCGGGTCTGATGCCGATCCTTGAGCCGGAAGTGACCATCACCATTGCGGACAAGGCCGAGGCCGAAGCGATCCTGCGCGAGGAGATTTTGACCCATCTCGACGCCTTGGATGAGAGCAAAAAGGTGATGTTGAAACTGTCGCTGCCCAGTGTTGCGAATTTCTACAAACCGCTGGTCGATCACCCGCGCGTTTTGAAGGTTGTGGCGCTGTCTGGCGGCTATTCCCGCGACGACGCCAACGCCATCCTGAGCCAAAACACCGGCATGATCGCGTCCTTTTCGCGTGCTCTGTCCGAAGGGTTGAACGCCAAACAAACCGACGCGGAATTTGACGCCACGCTACAAGCGGCCGTGGACAGCATCCACGCGGCCTCCATCGCGGGCTAACCCTCGCCCTATGAAACCCCCGCCCTATGACAAGACGGCAAAGCGCTCCAATTCTGGGGCGCTTTGTTTTTGAGAGCTTTTTTCTGCCGATGATTCGTTTTTGGGATTCACAGAGCGAATCACTTGTGTCATAAGAGAGTTACGGAGCGACCCGACCAAAGAGGTGGCCCGTTTGAGGCAGTACAGGTGCCAAAAGCACCTATCATACAAAGGTAAGAAGCCTATCATGGCTCATCCGCGCAAACGTCCGTCGCTGGCCGTGCTTTTGTACACCGGCGTGATTGTCACCTTGGGTGGCTATTTCACTTTTGCCTCCGTGCAGGGTGAGTACGGACTTTTTCGCCGTCTGCAGATCGAGGCTGAATTGTCGAGTTTGCAGACGGTGAGCGGCCAACTTGACGAAGAGTTGGCGGTGATGCGCAACAAGACGATGCGCCTGTCAGACAGCTATCTTGACCTTGACCTTCTGGACGAACAGGCGCGCGATATTTTGGGATACCTGCGTTCGGATGAGATCGTCATTCGCTAAGGCCGCACAAGGCCCAAGGCGGATCACCAAGGACACACGAGCAAAACGAGTCCCGATATGAAAGCCATTTTCCCGACCCGCCTGACGCGCCGTTCCAAATTAGGTTTTGCGGGTCTTTTGCTTGGCGCGCTCATGGCGTGCAGCGGCGGCGGAAACCCACCACGGGACCCCGAAAACGCTTGCTCCATTTTCAAAGAACGCCCGCATTACCAACAGGCGCTCAAAGCATCGGAACGCAAGTGGGGCGTCTCAATTCCGGTACAAATGGCGCTGATTTATCAAGAATCCACCTTTCGCGCGACGGCCCGCCCGCCGAAACGCTATGTGCTGCTCATCATCCCGAAAGGCCGGGCCAGCTCGGCGCGCGGCTATGCTCAGGCGCTCGACGGCACCTGGGACGACTACCGCAACGGGCCGGGGCGCGCCGGTGCCAGCCGCAGCAACATCCGCGACGCCACCGATTTCATCGGCTGGTATGTCTCGACCAACAATGCCGCCCTAGGGATCGCGAACACGGACGCCCGCAACAGCTATCTGGCCTATCACGAGGGCCGCACGGGCTATCGCCGCGGGTCGCATAATGGCAAGACGTGGTTGTTGAATGTGGCGGATGGGGTGGCCGCACGGGCCGCGCGCTATGAGGCGCAGCTTATCAGCTGTCGTTAAGGGCGCCGGATCAAAGCTATTCCTCAAACGCATAGCTGCGTCCCAAATTGCAACTCAAAAAAACCGTGCATTCGTGACGTTGCGTCTGTATTATATAGTTTAATACTAAACTAAACCCTTTTACGCCTTTTCCTCATCGGGAAAAGCGGAAAAGGACCGCGCTTCTTTGAGGGGTGTGGGCGCCTTGCACAGCATTCGTCACGCGGATGTCACGCAGACCACTTTATATGTCGGACTTTGGAGGAGGAGGCCATATGGCAACCCGGAAATCAGCATCCACGCCGGCGAGCAAAGCGAACGTCTCGAAAGACGAATTGCTCGCCTATTACAAGGATATGCTTCTTATTCGCCGTTTTGAAGAAAAGGCCGGCCAGTTGTATGGCATGGGCCTGATCGGCGGCTTTTGTCACCTGTACATCGGCCAGGAGGCGGTTGTGGTTGGGCTTGAGGCCGCCGCCAAAGAGGGCGACAAACGCATCACCTCTTACCGCGATCACGGCCATATGTTGGCCTGCGGCATGGACCCGAAAGGCGTGATGGCCGAATTGACCGGGCGCGAAGGCGGCTATTCCAAAGGCAAAGGCGGCTCCATGCATATGTTCTCGAAAGAGAAGCATTTCTATGGCGGTCACGGCATCGTCGGCGCACAGGTGCCGCTGGGTGCGGGTCTGGCCTTTTCCGACAAATACAAAGGCAACGACAATGTGACCTTTGCCTATTTCGGTGATGGCGCGGCGAACCAAGGTCAGGTCGCTGAAACCTATAACATGGCCGAAATTTGGGACTTGCCGGTGATTTTCGTCATCGAAAACAATCAATACGCCATGGGCACCTCGACCCAACGCTCGACCAAATCGCCGAGCTATTGGGGACGTGGCGCGGCCTACGGGATCGAAGGCGAAGAAGTCGACGGCATGGATGTTTTGGCGGTCAAAGAGGCCTCAGAGCGGGCCACGGCGCATTGTCGCGCGGGCAAAGGCCCCTACATCCTTGAGGTCAAAACCTATCGCTATCGCGGCCACTCGATGTCCGACCCGGCGAAATACCGGACCCGCGAAGAGGTCCAGAAGATGCGCGAAGAGCGCGATCCGATCGAGGCCGTGCGGTCCATTCTTTTGACCGGCAACCACGCCACGGAAGACGATCTCAAAGCCATCGACAAAGACATCAAAGCGGTGGTGAACGCCTCTGCTGAGTTCGCGAAAGAAAGCCCGGAACCGGCACTGAGCGAGCTTTGGACTGACATTTATGCGGATGAAATTCCGCAGCACGACGCCTGATTTGGGAGGATAGACGACAATGGCTACCGAACTGCTGATGCCCGCGCTGTCTCCGACCATGGAGGAAGGCACGCTTGCGAAATGGCTCGTCAAAGAGGGGGACACCGTGTCCTCCGGCGACATTATCGCGGAAATTGAAACCGACAAGGCGACGATGGAATTCGAAGCCGTGGACGAAGGGATCATGGGGAAACTCCTGATCGCGGAAGGCACGGAGGGCGTGAAAGTGAACACCCCCATCGCGATCCTCGTGGACGAGGGCGAAGACGCCTCCAACCTGTCTGCCTCAGGCCCGGCTGAAGAGGCGGCAGCGGTTGAGGCAGCGGCCCCTGCCCCGGCCAAAGCGGCCGCCAAAGCCGCCGCACCGATCGTGTCGAAAGCGGTCGAACCGGATTACCCGGCGGGCACCGAGATGAAACAACAAACGGTGCGCGAAGCATTGCGCGACGCCATGTCCGAAGAGATGCGCCGCGACGACAGCGTGTTCCTGATGGGCGAAGAGGTGGCCGAATATCAAGGCGCCTATAAAATCTCCCAAGGCATGTTGGACGAATTTGGTCCGAAACGCATCATCGACACACCGATCACCGAGCATGGCTTTGCCGGAATCGCGACCGGGGCGGCCTTTGGTGGTTTGCGTCCGATCGTTGAATTCATGACCTTTAACTTTGCCATGCAGGCGATCGACCACCTGATCAACTCTGCCGCCAAAACGCTTTATATGTCTGGCGGTCAGATGGGCGCACCGATGGTGTTCCGGGGGCCGAACGGCGCGGCGGCCCGTGTGGGCGCGCAGCACTCGCAATGTTATGCCGCATGGTATGCGCATATTCCGGGTCTGAAAGTGGTCATGCCTTACTCGGCAGCCGACTACAAAGGCTTGATGAAAACCGCGATCCGCGATCCGAACCCGGTGATCTTCCTCGAAAACGAAATCCTGTATGGGAAGTCGTTTGAAGTGCCCGTGATGGACGATTTCACCATCCCGTTCGGCAAGGCGCGGATTTGGCGCGAGGGCACGGATGTGACCATCGTCTCCTTCGGCATCGGCATGACCTATGCCTTGGAAGCGGCGGACAAACTGGCCGAAGAGGGCATTTCCGCGGAGGTCATCGACCTGCGCACCCTGCGCCCGATCGACTATGACACGGTGATTGCCTCTGTGATGAAAACCAACCGCTGTGTGACCGTTGAAGAAGGCTTCCCGGTCGGCTCCATCGGCAACCACATCTCCTCGGTGATCATGCAAAAGGCGTTTGATTATCTCGACGCACCGGTGATCACCTGTGCGGGCAAAGATGTGCCCATGCCCTACGCCGCCAATTTGGAAAAACTCGCGCTTGTGACCACGGCTGACGTGATCCAGGCCGTCAAAGACGTCACCTACCGTTAAGGAGAAAAGACAATGGCAATTGAACTACTTATGCCCGCGCTGTCTCCGACGATGGAGGAAGGCACTTTGGCGAAATGGTTGGTCAAAGAGGGTGACACGATCTCTTCTGGCGATGTGATCGCGGAGATCGAAACCGACAAGGCGACGATGGAATTCGAGGCGGTGGACGAAGGTGTCATCGGCAAGATCCTTGTGGCGGAAGGCACCGAGGGTGTGAAGGTCAACGCGGCCATCGCGATCCTGTTGGAAGAGGGCGAAGACGCCTCTGCGATGGACAACATGGGGGCGGCTCCCGCCCCTGCGACAGCTGAAGCGGCTCCGGCTGAGGCTTCGAAGGCAGAGGCCAGCGCTGCGACCCCAGCCCCGGCAGCTCCGGTTGCGGCGTCTGGCGAGCGCATCTTTGCCTCACCTTTGGCGCGTCGGATTGCGGCGCAAAAGGGTCTCGACCTGGCCACCATGAGCGGCTCTGGCCCGAAAGGCCGGATCGTGAAAGCCGATGTCGAAAACGCAACGGCAGCACCAAAAGCGGAGGCTTCGAAAGCCGCCGCAACCACCGATACCGCCCCTGCGAAAGCGGCCCCAACGGGTCCGACCGCAGATGTGGTTGCGAAGATGTATGCGGATCGCGCGTATGAGGAAATCAAACTCGACGGGATGCGCAAAACCATTGCCGCGCGTTTGACCGAGGCGAAACAGACCATCCCGCATTTCTACCTGCGCCGCGACATCAAACTCGATGCGCTGTTGAAATTCCGCGCTGAGTTGAACTCTCAGCTCACCGGTAAAGGTGTGAAACTTTCGGTCAATGATTTCATCATCAAAGCCGTCGCCAATGCGCTGCAAGAGGTCCCAGAGGCCAACGCAGTGTGGGCCGGTGACCGTGTGTTGCAGATGAAATCATCCGATGTGGCCGTGGCTGTGGCGATTGAGGGCGGGCTGTTCACGCCGGTGCTCAGGGACTCGGACATGAAGTCACTGTCGGCTCTCTCGAAAGAGATGAAAGACCTCGCCCACCGTGCCCGCGACCGCAAGCTCGCACCCCATGAGTACCAAGGGGGATCGTTCGCAATCTCCAACCTCGGCATGTTCGGCATCGACAATTTCGACGCCATCGTGAACCCGCCGCATGCGGGCATCTTGGCCGTCGGCGCGGGTGTGAAAAAGCCGGTTGTTGGGGATGATGGCGAGTTGACGGTTGCAACGGTGATGAGCGTGACGATGTCCGTGGATCACCGGGTGATTGACGGCGCTTTGGGAGCGAACTTGCTCAAAGCCATCGTTGATAATCTGGAGAATCCGGTGGCGATGCTGGCGTAAGAGAACGCGCGGCGAAGGTATTTCTCCGCGCATTTACGACACCTTAATGGCACACAAAAACGCCCTGCCGGACATGTCCAGCAGGGCGTTTTTATTTTGGATTGAATAAAATTTATTTGTCGCGCGCGCCGATGAGTTGGTTCATCGACACCGACGGTTGCGAACAGCCCGCCTCGCCCACCACTTTGGCCGGAACGCCCGCAACCGTGGTGGCGGGCGGCACGTCGGCCAGGACAACGGAGCCAGCAGCGATGCGCGAGCAGCAGCCAATTTTGATGTTGCCAAGCACCTTGGCCCCAGCGCCGATCAGGACGCCATCACCGATTTTCGGGTGACGGTCTTCGTCCTCTTTGCCGGTGCCGCCCAAGGTCACATCATGCAGGATCGACACATTGTCGCCGATGACGGCGGTTTCGCCAAAGACCAGAGAATGGGCGTGATCGAGGAACAGGCCCTTGCCGATGCGGCACGCGGGATGGATGTCGACGGAGAATTGCTCCGACATGCGCATTTGGAAGAAATAGGCCAGATCACGACGACCTTCGCGCCAGAGCCAATTGGCGACGCGGTGGGCCTGAATGGCTTGGAAGCCTTTGAAATAAAGCAAAGGTTGGATGTAACGATGACACGCCGGGTCGCGCTCATAAACGGCGGAAATATCAGCGCGCGCGGACTCGGCCAAGGACGGGTCAGAGGCATAGGCGGCATCAGCGATTTCGCGGATGAGCTGTTCTGACATCTCAGCAGAGGCCATTTTTTGCGCGATGCGATAGGCCAAAGCGGCCTCAAGCGTTTCATGGTGCAGGATACAGGCATGCACCATCCCGCCCAACAGGGGCTCAGCATCCACGGCCTGACGGGCCTCGGAAACGATTTGGGTCCAAACCGGGTCGAGTTTGGACAGGTGAGTGCGTGTTTTGGCCATGCGCTTTTCCTCTTTTGAGAGAGCTTACTATAGATAGGCCTGATTTCAAAAGAGCAAGAGTGCGATCGGGTGAAACGATGTGAATTTGAGGTGCGCAAACACAAAAAGCCCCGCGCCGGGAACGGCACGGGGTATAGAATGTGTTGAGGGATGAATTATTCAGAGGGCAGCGTGAACTGCAAACAGTGGATGGCCAGACGGAGTGTGCCAGCCGTGAAATCCCCGCCTTCAGCCGTGAGGATAAGATCTTCACTGGAGTAATAGGTCAAAGGTGTCCCAGTCAGGCCACGCAACCAACTGCCTTGAGCGGGCGACAGGCCGGAACCATAGCGGTTTGTGGACCCGGAAACGCCCAATGAGAACCCGGTGAGGCCCGACCCCGTAATATCGGCTAGTACACGGCCGGTGACGCCGTACACAACGGATTGCCCCGGAATAGCGTAGACGGCATTGGACGTCGGCCCGGCAGAGAGCACATGATCTACCTCAATCACCTTTGAGATCATCCCCGCCCCATGCGCGGAAAGAGTCTGCATCCCGAGCACCCAACCGGCCCCATCGTGCCCCGCCCAACCGTTTTGATCGGCAACATAGGCCCGCATCCCCAAGCTGGCGGGTACAAAAGCCCAGCCGCCGTTAACGTAAAGCGCAATCGCGCCCTCCTGCCCAGCCCACTCATTCACAGCAGCCGCCCCCACCCCGTAGGCCTCCCCTTCTTGCGGGGTCAGCGGTGGTGTGTTGAGGGTGACCGATTGGAGCGTGAGTTGCAGCAACCCGTCGATCCGGGTCAGCGCATCGTTGACGGTTACATGCTTTTGCGCTTGTGACGCTTGCAGCAGCGGCAATTCAAAGCGGGATGTGTCACTCATTGATCTCAATCCTTTGGAAGAGGCCCGGTCCGAAACTCTCAGACATCTGGGCAACATGGATTTCATACGCGCCGGTCACGCCGTCGCTGGTTTTCTGGCTCGCGGAGTAGGTCCAATTTGGGGCCGCCACGACGCTTTCGCGCAGAATGGACCCGCCCTGAACGACCCGCACAACATAAAGCTCGGAGGCCTCGCCAAGCGGCACTTCGACCGATTGCCAACTGTCCCCGTCGATCCGTGTGCGCCGCACCCAAGTCAGTTCTGTGTCGCCCGAGAGGGCCATCTGGGCTTTGAGATGCGCCGGAGCGTAGGGGCGCAGGCCGATCCCATCGAAGGCTTCGACCAAATGCTGATAGCTTGGATCGTCATAGCCGCGTTGTGACGGGCCTATGCGGTAATGACGCGCGAGGCCACGAGCCGATTGGGCAATGTCGATTTGTCGAAGCGCCGAGTTCAACAGGACAAAGCGAGATCCTGCAGGCCAGCTTGCCATCAATCCATCGGTCCCCACCTGTCCACGCAACCGCAAGGACAGATCGTAGGTTTGCGGCGCAACCAATTCTGCAGTGGCAAACTGGAACACTTCCCAATTGCCAGACGATCCATCGCCAATCGCGGCGACATTGGCACCATTCAGAACATCAATGAGGCCGACCGAGGCCAGCTCTCCTTTGGTCAGCTTGACCCGCAAAGCCGCCCCCCGATCCCAAACCGCAGGCTCCGCACTCTCAAGCGCCGTTTGCGTCACACCAATGGTGGCCCAAGTTGGCAATAACGTGTTCAACTCATAGCCACTGTCTGATGCAGAGCCATAGACCGCTGCAGACCCCGGCCAGGGGTTTGCCGTGACCGCAACATGCGGCGCATGAGGCGTTTCATCCCCGGTCAAAAGCGGAAGATCCAAGAACAACGGATAGACCGGCACAGGGGCCGCAAACGGCTTGGCCTCAATGATGTCTTCAACCGCATCAGAGGGCACATAGATTTCTTGCTCGACCCGCACCGCTTCGATCTGTTGTAAATCACCAAATGTGGCGTGATCGACCCGATACCGCAATGCGCCGTCCTCCGAGGTCACGGTGATCACATCACCAGCCCCATAAGAAAACAGCGATGGAGGGAGCGAAAATCGGGCCGTATCTCGCGCCACCCGCGATTCTGCCAACCATCGTTCCACAACCTGCCGCCCCTCTGAGCGCGTGAGAGCCAAAGGCAATTCAGATTGGGACATAAGCCGGCTTTGTTCATCCGGAAACATGGCCTCTTCGGCGCGGGCAGCATAATCCCCGTCCGCATCGACAAAGGTGAGTTTCACCCGGCCCGCCACTTCCGCTTCTGGGGCACGGGTCCGTTCCAGAACCCCGTCCAACTCATCGGAGACCGCCATTAGATCTTCGCTCAGCGCAACCTTTTCTTTGCCATCGCGAGATCGGAAAATCAGCCGACCTTCGCGTTCGATGGCCTCAAAGCCAAAGGCCAACATAAGCGGCTGCAACGCAGAGCGGGCCCCCGAGATATCGCTGACGCTATAGCCACGCAAAACGCCCCAAAGCTCACTCACGTCAAGTTCATAAACACCTGAACGCGCACAGATTTCTGTAACAACATCAGCCAGAGATCGCGACGTGCTGCGGCCATTCAACCAATGTCCTCTTGCGTAATTGTCACCATCACTCCAGACGGAGGTGACAGCCGGAAAAGCCGGATAAGGCCTTCCGTCCCAAGCCCAAACATGGGCCCGGCTCATGTCGATCATTGGGCCATCATAAATGTCTGACATCGGGTTATGGCTCTCATCTTTCCAGTATTCCGTCATCGCCCGGACATACTGAAGCTGAATGAAATCATCCCGGCGCCCGGAAGAATACTTTGGGAGTGCGCTTTCCGACGATTTCGCATCCAAAAACTTGTTGGGTTGATTGGTCGCCTTATCAATCGCGGCACAGCCCATTTCAGTAAACCAAATCGGCTTGGACCCAGGCACCCAGGCCGTGGGTGTCTCATTGCGCACACCGCCGACCCGTTCGTGATGATCGTTCTGCCACCAGCCCCGAATGTCTTTGTAGCGCCAGACCCAATCTTCACCGTAAGTGCCATCTACAATCGGGGTGCGGATTTGTGCCTTGTCGTGCTCATCAAACGCATAATACCAATCATACCCCTCACCGCCTTCGATGTTGGCCTTGAGATACTCAAGGTTATAGATCGAGCCAAAATCGGCATCGGCATGATCATCACCATCCCGCCAATCCGACAGCGGCATGTAATTGTCGATCCCGATAAAGTCGATGTTTGCATCGGCCCAAAGCGGATCAAGGTGGTAATAAAGATTGCCATCCGCTTGGTAGCCAAAATATTCTGACCAATCCGCCGCATAGCCAATCTTACATTGTGTTCCAAGGATACCGCGCACGTCTGCGGCAAGCTGGACCAAGGCGTCAACGGCAGGGAAACCAGCCGCACCGCGAATACGCGTCAGAGACCGCATCTCTGAGCCGATACAAAATGCCTCAACCCCACCTGCCAGCGCACACAGATGCGCATAATGCAGGATCATCCGACGATACGAAAACTCGGCTGGCCCCGTGTAAGACACGGTTGATCCGGAGGCTGTAAAATCCGTTGCCTGTGCGGTCCCAAAAAAGGCGGCAACCTCGGCATCTGCGGAGGCAGTGCCATCTGTGGTCCCCGAAATGCCGGGAGCCAAAGACGTGGTAATGCGCCCCCGCCAGGGCAGTGTCGGCTGTTCAAGCTCTCCCGTCCACGGATCAACCAAGCCATTCCCTGAAAGCTGATCCATCAGAATAAATGGATAAAACACAACCTCCTGCCCCGCATCATGCAACGCATGAATGGCCTGAACCACGGACTGGTCTGTCGGCGTCCCGCCATATACAGACCGATCATCAGCATCACGCGGCACGAGGCTTGCAGAGCCACGCGACACCCCAGACACAGACCATGGCATGTTCGACGCATCCGCCTCCGCTTGCTCTACCTTCGGCTGTAGTTGACAGAATCCGCAGCGCAAATCATCCCCGAACCAAGACACCACAAGTGACGTCGATCGACAGGATTTCAACTCCTGCGACATTGCCGTCAAAGAGGTTGTGAAATCGGGTTGACCTGAGGCGGAATTGACGTTGGACGCTGAGACATCCCCCGCGCCGCCTTGCAAATATACAGGCGTCGTCGCCAACGCGTATTCCCCCGTCCCAGGGATCATCGCGACGGCTTCGATCAAATGGGTCAAATCGCTCTTTTGCCCCTCGGCCTGATCTGGACGCATCACCTCAAACGTAAACTGCGGCACCCGGTTGCCAAATGGCGTCAAATCAACGTCTTCAAGCACAACATAAGCAATGCCGCGATATGCGGGCACTTCTCCCGCCCCTTCCACGGCTTCCATTTTAGGGTCTGGAACCTGATCCTCTGTGCCCGCGTAAACGCGCATGTTCAACGTGCTGACATCAATCTCAGTGCCATCGGCCCAGACCCGGCCCACACGAGAAATTTCACCTTCACATAGGGCAACCGCCAAAGACACCGAATAGCTATACTGCTTGACTGTGGGAGCGCTTGGAGCCCCTTTGCCCCCACCACCCGATGTGGCGACATTCTCCTGAAATTCGGTCGCCCAGATCACCTGTCCACCTACGCGCATCCGCCCGTAAATCTGCGCAACAGGCGTTCCCTCGGAGGCACCCGTCAGACGGAACCGTTCCACCCGACCGGTTTCCACGGTCTGGCTTCCCGCGCCCATAAGTCGCTGGTCAATCGCACGCCCAAGTGTGGCCCCGATCGCACGGCCAATGACCACAGAAGACAAGCCCAATACACCTCCGCCAACGGAGGCCCCAATCGCCGCGCCTGCGGCTGAAAGTACAATAGTTGCCATTACTTATCTCCCTTAAGTGGGAATGCAAAACAGGCCACAACACGCCTGCGCCATGGTGTGCTCAGAGCATTCTCAACGACGCCGTGACCGGAATAGGCATGAATGAATGAGGGGCTTTCGCCCACCCTTCCGACGATGCCAAGATGCTTGGCCACGGCCCCATCGCGCATTCGAAACAAAAGCACATCACCTGCGGCCATCTCGCTCACCGGCTTGGCAATGAGGTGCTGTTGAGCTGCATACAAAAGCCGCTCTTCGTTCTGCGGCTCACTCCAATCTTTCGTGTAGGGCGGGATCATTTCAGGCTCTTCGCCATAGACCTCGCGCCAAATTCCACGCAATAGCCCAAGACAATCCGTCCCCGCCCCTTTGCAAGAGGCCTGATGCCGATAGGGCGTTCCAAGCCAGCTACGGGCACGATCTGCAATCGTCATATCCATCATTCTAGCCCCCAAAAACCGGAGTGCTTGGGTCACCAAAAATCGACCTGCGGCTGCCACCATCGTTGGTTTTGCCTTGGATCGGATAGCTGGCCAGCCAGTCTTCGCCCGGAATATGCGGAAACCCGCGAAAGTTTAGAAAGTTGTCAAACTTCAACCGACATGTCGCCGCGCGCCGATCACATCCTGCCTCAATCCGAATGAGGTCTCCGGGCGCGACCTCGGCTCTGAGCTCTTCCCAGAGTTCGATTGTCCGCCCATCCGCCGACAGGCGATCATTTTTGATCACCCCCACAAGGTTCGCGGCAGCACCCGTTTGAACACTCAAACGCCCGCGTTCAAACCAACGGTCATCAAATCCCTCGAACGTAGAAAACGAAAATAACTTCCCTTTTTCAACTCGTTCTACCGCAACTTCGGCAAAATACCCCGGCTGATTGAGGTTAAACCCACAGCCTTCTGCGCCCAAAACCGCCGAGCAACCGGGTTGATAGACTCGCCCTTGTGGTTGGTTGAGTTCTTCCGTCAAGCCGCGCAGTTCCGCACGAAAACCGCCGGACACCCGCGTGATCTCGCCAAATGTACCTTTAAACAACAGCACACGCTGATCCACGTCGGCCCAGTTCACAAGCCAAGAGCGCACCAGAGCGCCATCAAAGCGCCCAGCCCGAATGTCACTTTCTTGTACCGAGGCCGAACTCAACGCGCCCAGCGCCTCAGTGTTGTCAACCGACAGACCCGTGGATTGCTCAAGCGCATTGGCCGTAAGACCCGTATCCGCTTTAAAAACAAACCCGTCGAAACTCAGATCATTGTCATGATCGGTAAATCCATAGGTCTCACCATCGCGACGCACCAGCACCCAAGCGCGACACAGCGTCGTCGTCCCACTGGCCAAATGTGTTTGCAAATTCTCTGGAAAAGCCATCAGACTCGCACCTCCACAATCGGCACATTGGGCACTTCTCCCGCCTGAAATGACGCCACAGAGGTGGCGATCCGATTGGTGTCAAACCGTACAGGCACGTCAAATTCATACCCGGCACTCACAGCCGCGTTCTCCGCTGGCGGAGTGGCAAAGGTGATCATCCCGGTCAGGGTATCCACCTCCCAATCAATCGCTTCAAAAAGCTCCTGACCTTGCACACCCGCTTTAACGGTTCCCAACACCGGCTTCTTCACCGGGCGCACATAAACCGCATCCCCAGACTGATAGCTCTTGTTGAGCTGAAATTGTGTGGTTTCACCATCGCCATAGGCGACAATCTGATCCTGGAACCCCACGGCTTCAGATGCCCGGCAGGTCTTGTAATCCGACCAGTCTTTCCACCGAAACCCGTAAAGTTGTCCCTGCCGCGCTTCAAAAAACGCGATAAGCAACTCGATATCATCCAAGGACCGCATCCCAAGCCCAGCGTCATACCGCCGACGGGAGTGCGCCCATGGGGTATTGCGTTCTTCAAAGCCGTTTGCCAACGTCACAACATCGGTGCGCCGTTCTGGTCCCCCAACGGACCCAAAGCTCAGGTTCGCCGGAAATCTCACATCATGAAAACCCATAGGTGTTCCCCTCCATTCGAATGGCGGTTGAGGCCGGTCCCGGCCCGTATTGCGTTATTGATTGCGTTGACCACGGCCCAGCGCACGGCTGAGCTGCGCGGCCACTTGGCTTTGACTGCGCCGAAAACCTTCGACATCCGGCGTGGTGATATTCATCGTGACATTGACTGGACTGCTTGACCCTGATGCCTGAACGCCCAATTTGCCATTGGCCCCGCGCGTCAGTGGCATGATCGCCTCCGCTCCCGCTTCGCCCATAAGACCCGTGCCGCCGCGCATCGGGAAATAAGTCGGGCTGGACACAACGCCGCCCTTGGCAAAGGGCATCACATTGCCCTGTGCAAAAGCCCCGCCCTTTTCAAACGGCATTAGGCCCTGAATGATACTCTCAAGCCCGGAGCCCAGCACCGAACCCACATGGCTCGTCACCGGCTTCAATGCCGCATTGTAAGCCGCATCCAACATCGACGTGCCAACGCCCTTGAGCGCCTGTGCCAGCGTGTCGCCATCAAACACCAAGCCATCAATCGCCTTTTTCAAGCCTCGGGAAATCCCGCGCTCAAGTGCGGACACCTCACGCTGAGTCTCGGCCACCGTTGCCTGAAGCCGCACCATCTCTTGGTTGAATGCCGCCGCCATCGCCTCGGCACCGCCAATGGCGCTTTCCATCTGCGTGACCTTGTCTTCAAAGGCGTCAAGGCCATTTACATCTGTGCCGTTGATCTCAGCCATCGTCTTGCCCTTTCATTGCGCCTTCGTCGGGGAAGGCTTTGGCCAATTCATCGAGCCGGGTGCGGCCCATCGGTGCGGTGCTGCTTCCTGTGCCCAACATCAGCAACAGTTCGGCAGGCGTCAGCCGCCAGAACTCATCGGGTTTCAACCCAAGCCCCCGGATGCCGATCCGCATCAGCGCGGGCCAATCGACCCCCCCCTTATCTGTCATCAGGCTCATTTGCCCCCCCTCATCCAGGCACCATAAAGGCCCGCGTGATCAGCTCTGCGCCAACCCGCGCCGCCTCAAGCGGCCCACCTTCGATCTCTGCCGTCAGAATGTCGTCATAGCGCCCCTTCCAGCCGCCGCCGCGCAGGCCCGCCACAACAACACGCAGCACATCCGCGGACGAAAACCGACCCGCCTCATAGCGCTCGACCAACTCCACCAACGTGTCCGTCTGCAGACCCGCCTCGAGTTCCGCCAACGCCCCAAGCGTGAGCTTCAGAACATGACGTTCACCATCGAGCGTCAGCGCCACTTCACCTTGAAAGGGGTTCGCCATGACTTACACCGCCGTAAAGGTCAGTTGACCCGCCGATGACATCGCCAGCTCATAGGTGGCCTCGCCATTGTAAGAGCCGGCGTATTCGATAGAGGTCAGTTGAAACGCCCCTTCGACAACGCCAAAATTCGGGATGATCACCTGAAAATTGGGCACTTCACCGTCAAAGAAAATCTGGCGTGCGCGTTCATCCGTGCTTTGGTCCTTAAACACACCAGAACCCGAAATCGTGGCACTCTTCACCCCGGCACCACCGAGGAGTTCTCGCCAACCGCCGGAACTTTCCAGCGAGGTCACATCCACGCTTTCTGCGTTGAATGAAATCCGCGTCGCGCGCAGCCCCGCAATGGTTTCGAAAGAGCCGGAGCCAGTCATATCCAGCTTAATGAGAAGGTCTTTGCCGTTTTGAGCAGCCATGGTCGTGTACTCCGTCTTGGAATAATCAGTTGTCTTCAACACGCGCGCGGAATTTCAAATCAATCCTGCGCACATCACTGTCCTGAACGCGCCGGGCCTTGGCCGACACGAAATAGAGCCCAACGAGCACACCGCGGCTCAACGCAAGATCCGCATCGACAAGCACGTCGGAAATGGCCGTGGCCACCTGTTTTGCCGTCAAAAAACCCGCCGTATCCGCCACCACGGACACCGTGAACTCGTGGCGCGCCCCCGCTCCGGTTTTGTCAGACGCATCTGTCACGTCCTCCGGGCCAAGGCTCACATACAAAGAGGGCAAGGTGCCGGCCGGGGCCGCATCGTAAATCGCGCTGCCCACCATCCCCGTCAGCGTCGCATCGGCTACAAGCGCCTGATACACCGCTGTCTGCAAAGCTGCCGCAACACCGTAACTCATGACGCCACCTCCTCACGCGCATTGCAGGTCAGGTAGTGCCCCTGCGGATCAAGCTCTGTCACGGACAAGATGCGAAACATCCGCCCGCCTTCGACAAAGCGTTGATCGGGTTTCGGACGTCGGGGCGATCCAACTGGGGCGCCCCGCACGATGATCTTCATCGGCACACGGCTCACGGTCAGAAAATCCTCCGAGGTCTCAGACCCCGTTCCCGACTGAATGGACGCCCAAAGCGTGCCAACCTGTGCCCAGGTTTCGACATAGCCACCCGCCCCGTCAGAGACCCGATTGGCCTCCTCCAAAACGAGTTTGCGATTAAGGTGAACGACGTCTGCCATCACAAACGCCCTCCAAACAGACGCAGGTTGCGGTAGCGCTCAAGCAGGGCATTCACCCCAAAAGGCATCGTTGCCTCTCCCACCGCCGTCTCATGGCGATGTTCGTAATAATGCGACGCCAAAAGCATCACGGCCTGTGCAAGGTCTGCGGGCAAATCGCCCCAAGCATTTGCAAACCCGGCCGTAAATTCAATCCGCGCTTGTCCGGCAACCGGAATCTGCGGCAACACGAACCCTGTCGAGACAAGCCGGGGGCGGTGCATATCCTGCTCCAGAACATATTTGGCCGGATCAATCGTGGTTTGCGCGCCCAAACGATCCGTAATCACAAAAGCAGTGATCGCACGGACCGGAGCGACAGGAAGCCCCTGCGCGCCAAGATCACGCCACGCCGACAGCGTATAGGTGTAGTCGCGAATGATCAGAACCTTGTTGGTCCGCGCCTCGACAGCCGCCATCGCCGCCCGTAGGAACGTCTCAAGGACCCCGTCCTGAACCCCATCATCGCCGAACCCGGTGCCCAGTCTCAAATGATCTTTGAATTCAGCGACCGGCAATGCCGCGCTTGGCACCTGGGTCTGCTCCATTAACATCATGGTACATCTCCGTTTCCGGGTCCCCCTGGTTGCAGTGAGTATGGATGCGCGTCCCCCCTTGTTGCTCGGACGGAGGGGGAGCAGCTAGACAACACGGGCTTTATGGGGCGCGCATCCATTGCCCATGACCTCACCGATGCGGTGCGGCCATGGGCACGTCTTCAAACGATCTTAGGAGACCGAGAACTTCAGCAGTTTGATCGCTGCAAAGTCAGACACGTCACCGCCCACGCGCTTGGTGGCATAGAACAGCACATGCGGCTTGGCCGAGAACGGATCGCGCAGGATGCGCACGTCCGGGCGTTCGGCAACGGTGTAGCCCGAGGCAAAATCACCAAAGGCAATTGCAGCCGCATCAGAGGCGATGTCCGACATATCTTCCGCGATCAAAACCGGGTAGCCCATCAAACGCGCCGGTTCGCCAGCGGCAAGGCTGTCAGACCACAAGAAACGGCCATCCGCATCTTTGAGCTTGCGCACTTGGCCCGCGGTTTTCGAATTCATCACAAAGGTGCCATTGGCGCGGTACTGTGCGCCCAACGCATAGACCAGCTCCACAATCGCATCCGCCGGATTGGCCGCATCAAACGCGCCATCGGTGCCGGTGGCGACATAGCCAAGGCTGCCCCAAGCCCAGCTGTCATTGGCCACTTGTGCGTGCGCCAAAAAGCCGGTCGGTTTATCAACGCCATCACCGTTGATAAAGGCAGACGCCTCAGCACTGGCGAATTTGTCGGCAATGCGACCGGCAAGCCACGCGTCAATGTCAAACGCAGAGTCGTCCAACAGACGTTGAGAGGCCTTCGGCAAAGCCGACAGCTCAAACAGTGGGATCGAAATACGGTCGATGGTCGGCGTGGAAGTTTCCCCCACGGCGCCAGTTTCCGTGATCCAACCCGAGCCAATATCCGTGGTGTCGATCAGCACGTCATAAGAGGTCGCTTCGACATTCACCACAGTCGCGATGGACCGGATAGACGCGGTGGATTTCAGCACCGATTTGATCACGTCAGAGGTCTGCGGGTCCACAAGATAGCCACCGTCGCCATTGATGGCGGTGGACATGGATTTGCCTTCGAGTTCGACGCCACGCAACGCGTCATCGTCGCCGTTGCGCACATAGGTCACAAAAGCCGATTTGTGGGACATGTCCACATCACGCGCTGCGGACAGGGCCGGACGGCCAAAGGTGTGGGATTTACGATCAAGCATGGTCAGTCGCTCTTCCTGTTCTTGAAGTTTAGATTTGATTTCGATTTGAAAGTCTTTGAGATCACTTACGAATTCGGCCAACGCGGTCTTCACCTCGGTGGCCGGTCCGGTCCCAATATGGGCCCCGGTTTGGGCACCAAACTGGCCCCCCTTATAGGCCGAGGTCTCGGACATACCGGTCCCGGCCTGAAAGCCGCCTTGGGCCTTCATCTCGGTTTTGCTCATCCAAACAATCCTTCGTTGTTGTGTTGGGTATCGCGGGTGACTGCGCTGGCGTTAGCTCTCGCTGGCCAGCTGCTTGCGGGCTCTGGTAAAAGCGTCCGCAAGGTCACGCAGCATCGTCTCGGTCGCATACGGGTCATCCCCCTTTGCCTCCGTGCTCAACCGCGCTTCGGGAAGCATCGGAAATGTCACCAAAGACACCTCCCAAAGTTCCAGTTCGGACAAAAGGCGCGCGCCTTTCGCGTCCTTTTGCGCCTTCACGGTGCGGTATCCGATCGACAACCCGTCAATCGCCCCCGCCTCGATCAGCGCCACCGCTTCGCGACCTCTTGCAACGTCGGTCAGCAGGCGTCCCTTGACATAGAGCCCGCGCGCGTCTTCACGCACCTCGTCCCAAATGCCGATGGGCTGGCTCGGATCATGCTGCCACAGCATCTTCACCGAACGACCCTTCGATTTCAGCGTTTTGCGAGACGTGGCATAGGCCCCTTTCAAAACGACATCGCCGCCTTGATCTGTCAGCCCAAAGAACGAGGCATAGCCTTCGATCTCAACCCCGTCCGTCACCACAATATCTTCGCCCAACCGGCTAAACTTGTGCTCAAGATCGCCTTGAAACTCCTTGTTCATCTCAGTTCCCCTCATCTTCTTGGGTCTGATCCTCAGCGCGCTGAGGTGCGGAATCCGTCGCCAAGGGCGGCAGCCCCAACATCGCGCGCTTTTCTTCCGGGGTGAGGAAATCGGCACTCGCCACCCGGTTCCATTGCGCGTCGCGTTCACTCGACAGCGCGGAGACCTGATCAAGGTCGGGTTTCAGCTCAATCGCCTCCCCCGTGCGCTCAGACAGCCAATGCCCAATCGCCGCCGTCACCTTGCTCACCATCGGCAACACCGTCAGGCGGTAAAACGCCCGGTTCGCCTCTTGGTAATTCGAATAGGTCATGTCGCCGGGGATGCCCAAAAGCATCGGCGGCACCCCAAAGGCCAGCGCGATCTCGCGCCCCGCGGCCTCTTTGGTCTTTTGAAATTCCATGTCGGAGGGGCTGAACCCCATCGGTTTCCAATCAAGCCCCCCTTCGAGCAACATTGGCCGACCCGCATTGCGCGCGCCCTGATGATGGCTCTCCATCTCGCTGAGCAACCGATCATATTGATCCGCCCCCATCGACGCCTGACCATCCATGCCCTTGTACACAATAGCGCCCGAAGGCCGTGCCGCATTGTCCAAAAGGCTTTTCGACCAACGCGAGGCCGAATTATGCACATCAATCGCCGTCGCCGCCGCCTGGATCGGGGACAGCCCGTAATGATCATCCGCCGGGTGAAAGGTCTTGATGTGACAAATCGAGGAATGCCCGTCGATCACGTCAAACCGGTGCTTGCGCCCGCCCACCGCATATTCATAGGCAACCGGCCAACCATCCGCACCGGGCACAAGGTTCATCCGGTCCGAGCGCAACACATGCAACTCCTGCGGTGCCGTGCCCCAGTCGCCAACCGCCTCAAGGTAAGCGTTGCCCGACAGCAAAAGTTGGGCATAGAGCGCCTCAAACAACTCCGCCCGGCCCTGTGCCGGATTGGGACGCGAAATCACCGACAAAAGCGGATGCACGTCATACCGCGCCTCGGCATCCTGCATCACCAAAGGCAATGCCGCCGCCGCTTCCGCAATCAATTTGACCGAGCGAAACCCAACCGGATTGCCGATAAACCCCACCCGCGTCAACGTCACCGTATCGCGCGGACTCCAGGCCACGCGGCCCACGCCGGAAACCGACGCCACAACCGGTCCGGTCGCCGAGGCCTTCGTCTCGGGCATCTCGCTTGCGCCCCGCTTCAGAAAGTCAAACACCATATCCGTGTCTCTCCTCATCTCTTGTCCGGCGATGCCGCTGTGGCATCCATGCCTCCACTGTGCGCGGCCCGCAAAGGACCCCGCCAAGCCTTGGCTGTTACTCTCGACTGTTTCGGCCTCGTGGCATTGGCGCATCCGGGCACCTGCCCCGATCCACCTGACGCACACGAGGCCCGGAAAGGGAGCATGATGGGGTCTTTCACCCTCACCAAACCTGTCGTGGCGCCCGCGCCTCCCCGAGACCTCTCGCGGGCTCTCCCGCCCCTTGGGCCCCTTGATGTTTCCATCCCTGCGCCTTCGGTAAAAACGTTCTAAACGACAGGGTAAAAGAAGTTCTAAGCAGGCCGTGCGCTGCTCCGCGTGACACGCAACACCTAAAGCGTTCGGCCATAAACCTGTTTCACGGGCTTATGGCCGAACGCCCACACCATTGATATGTCCGGCAGCGTCACGCCTTTTCCCGTCTCAGGTTAAAGGCGTGACGCTTTAACCAAGCGTCCGTATCCGTGGCCGCAAATGCCCCGCCGCAGGCACAATCATCAACTCATGCACCGCCCAGACCAGCGCATCCAAACGGTCCGGGCTTCCGGGCGCTTGAAACCCTTGTGCCGTCATCTTGATCATCTGGTCTTCCAGCGCGTCCAACCCGCCCCAAACATGCCTGACCCGGCCCTGATCATAGAGCGCGGCCACAGGTTCCGCCCGCGCGGCCTTGCCCCGCGTCGCGCGCACCGATTTATACGGCACCATCGGATCAATCTGCCGCAGCACGGTTTCGACCAGATCGCCGCCTTGGTTCACCTCCGCCACGATCTTGTCACCCTCCCAACGCGCCAACGCATCAATCGCCGCCTTGGCCCACACGGTCGGGGACGACGCCGACACCGTCGCGTCCTCCAACACATAGGCCCGCCAGTTCTGTGGCGCGCCTTGGGTCACGGCACCCACCACGACGATCCCGCATTCGTCCGATCCCGCATGGCCGGTCACCGGCGGGTCCACCGCCACGACGATCCGGTCAAACTCCGGCAAATCGCCCGCGCGCATCTCTTCAAGCCGGGCCAAAGACCACAGCGCGCCCTCTTCCTCGTCGATCAATACGCCGTCCAGTTCCTGCCGCCCCAATCGTGTCCCCGCATAGCGTGTTTTCACCTCTTCGAGGAACGACGCCGCCAAATTCGCTGCATTCGCCTCTGTCGTCGCATGGGTCGAGACTGTCGAGGACCGTTGCAACAGCGTTTTCAAAATCGCGATGTTGCGCGGCGTCGTTGTCACCACCGCGCGCGGATCATCGCCCAACCGCAGGCCGAACTGCAGCATGTCCCACGCCTCTTGCGGCTTTTTCCATTTCGCCAATTCGTCGATCCAGGCCGCATCAAACTGCGGCCCCCGCAATGCCTCCGGATCATTGCCTGAAAACACCGTCGCCTCCGCCCCATTGGGCCACACCAGCGTGCGCCGCGTTGCCACCCATTTCGGACGCCGATCCGGCGGGCTACAGGCCAAAATACCGCTGTCGCCAAACACCATCACCTCGCGCGCCTGATCATAGGTCTCGCCGACCAAGGCCACGCGTTTGGCCCGCCCCGGATCACAGGCCCGCGATCCTTCCACCATCGCGCGCACCCATTCGGACCCGGCCCGTGTCTTGCCCGCACCGCGTCCGCCCAAAATCACCCAAGTGCGCCAATCCCCCTTGGGTGGCAATTGGTGATCCAAAGCCCAAGCCTCGAACAAAAAAGGGAGCGCCAAAAGCGCCCCCTCATCGAGATCATTGAGAAATTGGTCCTGAACCTCTCGCGGCTCTGAGGCGACCCAGGCCATCAAGGACCTGAGATCGGGCTGCGTCAAGATCAAGTTCTCCGCCCCCAAGCTCTCCGGTTTTGCGTTTGTGGTCATCGAGACGCTTCCTTTCCTCAAACGAAATATTCAGCGCTTTGTTCAGATCCGCCATATGTTTGGCGATCTCGCTCGCCGATTTCGGATCGCCGGCACGCACGCCGTCAATGGCATCGTGAATGGCCCGGATCGCCCGGACCACGCTCTCATTTGCAATCTCAACCAGACTGTCGAGATTGCGGTCATCCCCCACAGATGAAGTCTCTACTTTCATAGGATCTGCCTCTCATGCATTGAATCTCCGCACGAGAGAGGCGAGCGCTTTGATATGGACGGTCCCGCGGGATCGCCCCAAAGAAAAAGCGGCCCATCGCGCGCACCCCCTCAGGCACCCACTCTGGCCGCTTCACCCACGTCTTCTAGCATGCCATAAGGCTGCCATAAAATCGTTCTCACGTCAAGTTATTTAATACTTTCAATAAGTTAACCAACAGAACTCTCGAATTTCCGCACCATTAACCTTTTGCGTTCCCACGCCTTTCCCTCTGAAAACAAACGCGTAATCAAACATCACCGCGCACATAGGAGCGAAGATGAAAGATCCTTACGACGTCCGGCTTACCGCCAATGTTTTTACACTCGGTCCCTCAAAACGAAAAAAGGCGCGATGAACGCGCCCTTCTCTAAATTATATTAAAGCGCCATGCCATAAACCCGTGTTTCAGGTTTGTGGCATGGCGCTTTAATGACTTACTGACTCGCTCTTTGTGCCTCGATCTCGCGCCATTTCACAACATTGGCGTTGTGTTCGGCCAAGGTCTCGGCAAAGGCATGCCCGCCCGTGCCATCCGCCACAAAGAACAGGTAAGGCGTCGTATCCGGGTTCACCGCCGCCTCCAAGGAGGCAAGCCCCGGATTGGCAATCGGTCCCGGCGGCAAGCCCTCGACCACATAGGTGTTATAGGGGCTGTCAGATTGCAACTCAGATTGCCGCAAACCACGCCCCAATACACCGACTCCATTGGTCACGCCGTAAATCACCGTCGGATCGGTCTGCAACCGCATGCCACGTTTCAAACGGTTCTCAAACACAGACGCCACCTGACGCCGCTCTTCCGCCACGCCGGTCTCTTTCTCGATGATCGACGCCAGCGTCAGCATGTCTTCCGGCGTCTCAAACGGCAGCCCCTCGGTGCGCTGCGCCCAGATCGTATCAATCCGCATCTGCTGCGACTCTTGCATCCGCGCGATCAACTCATCCACGTCAGAGTCCGCACGCACCTCATAGCTGTCAGGAGCCAACATGCCCTCTTTCGGCATCTCCTCACCCTCAACGCTGCCGCTGAGGAAATCCGCCTGTTTCAGGCTCTCCACCACGCGCCACACCGTCGTCCCCTCGGCCACCAACACGCGATACCGTGTGTCCGCCTCACCACGCACCTTGGTATAGGCCTCAGGCGTCGCAACGCCCTCTTCGCCCGGCTGAAACTCAACCGTTTCAACATAGGCCGAGGTCGCCGGATCCAACTGTCGCACCTGCATCTGGGCGCGGTTCACCCCAATCCGGTACACCACTTCGGTGCCACAGGTGGAAGCCCCGCCACGGGTAATCAAATCGGTGATCTGCGCCATCGACGCCCCTTCCGGCACCAAAAACGACCCGGCTTTCAACTGCTGCGCTTTGTCGGAATAATCCGCGCCAATGCGGAAAATCGACGGATATGAAATCGCGCCTTTTGAGGCCAGATCATCCGACACCCGGCGCATCGTTGACCCGGAGGGCACGCGCAAACACACCGCCTGCTCCAACGGACCCGCCGCTGTATATTCCCGCTTGCCCCATGCAATCACACCCGCAAACGCGATCAGCACCACAATCAAAAGTGTCAGCGCATTCGAGGCGATAGACCTCCACATCAATCTGTCACCTTCTTCAACACCAGCGAGGCATTGGTACCGCCAAAGCCAAAGGAGTTGGACAGCGCCACATCGATCTCACGCTCGCGTTTCGCGTTCGGCGCCAAATCCAACACCGGCTCCACTGCCGGGTTTTCAAGGTTGATCGTTGGTGGTGCCACCTGATCGCGGATCGCCAGGACACAGAAAATCGCCTCGACAGCCCCCGCAGCCCCCAAAAGGTGGCCGATGGAGGATTTTGTCGAGGACATGGTGGTTTTCGCCGCCGCATCCCCCAAAAGCCGCTCCACAGCCGCCAATTCAATCGTATCCGCCATGGTCGATGTGCCGTGGGCGTTGATGTAATCCACGTCTTTCGGCTCAAGCCCGGCGCGGTTCAGCGCCGCTTGCATCGCCCGGAACCCGCCGTCCCCATCGGAAGCCGGTGCGGTGATGTGATAGGCATCGCCCGACAGGCCATAGCCGACGATCTCCGCATAAATCTTCGCGCCGCGCGCTTTGGCGTGCTCATATTCTTCGAGCACCACAATGCCCGCGCCCTCGCCCATGACAAAGCCGTCACGGTCATCGTCATAGGGCCGCGACGCCTTCGCCGGATCATCGGAGCGTTTGGTCGAAAGCGCCTTACAGGCGTTAAAGCCCGCGATGCCCAATTCGCAAATTGCTGCTTCCGCACCGCCCGCAACCATCACCTCCGCGTCGCCCCACTGAATGAGACGCGCCGCATCGCCAATCGCATGTGCGCCCGTCGAACAGGCGGTCACGACCGAATGGTTCGGGCCTTTAAACCCGTAGCGGATCGACACTTGACCTGAGATCAGGTTGATCAAAGACCCCGGAATAAAGAACGGAGAAATCCGCCGCGGGCCTTTTTCTTTCAGCAAAACCGCCGCATCCGCAATCGACGACAGACCGCCAATGCCCGAGCCAATCAACACGCCGGTGCGCAGACGATCTTCCTCGTCTTCCGGCTTCCATCCCGCATCGGTCAGCGCCTGTTCGGCCGCCGCGATGCCAAAAAGGATGAAATCATCGACCTTTTTGCGCTCTTTGTTCGACATCCAATCTTCGGGGTTGAACGTCCCGTTGGTGCCATCGCCGATTTTCACCTCACAGGCGTAATCGGTGGCCAAATGGCTCGCGTCAAACCGCTGAATCGTGCCCCCGGCCGATTCCCCCGCCAACAGGCGCGTCCATGTTTCCTCAACACCGCACGCCAGCGGCGAAACCATCCCAAGTCCTGTGACAACTACTCGGCGCATTCTGGCCCCCTCATTTTGATCAGCCCTTCAATACACGGCCTTTTCCGCTGATGGAAGTCCGAGACCGTGCTCGGGCGCATTTCCGCAACCGGAAAATCGCCCCATGCCCCTTTGGTCTATGCTGCGCTCCTGTTGCGTAAACCAGATTTTGACGCTTTTCCGGTTATCACGGACCAAAACGCGTGGCCCCGTCTCATGACCTTTAATCTTAAGCGCACTTTTTGGATTTTCCGCTCTGGCCTCGCCCGGATGGCGGTCTTTGGCCTCGCCTCGCTGTTTTTTGTCGCCACACCCGCCTTTTCCGCCCCGTCCTGCCAGCTGGAAAGCTGGCTGAATGCGCTCAATGACAGCGCCAACACCTATATCAAATCCCTCGGCACCGCCGACGAACTCCAAGCCGCCCGCATCTTTCGAACCGAAATGGACCGGTACGAGCGCGACAAATTGCTCAAACAAATCAACGAGGCGGACTTAGGCGCCAATGAACAAGCTCTGTTTGATTTCATCACCTCACGCCACCACTTGCTTGATCTACAGCGTGACAATTGGGGCGAAATGGCCAAGCGCTACGGCGCGGACCCGCGCTTTTCGTCGCAATCTCAAAGCTTGTCACATTTCCTCTCCGCAACCGAATGCGACCCCGATGCTCCGGATTTTCTCGAAGCCGATGGCAAGCAAAAATCAACATTCCTGCGTCGTGTTCGCGAGGGTATCAAAGAAATCGTCGATGTCGTGGCCTCTGAAGACCATGCCTCCTCCGCCCCGACAGCCCTGACCTTCGACCCCGAAAATTTCGATGAATTCCGCCCTGCGGTCGCCCCGCCCTCCGTCGCCGCGCCTGTGACCCTAAGCCCCTCGGGAAACGCCGCTTTTGCCCTTGGGATTTTCACTTTCATCTCCGCCATCACCTCTTGGGCGTGGATGCGCTATGGCATCGTGCAACGCCGCGCCACCCGCTATCCCTGCACCCTGCCTGTGGTGATTTTCGATGGAATCCTGCCGGTCTTCGGTGAGGTGCTCGATCTGAGCCAAATCGGCGCGAAACTCGAAACCACGCTGGAACTGCGCGACCGCCAGAAAATCAAACTCACCATCGGCCCTGTTGTGCGCAAAGCCCGCGTGATGTGGCGCAGCAATTATTTTATCGGTGTGAAATTTGACAAACTGCTCACCGAGGCTGAGATGAAATACCTTTTGGGGGAGTTTGCCCAAAAAATCAGTTCTGAGCGCGCCAAGGCGCAGGCCCTTGGTCAGAATTTCATCCCGCCGGCCTATGACGCGGCAGCGTTGAAACAGGCGCTCCTGTCCTCGGATTGGGGCGAGGACGCACAGGATGACACCCCCTCACCAGATCCTGATCTGGCCGCCTGACCCATCGCTCTCCCCTCAAAGAGGCTCATGCAAAATAAAAACGGCGCTGTAAAACAGCGCCGTTTTAAAACCTTACGATCCTGATTTAGGATCAAAGCCGACTTAAGAGGCTTCCGTGATGAACTTCACTGCGTCGCCAAAAGTCTGGATGGTCTCGGCTGCATCGTCCGGAATCTCAATGCCAAACTCTTCTTCAAAAGCCATAACCAGCTCAACTGTGTCGAGGCTGTCAGCGCCAAGATCGTCGATGAAGGACGCCGTTTCCGTCACTTTGTCCTCTTCAACGTCGAGATGCTCGACAACGATCTTTTTCACGCGATCTGCGATGTCGCTCATGTTCTTTCCTCATAGTTTGGGGCGAAGTGCCCACATTAGCTTTGGCCCTTGGGCCGCTCTTCTTACATGTCCATTGCGAAACGATACTCAAGTCTTCGCTACGGCATACACCACGGTCGCTTTCGCTCCCAAGGCCCAATCTTCGCTGCTCATAGCACAATCCTCCCCCGTGGCAAATGGTTTGTGACCCCACGTTGGACCCAACATGCCAAAAGGCTTTTTTACGCTCAAAGCATCGCCATCCCGCCGTTGACATGCAACGTGGTCCCGGTGGTGTACCCGGATTCTTGCGACGCCAAATACACCACGGCCGCCGCAATCTCTTCCGGCGTGCCCATCCGTGCCGCCGGAATTTGTGCGTTGATCTTGCCTTTTTGATCGTCGCTCAATTTGTCCGTCATCGCCGTGGCAATAAATCCGGGCGCCACACAGTTCACCGTGATCCCGCGCGATGCGACCTCATAGGCCAGCGACTTCGACATGCCGACCATGCCCGCTTTCGAGGCCGCATAATTGGCCTGACCGGGGTTGCCCGTCGCGCCTACGATCGAAGAAATGTTCACAATCCGGCCCCAACGCGCCTTCATCATGCCGCGCATCACGCCTTTGCACAGCTTCATCGTCGAGGTCAGGTTCACGTTCAACACGCTGTCCCATTCGTCATCCGACATCCGCATGAACAGGTTGTCACGGGTGATGCCCGCATTGTTGACCAAAATATCAACCGATCCCATCACCTCAGCCGCCTGTTTCGGCAACGCCTCAACCGCCTCTTTGTCGGACAGGTTGCAGGGCAACACATGGGCGCGGTCTCCCAATTCTGCGGCCAGCGCCTCCAACGGCTCAATCCGCGTGCCAGACAGCGCAACCGTGGCCCCGGCCTCATAAAGCGCCTTGGCAATCGCGCCGCCAATGCCACCCGATGCACCCGTGATCAGCGCATTTTTTCCTGTCAGATCAAACATGTGACTCTCTCCCGAAGCGTCCTGCTTCTTTTGTCTTTACAATATTTCGGGCAATATCCCGTGGCGAGCCGATCCTTGCAAAAGGTCCGGCGAGGGGCCGCGCCCCTGCCCTTTATTCTTTGAGTTTTGCGATGTCTTCGGGCGTACCGATGGCCGTGCAAGCGATGCTCTTGTCAATCCGCCGCACCATGCCGGACAGCGCCTTGCCCGCGCCGATTTCCCACATCTCAGTGACGCCCTGCGCCGCCATATAGCCGACGCTCTCGCGCCAGCGCACAGAGCCTGTGACCTGTTCAACCAAAAGCGACCGGATCGTCGCCGGATCGGTCACGGCCGCGGCGCGCACATTGGCCACCAGTGGCACAACGGGGGCGTTAATATCTACGTTATCAAGCGCTTCGGCCATCACATCCGCTGCTGGTCCCATCAAAGCACAATGAAACGGTGCGGACACTGGCAGCAAAACGGCCCGTTTCGCGCCCTTGCCCTTGGCGATCTCAACCGCGCGTTCAACCGCTTCTTTATGGCCAGAGACCACAACTTGACTCGGATCGTTGTCGTTGGCCGCCTGACAGACCTGCCCTTGGGCGGCCTCTTCGGCAATCTCTTTGACCGCCTCAAAATCCAGTCCCAAAAGCGCCGCCATGGCGCCCACTCCGACGGGCACAGCCTTTTGCATCGCTTCACCGCGGATGCGCAAAAGCCGTGCGGTGTCGCCAATGCTCAAAGATCCAGCAGCGGCCAATGCGGAATATTCGCCCAGCGAATGCCCGGCCACAAAGGCGGCATCCGTGACCGCATAGCCTTCGGCCTCAAGCGCACGCAGCGCCGCCAATGACGTCGCCATCAGCGCCGGTTGCGCGTTTTGCGTCAGGGTCAGCCCCTCGATCTCACCATCCCAAATCAGCACTGAGAGCTTTTCGCCAAGCGCCTCATCCACCTCATCAAAAATCGCTTTTGCTGCGGGATAAGCCTCGGCCAAAGCCTTGCCCATCCCAATCGTCTGAGCCCCTTGCCCCGGAAACACGAATGCACGCGTCATCTTCGCCCCCTCCATATGCCGCTCTGAAGGCGGACTGTTTTCATTTGGATTTAAGTTGGGCATTGGTCTACCCGCCCAACAGGCGCGCGGCAAGCCCGAGCGGGCGCATTTCGAACCGGCACCGGCCCGCGATCGTCAGACACGATTGGATGCAGATCAAATGCAGGTCAAATGTTCAGGCACACCGTGACTCGACCGCCCGGTTCAACTCGGGTCGCTGACATATTTTGGCCCACCCAGGGTATGCACCATGCCATCATGGATCGGGCACGGGATGCGTTGCGCCTCAATCGCATCAATATGGTCT
>ERZ1673962.309-NODE-309-length-37855-cov-4.634630_pt1 | contig 37855 bp, 33 predicted proteins | sample MGYA00580188_ERZ1673962 | MGnify/ENA primary metagenome ERZ1673962 (study PRJEB41334, sample SAMN05608104) | rock metagenome | biome: terrestrial subsurface; feature: shale formation; material: shale | place: USA: Pennsylvania ... | reverse complement strand
CGCCTCGTAGCGCCGCTCGGCACCGGCCTGCATCTGCCGGGCTTTTTCGAGCTCGCCGGCGACGCGCTGCCGGCGCGCGCCGAGGGCCCGTTTGAGCGGTCCGCGCAGCAGAAAGTACAGCACGCCGAAGGTAATGCCGAAATCGAGCAGACGGTAGAGAAAATCCTTGAGCTGGTCGCCGCCGTGGCCGCCGGCTTCGCTGGCCAGAGCGCTGCCTGCCAGCAGCAACGTCATGCCGCTCAGGCACATAATCCGTATGCCGCGTCCGCGCGTCTTCACAGCGGCCTCCCCAGCAGCCGCTCGGCCACTTCGTCGCCCAGGCGGGCGGCAAGACTCTGCAGACGCCCGACTTCGCTATCGACCTGGTCGGCAACCTTCTGCCGCATCTGCGCCAGCGTCTGCGCCGCCTGGTCGTGGGCCTGCTCCAACAGCCGCGCTTCTTCCTGCTGCGCCTGCTCAAGCGCCGCCAGACGCGCCTGCTGCGCCTGCTGACGGGCCTGCGACAGCTGCGCGTCGAAGGCTTGTTGCTGTTCGGCAATCTGCGCTTCCAGATCCCGGCTGCGCTGCTCGGCGTTATCCTTGCGTGCCTGCCGCTGATCCAGTATCGCCTGCAGCGGACGATACAGCAGCCGCTGAAGTAGGGCGATCAGCAACACGAAATTGCCCGCCTGCAACCAGAGCGTCCAATCGATCTTGTCCAACTATCAGTCCTCCACTTTGTACCAAAACCGGATTTGTTTTTCCGAGGCGCATTTTAGCCATGCCTCTTCTTTCAGAAGTGCTATTCCGATAAATCCATAGCATCGGAACCTGTTGAATTTGCAGTTGGCATGGTAAGGGAACTATTGAGAATGACCCCCTCTTCAACCACCAGGACCGGGGTATTGATCGTTCCTTCCACAACAGCAGGCGCCCGCAACTCCACTTTGGTTCGAGCTTCTATGGTCCCTTTGAAGGATCCTGAAAGAATAAGGGTGCCAACTTTGATATCAGCCTGAATCTGAGCGGATTGACCAGCGATAAGGGTGTCGCTCGAGGTAACGCTACCCTGAAAGTGGCCATCCATACGAACGATATCATCAAAAACCAGGGTCCCTTCAAACGTACTTCCTTCTCCCAGGAAAGCCCGGATTTCCCCCGATTGTATACTGCCGCTATTCGCCAATCCCCGTTTATCCTTTTTTGCCATTCCCCTTATCTCCCTGTTATCAGAACGATATTCCAAGTCGCTCCAGCAATCGTTCGAGATCCTCCGCAGAAAAATAATTTATCTCGATTTTCCCGCCTTTTTTCTTCGCGACGATTTTCACTTTCGTACCAAGACTTTGTTTCAGACTGTTTTCGAGAGCCAGAATGTTCGGATCGGGCTTTTTAGGTGACGGCGGGGGTGATAACGCTGCCTTTTTTGTCCGCTTGACCAATTTTTCCGTTTCTCTTACCGATAAACTTTTGGACACGACCTGGTCTCGAACCTTTATTAGCTGCATGGGTACGGATTCCAGTGACAGAAGAGCACGTGCGTGCCCCATAGCCAGAGAACCCTCCGCAAGGTCTTCCCTGACACGTTCGGGCAAGCGCAGGAGCCTCAGAGAATTGGTCACGGTCGTTCTGTCCTTGCCAACGCGAAGCGCAACTTCCTCCTGAGTGAGGTCAAAGGCCTGGATGAGGCTTTGATAGGCAGTGGCCTCCTCTATCGGATTGAGGTTTTCGCGCTGAATATTCTCAATAAGGGCCATTTCGACCGCGGCATCTTCCGTTGCCTCCTGGATCAGCACCGGTACTTTTTTCAACCCGGCTTTTTGTGCCGCACGCCAGCGTCGCTCTCCGGCAATGATCTGATAATGATCCGGCATTTTGCGCACGACCAGGGGCTGGATTATCCCTCTGGCCTTAATCGACGCCTCCAGCTCCGTAAGTTTCTGGTCATCGAAAACCTTGCGGGGCTGATTTTTAAGTGGCTGCAACTCTTCAATCGGGCAAAAAAAGAAACGGTGAGACTCCTCTTTGATGGAAGGATCCAACAGGGCGCCGATTCCTTTGCCTAATGCAGGTCTTTTCGCCATATTTATTTACCTGTATCGATTATTTCTCTGGCCAAAGCCAGATACGCTTCAGCTCCCCGGGAAGAGATATCGTATTGAAGAACGGGGAGTCCATGGCTCGGGGCTTCGGACAAACGGACATTGCGAGGGATAACGGTCTTAAATACACGTTGTGCGAAATGACGACGAATTTCTTCGCCAACCTGATGGGAGAGATTATTTCGGCCATCGAACATCGTCAGCAGAATTCCATGCAGAAACAAGGTTGGATTGAGTTGCCTCTGGATAAGATCGATGGTCCGGGTTAACTGGCTGAGGCCCTCCATGGCATAGTATTCACACTGAAGAGGAACCAATACCGAATCGGCTGCGGTCAGAGCATTGATGGTCAAAAGACCGAGAGAGGGAGGGCAATCGATTAGAATATAATCAAAATCGTCACGGATCTGATTGAGTGCCTTTTTAAGCCGTTTTTCGCGACCATCTTCATTGATCAACTCTATTTCCGCACCGATAAGATCAGTGGTTGAAGGGAGCACCTTTAAAAAATCAATCCCCGTATCGGTTATGATTCGGTGGGTTTCAACCTGCCCCAACAGAGCTTGGTAGGTGGTCAATTCTATATTGTCGGAAACAATCCCGATACCACTACTGGCATTGGACTGGGGATCCAGATCGACGAGCAGCGTTCGCTTTTCCGCCACCGCAAGAGAAGCGGACAGGTTTATGGACGTGGTCGTTTTCCCGACTCCACCTTTTTGATTTGCTATGGCGATGATTTGACCCATATCAGGATCTCCTTTTCCCTTGCATACGGGCCGAAATGCTACCATAAATGCCCCCCTCTTCAAAGCGAAAAGCCCAGATTGCACCGATCAATCAGTCGGCCATGCGCCTTTGCAACACCACCAAGACGCGCTCCGCTTCGGAGACAGGCAGCTTAAACTCCCTCATAAAAGCTACCATCAATCCGGATTTTTTTATCTCTCTTTCAGCCTCTGCGACTTCCACGCGGGCCTCGGGGCCCTTCATGGCGATCAATCTCCCGCGCTTGTTCAAAAAAGGGTGAACCATTGCTGCCAGTTGGGAAAGATGAGTCAAAGCCCTTGCGGTCACAACGTCAAAGCCCCCTGCATATCCGCGGGTTTGTGCAAGATTTTGAATGCGGCAGGATTTCGCTTCAAAATTTTCGAAACCGAAATGGCGCGCCACATGTTGTTGAAAGGCTACCTTTTTAAATACACTATCGACCGATACCACCCTCAAGGTCGGGCAGGCTAATTTTAATGGAATGCAAGGCAGACCGGCACCCGATCCCATATCGAGCAGCCTTTCATCACCGTTCAGCAAGGGAAGCATCATCAGACAATCAATCAGATGTTTTTCCAGGGCCTCTCCAGGATCTTCAATGGCCGTCAGATTGATCCGCCGGTTCCAGCGCAGCATCTCTTGCAGATACCACACCTGCTGGTCGCATACAGCATCGTTTAGACATATTCCTTCTTGCTCCAGAAGCTCCCGCAACGTCCTCAACATCGACATCCTCAACTCCTGCGCAACACCACCGACAATATGGCAACCGCCGCAGGGGTAACCCCCGGAATTCTCGCCGCCTGTCCCAAGTTCAGGGGCCTCACTTTATTCAACTTTTCCCTTACTTCGGCCGACAGCCCTTCTATGGAAAAATAATCCAGACTTTCAGGAATTTCGATCTTTTCCGAGCGGCGGAACCTTTCGACCATTTCTTTCTGCCTTGCAATATACCCCTCGTATTTCGTTTCTATAGCCAGCTGCTCCCTAACATCTACCGGCAATGCGCTCAATTGCTCGTCACAGACTGCCAAAGTCTCTACACTCACATCGGGTCGCTTCAGCAGCTGGGCCAGGGAAACGCCGTTTTTAAGTTGTCCCAAACCCAACAATTCTACAGAATCATTATCCGAAGGCGAAAGTCGCCGAGACTCCAGAAGATCTTTACCTTTTTCAATAAGATTCATTTTTTCGACAAACCTGCCCCAGCGTTCCTTACTCACCAGCCCCAGGCGATGCCCTGTGGGCGTCAATCGCTGGTCGGCGTTATCTTCTCGCAGAAGCAATCTGTACTCTGCCCTCGAGGTAAACATGCGATAAGGTTCCGAGGTACCGCGAGTGATGAGATCATCTATCATCACTCCGATATAGGCCTCATCTCTACGAAAAACGACGGGAGGTTCATCTCGCAGACTCCGTACCGCATTTATACCAGCTAACAACCCTTGCGCAGCTGCCTCCTCATATCCGGAGGTACCATTGATTTGCCCGGCCAAAAACAAATCTTTTACGGCTTTGGACTCCAGGCTGGGCATCAACTGAACAGGATCCAGGAAATCGTATTCAATGGCATACCCGGGACGCATAATCTCTACATTCTCCAACCCGGGAATCGTCCTCAAAAATGCCAACTGCACATCCGGCGGCAATGATGTCGACACCCCATTAGGATAGACCTCGGCCGTCTTCAATCCTTCCGGCTCCAAAAAAACATGGTGGCTGTCCTTTTCCGGAAAACGCATAACCTTATCTTCTATAGAAGGACAATACCTCGGACCAACCCCTTCTATCACACCCTGGTAAAGAGGAGACCGGTCTAATCCCGACCTGATAATCTCGTGAGTTTTGACATTCGTAGTCGTAATATAACAAGGCACCTGAGGGTTTGTTATACACGAGGTATCCAGCGAAAAAGGCTTAGGCGGCGAATCTCCGTATTGGGGTTCCAACCTTGAATAATCTATAGTGTTTCCATCCAGTCTCGCCGGCGTACCCGTCTTGAGTCTACCAACCCGCATACCGAGATCGGCCAGATTTTCTGACAAACCAAGAGAAGGCGGCTCCCCGGCTCTACCGCCCGGAAAATGCCGCAAGCCGACATGAATTAGACCGCGCATAAAAGTTCCAGTGGTCAACACGACCGCCCGACCATAAAAATCGAGACCATCAGAGGTTTTTACCCCCACAACGCGATCACCCTGCAAGATCAACCGTTCGACCGCCCCCTGCTTAAGGTCCAAACTCTGTTGGTTTTCTACCACTCGCTTCATGTGCATTTGATAGGAGCGTCGGTCGGCTTGAGCTCTGGATGCCCGGACAGCCGGTCCCTTTTTGGTATTTAGCGTTCTGAACTGAATTCCCGTGGCATCGATCACCCTTGCCATTTCCCCACCCAGGGCATCGATTTCACGCACAAGATGTCCTTTAGCCAACCCCCCAATTGCCGGATTGCAAGACATCTGAGCAACCGCATCCAGATGCATATTAAGCAACAGTGTTCGGCACCCCATCCGAGCGCTGGCCAACGCAGCCTCACAACCGGCGTGCCCTGCACCAACCACGATTATGTCGTAATTTTTTCCATAGCCTGCCATAGATGCCTTAAACTATCCTTTTAATAGCAACACTGCCGCACTTAATCGACACTGTTCCACGTGAAACATTCTTATTTCCCGATACAAAAACGCGTAAAAATTCGCTCGAGTATGTCGTCGGGAGTTGTCTCTCCTGTAATTTCACCAACAGCATCGAGCGCGTCCCGTAACTCAACGGCAGCGAATTCAGGAGACATTTGGCCGACCAAGGCTTCCCTGAACCTCCCAAGAGATGTCCGAGCCCTAACCAGGGCCTGGCGATGTCTTCGTTCGGTAATAACAACCGTTTCCCTACCTTCGGAAATACCGCTATTTTCTGTAAAATGATTCTGAATAGCCGCTATCAAATCCTCAAGACCGGTTCCTTCGAGAGCAGAGATCCTAACATAAGGTAGACCCTCAAAAGTACCGGACACGGGCAGGTGGCCGAGGTCGACTTTATTGAACACAACCAGGACATCCTTTTCCCGGCAGTATTCCAAAGCCAGCAAATCTTCATCACAAAGTTCTTGACTTCCGTCGACAACCAACAGAACAAGGTCGGCGGTTTCGACTTTTCTCCGGGCACGCCGAACACCTTCCTCCTCGACAGGATCGTAGGTCTGCCTTACTCCCGCCGTATCGACAATCCTCAGTGGAAGACCGCCAAGGACCAAGTCCTCTTCAATGGTATCGCGTGTCGTACCCGGGATATCCGTAACAATGGCCCGAGCCTCACCCAAAAGACCGTTCATTAATGAGCTCTTGCCAACGTTTGGTTTTCCGCAAATAAGGATATTCAGACCATCTCGCAAAAGTCGGCCGGAATCGAAGGTTTTAACAACCTTATCCATATCACTCATCAGGGAACCGGATTTTTCTCCAAGGGCATGCATATTCTCAAGCTCTATATCCTCCTCGGGAAAGTCGATGGCCGCTTCAATTTGAGCCAAGAGATCCCCGATGGCCTGCTGGTATGTATGGAGCTTACGAGATAGGTGACCCTCCAGTTGCCCCAAGGCTACTTTGCTTGCCAGTTGAGAACGGGATCGTATCAGGTCGATAACCGCTTCCGCCTGGGCCAAGTCAATACGCCCGTTTAAGAAGGCACGCAAAGTAAATTCTCCAGGACGAGCCAGGCGCGCTCCGGAAGCGAGGAAAATATCGAAAATGCGTCGTACCGTTAAACTCCCGCCATGACAGTGAACTTCGACGACATCCTCCCGAGTGTAGGAACGGGGTTTTCGCATGATAACGGCCATAACCTCATCGATCGGCGTTCCATCGTTATCGTTAAACACACCGTGGTACAGATAATGGGAATCGAGGCGCTCGCATAAACGGCTGGGGCTGAAAAATCGCAGTAACAATTCTTCAGCCCCAGGACCGGAAAGACGTACAATACCGATTCCGCCTTCACCGGGCGGCGTGGCCGGAGCCACTATTGTGTCATCCAGATACATAGATATCTACGCAAAAGCAAAGGCCAACCATCAATACTCGGTCGACTCGGTAAACAGAACGTAACTTTACAATAAAGCGAAGGGACCGGCGGCCTACCGAAAAAAGTAAAACCGCCGGTCCCGCCTTATATGATATTCAACCAGCCTTGGCGGTTTCCAGTCCGCCTCTATTTATAAACCATTGCTGAACGATGGTTAGAATATTGTTAACCAACCAGTAGATGACAAGGCCGGAGGGGAAATTGAGGAACATAAAAGTAAAGATAATAGGCATAAACAGCATGATCTTAGCTTGCTGAGAATCCATGGTGGTAGGACTCATCTTCTGCTGAATAAACATACTTATGCCCATAATGACAGGAGTAATGTAGTAGGGGTCTTTGGCAGAAAGATCCTGGATCCAGAACATAAACGGCTCATGACGCAGAGCTATGGAACCGAGCAACACCTTATACAGGGCGAAAAAAACCGGAATCTGTACGAACATGGGCAGACACCCTCCCATGGGGTTTACCCGGTTGTTACGGTAGAGCTCCATTATTTCGCGATTCATGCGCTCCTTGTCGTTTTTGTATTTTTCGCGCAGACGCTGCATTTCCGGCTGCAGTTTCTGCATGTCGCGCATCGATTTGTAACTCTTATGGGTTAAGGGCCAGAAAAGTATTTTGATGAAAACGGTAAGCAGAATAATGGCAATTCCGTAATTTTTAACGAGATTGTTATAGCAAAACTTGAGAACGGAAAGCAAAGGCCGCGCAAGCATATCGAAAAATCCGAAATCGATTGCCTTGTCCAGATCGTAATTAACCTGTTGCAAAATTTCCAGATCCCTGGGGCCGGCATACAGGAGATACTTTAAAGACGCGGATTGCTTAGCATCCAGATTAATAGAACCGCTTTCGACGATATTTTTGATAATATCGCCCGTTTTCTCGATCACGATAGCGTCGTGTTTGGCACCGATTGGTACGATAGCCGTCATGAAATATTTATCTTCAAAGGCGGTCCAGGCCACGCTTTTACCGTGCTCGATATTTCCTTCTTCAAGATCTTTGACCTTATAAGTGATGAGATCACCGTCTTCATAAACAGCAGGGCCAACAAAAGAATACCGGGAAACTTCACGATCCTCAGACCAGGGTTCAACAAGCATGAGACTGAAAGCCCCGCGCAGGTCGGAATTGCCTTGATTGGTAATTCGAACATTCAGATCAAAGTCATACCCCCGCCCTTTGATGTTATAAGATTTTTCAACAACAAGCCCGTTTTCCAAAACGGCGATAAAGTGCAGATTCTGCTGTTCATCACCCTGTAAAACCAAACCTTCAGAAGGTGCGGAGGACTTAAAAAGGGTATCGATACCTAGCGGAATATCACCTCTGCCTATGGTACCAAAAGTGCTCAGGTCATGGCCAACAAGAGACACCAGAGGAGAATTTTTCGTTAGTGTTTTCTTATACCGTTTAAGCTCAAGACTCTTGAGCCTACCTCCTACATTGGTGAAAACCGCAACAAAGTCATCGGTTTCTACAGTAATATCCCGTGGTTCAATCGAGGAGACGGTTCGTGGAAGGAGCGCTGGTTCAGGTTTTGTTTCACGTTCCTCGCCGACTGTCCGGTTATCCTTCATAGATTTTTTTTCAACCGCAGTCTGCTCTGGTTGAAGAGGAGCAGGGGACGGTTTGACAAAAAACATCGTATAGCCCGTCCATACGGCCAACATCAATAAGAGAGCAATCAAGACATTTTTATTTTCCATAAGGCGCGATACTCCTGAAACCTGAAGAAAATCCGGACTACCAGAATTTTATACGGGATCGTATCCTCCAGGATGAAAAGGATGGCAGCGGCAAAGCCTACCGCAGGTTTTAGCCAAACCTCTGACTAAGCCGTACTTAATCAGCGATTGGCGTGCATATTCAGAACAGGATGGATAAAAACGACAGGAAGATCCCATGAAGGGAGAGATGAATCGCTGGTATGCGATAATCAAGAAGATCAGGAATTTCCGGATCATGAGGATTTATCGACCATTTTTTGTCGGGTTAGGAAAAATAGTTCGTCACATACTTCACGAAAATCGAGTTTTGCGGCCCCGGGTTTGGCGATAATGGAAATATCCACTCCGTCGCCAAAACATGCCTGATTAAGACGAAAAAATTCCCGCACCAACCTCTTGACGCGATTACGCGTGACAGCCCTGCCAACCTTGCGACTGACCGTCAGTCCCAACCTGGCAGGGCCGCCATTTTCACGCACATACAAATATAGGATGAAATTCCGGGTGTGCCTTTTCCGCCCCTTATTTCTTAAAATACCATATTCGGCGGAACTGCGAATTCTGTTCGTGCAAGGAAAACCAAACCCCGGTCTATCCATCTCGTATAGTATTTTTATTTAACAGGTACGGTCACTACCAGGCGCTTACGCCCTCTGGCCCGGCGACGACGGATAACAGCCTGACCGTTTTTGTTTTGCATACGGGCGCGAAAACCATGGGTTCTTTTCCGGCGAATACGACTCGGTTGATAAGTCCGTTTTGACATTTTCAAAAGCTCCTGAATCTATGATGGTTGAATCATATTTTTTCAGCATTTAGGCGAATCGCATTATTAACCACGTTGTTCGCTTTTTGTCAAGCAAGAAAACCATATCCTCTTTGCCAACAGGGTACGCACAAGTAAAAAACCCCTTGCCAACCCCCCCATCCCTCTGCTAGCTTAGCGACATGGATTTTCCGCCGTCAAACAAGGCGAAAGTCCTTTAAATTTGAGTGTAAAATCAATATATCCACAGCTGTTTATAACAATGTGGATTATTTATTTTATCAACCTTCCTCACCGGTTCTTTTGTTTCTCCTTTATAACATATTGAAAGTCCATGGAAAAAATCTGGCTCAAAACACTAGATAGCCTGAAGCAATCCTTGACTCCGCAGCATTTTGCAACATGGATAAAGCCGATTCGCTTTGCCGGAGTACATAACGATACGGTGGAACTCGAAGTGCCTAATCGTTTTGTACTCGATTGGATAAAAAAACATTACCACGGAACTATCCAGGAGTGTTTGTCCAATACAGCGGGAGCATCCTATAAGGTAACCCTCTCCATCGCCAGAAAGAAAGCCAAGGAACCAGTCACAGCTGCGGAAACCGTGCCTCAATCCGCACCACCGCCAAAAAATAAAAAACCGTCGCCTCCCCCACGGGGAAATGCGTATAATCTCAATTCGAGATACACCTTCGAAACATTTGTCCTCGGTTCATCCAACCAGTTTGCCAGTGCCGCTGCAACTGCGGTTGCCAACAACCCGGCTACCACCTACAATCCCTTGTTTATATACGGCGGGGTGGGGCTGGGTAAAACACATCTCATCAATGCCGTCGGGAATGCCATTCTTAAAAAGAACCCCGATATGAAGGTATGTTACTACACATCCGAGAAGTTTATGAATGAACTTATAAACTCTCTTCGATATGCCAAAATGGATGAATTTCGGACAAAATTCCGCTCCATGGATGTATTGTTGATTGACGATGTCCAGTTTATAGCCGGCAAGGAACGCACACAGGAAGAATTTTTCCACACCTTTAATGCTCTGTATGACTCGCATAAACAGATCGTCGTTACCTCCGATAAATTTCCAAAGGAAATACCGGGTCTGGAAGAACGTCTCAGATCCCGATTCGAATGGGGCCTTATAGCAGATATCCAGGCCCCCGATATGGAAACAAAGCAAGCCATCCTGAAAATGAAAGCCGAACAGAACGGTATAGACCTTCCGCAGGAGGTGGCTTTTTTTCTGGCCAGCTCCGTCAGCAGCAATATACGCGAACTGGAGGGGTATCTGGTCCGAATCGGTGCATACGCCAGCCTGACAGCCACTCCCATCAGCCTGGGTATGGCTCAGGATGTACTCAAGGATATTCTCGTAGAAAAACGTCGCGAATTAACCGTAGAGGAAATCCAGAAATTGGTGGCAAATCATTATTCCATCAAGGTTTCGGATCTGAAATCGGCGAAAAGAATGAAAGCCCTGGTATTGCCGCGCCAGATAGCGATGTACCTGTCCAGGCAATTGACATCCTGCTCTTACCCTGAAATAGGGGAGCGATTTGGCGGTAAGGATCACTCGACCATCATTCACGCCATAAAAAAAATAGAAAAAAACATGGGCGAAGATTATCAACTCCGATCGGTTATCAACAATCTGAAAAAAGAATTAACCAACTGATATTCGAAAATGTCCCGCATAAGATGTGTACTTCCCCCATTACCGCCCGGGGATAAATGAAGGCTTTGTCACTTATCCACAAAAACGTTTCCTGAATAAAGGATTTTTCCACGTTTTTTTAAACAGCATAAGTGTCTGTTTTGAATAAAAAAAAGCATTTTTAAACAAAATTCACAGCCATCTACTACTACGACTATAAAATCTTTAAAACCATAATAGAAACAGTTTCCTGTTGACGGGAGGCAACATGAATTTTTCCATCGAGAAAGAAGTGTTCCTTAAAGGCTTGGCACGAGTTCAAGGAATCGTTGAGAAAAAAAACACCATCCCTATTCTCGCCAACGTATTAATCGAAGCGGAAAAGGACCAGATCCGCCTCACTGCCACCGATTTGGAAGTCGGTATGAAAGCAGCATATCCGGCAGACATCACGGAATCGGGTCGCATAACCGTTTCTGCAAAAAAATTATTTGAAATCATCAAAGAACTGCCCGAAAAAGAAATATCCTTCAGTGCCAAGGAAAATTGCTGGATAGAGATCCGTTGTGGAAAGTCTTTATTTAACGTGGTGGGCTTGTCCGCAGAGGAATTCCCGTATTTTCCTCAAATTGAAAAGGAACAGTTTTTTCAGATATCCGGCACCATTCTCAAAGATATGATTGAGAAAACATCCTTTTCCATGTCTACGGATGAAAATAAGTACAATCTCAACGGAATTTTTTTGCAAGCCCTTGAAGACAAGGATCGCCAGGTTTTACGTTTCGTAGCAACGGATAGTCACCGACTTTCCCTTATCCAGACCCCTCTCGATTGTTCGCATGTGGAACCCTTAACCAAGGGCGTAATTTTCCCTCGCAAAGGAGTCATGGAATTACGTAAAATAGCTGAAGAGGGCGAAGAAGAAGTTTCCCTTGGCTTTATGGATAACAATGCCGTAGTCAAAAAAGCCCAGACGGTAATCGTCATGCGCCTGGTCGATGGTGAATTCCCGGATTACAACAGGGTCGTTCCCCGAAATAACACATTGAAGGCCACCATCCCCCGCGATGAATTCCTCCATGCTTTACGCCGCATGGCTATTTTATCGAGTGAAAAATCCAAAGGGGTTAAAATAGATTTTCAGGAAAATATGCTCACCTTGTCCTCATCCAACCCGGAGTTCGGCGATGCGCGGGAGGATTTCGAAATCGAATACCGCGAAGAGGAACTCTCGATAGGCTTCAATGCCCGATATCTTATTGATATTCTTGGATCCTTAAACGCTGAAAAGGTCAATCTAGCACTCCGTGATCAACTCTCCCCGGGGCTTATTACTCCCGAAGAGGATAACGACTACCTTGCGGTCATTATGCCAATGAGGCTATAGTACGTCGCGCAATGTGTAGCCCCGTTTTACTCTGTGCTGCACATGCAAGGCGATTTTCATGAATCTGACACGGCTTTCTCTTCACAACTATCGCAATATAGCGGCAGCGGAAATACGCCCGGAGAGTGGCTTTAACATTCTTTGCGGTGAAAATGCCCAGGGAAAAACCAACACCCTGGAAGCTATTTATTTGTTGGGGCATTTTAAAAGTTTCCGCCGTGGTCGCAACGATGAACTGATTGGCACGGAAGACAAAATCACCCGTGTCGAGGGAGAAATTAAAACCGGAAGTTTATGCGAGAAGGTCGGATTGGCCATCTCTAACGGAAAAAAAACAGTACAAATCAATGGAAAACGTCCCCAAAACAGCGCCGAAATGTTCGGGCGTTTTCCATCTGTGTTATTTGCGCCGGAAGAAGTCGGAGTCCCTAAGGGGTTTCCCGCCGGGAGAAGATCCCTGCTCGACCGCGCCTTGTGTCAGACCCGGCCCGCTTTTCTCGACCATGCACGTGCATATCAGCGCTGTCTGCGTCAGAGAAACATCCTGTTAAAGGAGGGAAAGCCTGCATCCTCTTTGTTTCCCTGGACAGAAGAATTAATCCGAACAGGAGCCGAAATTCGTCTGGCCCGACGTCAGTACCTGGATCGCTTATTACCCTTGTTCCGCACGATCTATCGGCAGATATGCTCCGGTCGGGAAACTGCCGATCTGGTTTATCCCACGGTCAGTGACAATATTGCGGATTTAAAAGAGGAACTGCGTCAAGGTTTCGAGAAGGAAAGCGGCCGTGAAAAAAAATACGGCGTTACCCTGGCCGGTCCTCACCGCGACGATCCTGTTTTTCTGGTTGATGGACGAGTTTTGGGGGTTTACGGATCACAAGGCCAGCAACGATCCTTCATTCTGGCCTTCAAAACTGCTCAGATCCTGGATCTCGAGCAGGAAACCGCAACCGTGCCATTGTTGCTGCTGGATGATATGACCAGTGAACTGGATCGCAAGCGCCAGGATTTTTTCTTTCGTTTTTTGCACGAAAGGCAAGGGCAGGTTTTTATCACCTGCACGGAAATATCCCCCCTGCGGGAAGCAGGCTTCAATCGCATCCGTACCTTCCGGGTAAAAGAGGGAAAATTATGCGATTACTAACCAGTGTTATGAGGATCTTATGACGGATACAAACCAGAGAGAATACGGAGCCGGCAGCATAAAGATTCTGGAGGGGCTAGCGGCTGTACGAAAACGCCCTGCCATGTATATCGGATCCACCGGAGTCATGGGGTTGCACCACCTGGTTTATGAGGTGGTCGATAACTCCATTGATGAAAGTCTTGCAGGCGTATGCGATGAAATCTCCGTAATTTTACACTTGGACGGATCCGTAACCGTGGAAGATAACGGTCGCGGTATCCCTGTCGACATGCACCCGACCCAGAAAAAATCCGCAGCCGAAGTCGTTATGACCGTCCTGCATGCGGGCGGTAAATTCGACAGCGACTCCTACAAGGTATCGGGGGGACTGCATGGTGTCGGCGTTTCCGTGGTCAATGCCCTCTCCAAAAAACTCGATTTGGAGATTCGTCGCAATGGCAAGATATACCGTCAGAGCTATGTGCGCGGCGTACCAGACGCTCCGCTGCTTGAAGAGGGAGAAACCACCAAGCGCGGTACCCGCATTACTTTCTGGCCCGACCCGGAAATTTTCGAAACCACGGAATTTTCCTTTGAAACATTATCCCGTCGTTTGCGGGAACTGGCCTTTCTAAACGGCGGCGTTCACATTCACATCGTCGATGAACGTTCAGAAAAACGGCACGATTTTCACTACGAAGGAGGCATTATATCCTTCGTCGGTTATCTCAATCGGGCAAAAACGCCCTTGCATGCCGAGCCGATTTTTTTCAGCGGCGAACGCGACGGAGTGCAGATCGAGGTCGCCTTCCAGTACAATGACGGGTACGACGAAAAAATTTTTTCGTTTGCGAACAACATCAACACCCACGAGGGCGGAACGCACCTGGTCGGTTTCAAGGCGGCGCTTACCCGCACCATGAACAGCTACGCTACGGCAAACAACCTGCTCAAGAACGTCAAAGCCTCCATTTCCGGCGATGATTTACGTGAAGGAATGGCTGCCGTCATATCCGTGAAACTGCCCGATCCCCAGTTTGAGGGACAGACCAAGACCAAGCTGGGAAATTCGGAAATCAAAGGGTTCGTCGAGACGCTGGTCAATGTAAAACTGGGGACCTTTCTGGAAGAAAATCCTGCAGTTGCCAAACGTATATTGGAAAAAGGCATCGATGCGGCCAGAGCTCGCGAAGCGGCCCGCAAGGCCCGCGATCTGACCCGTCGCAAAGGCGTGCTGGACAGTCTGGCTCTGCCCGGAAAACTGGCCGATTGCCAGGAAAAAGATCCCGCTATGTGCGAAATCTATCTGGTCGAGGGTGATAGCGCCGGCGGCAGTGCCAAGCAAGGGCGCGATCGTCGTTATCAGGCTATCTTGCCGCTCAAAGGAAAGATTCTCAATGTCGAAAAAGCCCGCTTCGACAAAATGCTCACCTCCAACGAAATCCGTACTCTGATTACGGCGATGGGAACGGGGATAGGCAAGGGGGATTTCGACATATCCAAGCTTCGCTATCATCGCATCATCATCATGACCGATGCCGATGTCGACGGATCCCATATCCGTACCCTGTTGCTGACTTTCTTTTTCCGGCAGATGCCTGAATTGATCGAACGCGGATATCTTTATATCGCTCAACCGCCGCTTTATAAAGCCAAGCGAGGCAAAAGGGAGCTGTACCTCAAGGACGAAATGGCGCTTACCGATTATCTTCTCGATGAAGGTGTCGATGGCGTCACGCTGGAACTGGAAAAAACTGGAAAGGTATTGCGTGGGAAGCAGATCATTCCCACGTTGCGTAACGTTATCGAATACAACTACCTGTTCGATAAAATGGTTCTTAAAGGGGTTCACAGCGAAGTATTGAAGATTTTTGTGGAAGGTCGTATCCGTAATGGTTTTGAGGATATGGTCGACCTTGCTCCACTGGTCGAAAGACTTAAGAAGGCAGCTCCGCACGCCGATTTTCAGTTGTTCAGCGAACCGGATCGCATTCTTTTCACCATGGGCAACGTGCGGGCCCGCATCGATCGCCAGGTGCTGGAAATCCTGTCATCCCATGAATATCACCTGTTGCTGCAGGCCTGGAACAAGGTTCAGGAAAGCAGCTGTAACGATAAGTCCGTGATTTCAATGGAAGGCAAGGAAGAATCCGTGGTCAATGATTGCCAGGAACTGCTGGAGTTCTTCCAGGCTAGAGCCCGGAAGGGGCAGTACATCCAGCGTTACAAGGGGTTGGGCGAAATGAATCCGGATCAGTTGTGGGAAACTACCATGGATCCGGAAAAGCGCGTGCTGTTGCAGGTCAAAGTTGAGGATGCGGTGGAAGCCAACGAAATATTCACGGTTTTAATGGGAGACCAGGTGGAACCGAGGCGTGAATTTATCGAAAACAACGCTCTCAACGTTTCCAATCTCGATATTTGACAAACGGTCGGGACAGAGGCTTCTCCAACCATCATATCCGGGATTTCCGCGGAGGATAAGGCATGTTATCGGAACAAAATAAAATTACCGTCAATATAGAGGACGAACTGCGCAAGTCCTACATGGATTACGCCATGAGCGTTATCATCGGCAGAGCCCTGCCGGATGTGAGGGACGGTTTGAAACCGGTGCATCGGCGCGTGTTGTTTGCCATGCACGAGTTGGGCAACGCCTACAACAAGCCTTATAAGAAATCGGCGCGCGTGGTCGGCGATGTCATCGGTAAATATCATCCTCATGGTGATTCGGCCGTGTACGATACCATCGTTCGCATGGCGCAGGATTTCGCCATGCGCTATCCGCTGGTGGACGGTCAGGGCAATTTCGGTTCCCTTGACGGCGACAGCGCCGCGGCCATGCGTTACACCGAAGTGCGCATGGACAAACTGGCCCATGAATTGTTGGCGGATCTGGAAAAGGAAACCGTCGATTTCGGAAACAACTACGATGACTCGTTGCGGGAACCGCTGGTTCTGCCCTGCAAATTCCCCAATCTCCTGGTCAACGGTTCCGAAGGAATTGCGGTAGGGATGGCGACCAAGATCCCCCCCCATAATCTGGGCGAGGTCATTAACGGACTGATTGCCATTATCGAAGATCCGACTCTCGATAACGAGGACCTTTTTCGATTGATTCCCGGACCGGATTTTCCTACGGCCGGCTTTATTTTCGGGCGTGAAGGAATTCGCCAGGCCTATGAAACGGGCCGCGGTATCGTACAGATGCGGGCACGGGCACTGGTGGAAAAAGACCGTCGCACCAGCCGCGAAAAAATCGTCATAACCGAAATTCCATACCAGATCAACAAGGCGAAGCTCATAGAAAAGATAGCCGATCTGGTAAAGAACCGCAAAATCGAAGGTATTTCCGATTTGCGGGACGAATCGGACCGCGAAGGTATCCGCGTGGTTGTCGAGTTGAAAAAAGACGTTATTCCGGAGGTCATTCTCAATCAGCTCTACAAAATGACCGCCATGCAATCGTCTTTCGGCATCATCATGCTGGCCATCGTCAACGGTCAACCTCGCGTGCTGAGCCTGCGGGAAGTGTTGGAACATTTTATCGATCACCGCAAGGAAATCGTCACGCGCCGTTGTATTTTCGATCTGCGCAAGGCCGAAGAAAAAGCGCATATTCTCGAAGGTTTCAAGATTGCCCTGGAGAACCTTGACGAGGTGATTGCCATCATCAAGCAATCGGCCAATCCCCGAGAAGCCAAAGAGCGTCTCATGGAGCGGTTTGCCTTGTCGGAAATTCAGTCCCAGGCTATTCTCGATATGCGCCTGCACCGTCTTACCGGGATGGAGCGGGACAAAATCATGAGCGAATATCGGGACATTCTGGCTCTCATTCAACGACTTAAGGAAATACTTGCAAGCGAAGTAGAAATACTCAAAATCATTAAAACAGAATTAGTTGAAATTAAAGACAAATTCTCTGATGAAAGGCGCACGGAAATCGTCGATCAGTGTGGAGAGCTTTCCCTCGAGGACCTGATCGTCGACGAGGATATGGTGGTGACGGTATCCCATGCCGGGTATATAAAGCGTAATGCCGTATCCCTGTATCGGTCCCAGCGACGCGGCGGCAAGGGGGTCACGGGTATGCGTCCCAAGGAAGAGGATTTCGTGGAGCAGTTATTTATAGCCTCCACTCATTCATATATCCTTGTCTTTACCGATGCAGGCAGGGTTTACTGGCTCAAGGTCCATGAAATCCCCCAGGGGGGGCGCGCGTCGCGAGGCAAGGCTATTGTCAATCTGTTGCAACTGCAAAACGGAGAAAATGTAACCACCGTCCTGCCGGTCAAGGAATTCAGCGAAGGACGCTACATCATTTTCGCCACCCGCAAAGGTATTATCAAAAAGACCGATCTGATGGCGTACAGCCATCCCCGTAGCGGCGGTATCATCGCCTTGACCATCGATGAAGGCGACCGCCTGGTATCGACCCGGTTGTCCGATGGAGAAATGGATGTGTTGCTGGCCAGCCAAAACGGCAAAGCTATTCGTTTTCCGGAAAAGGATGTGCGGGCCATGGGACGCACATCGCGGGGCGTGCGCGGCATGCAGCTGGAAGGCGATGACAGGGTTATCGGTATGGAGGTGGTGTCCGACTCTACCGCAGCAACCCTGGTGACTGTAACAGAGCGCGGCTACGGCAAGCGGACCAACCTTGATGAATATCGGCAACAGGGCCGCGGCGGTAAGGGAATCATTACCATCAAGGCCTCCGAACGCAATGGCAAGGTTGTCGATATCAAGCTGATAAACGATGACTTCGACCTCATGTTCATCACCGATGGCGGCAAGGTATTGCGCACCCGCGTCTCGGATCTCTCCATCATCGGACGCAATACCCAAGGGGTTAGATTGATGGTTCTTGAACCGGGTGAACGAATTGTGGCCGTTGCCAAACTTGCTGAAAAAGAAGAAGACAATGGAATTGGAGAGATTGAAAAAGCAGCTCCTGAAGGAGGAGCGGAAGAGGAACAGACAGACCTCGAATAAATACCGTTACTGGGCTGCGGCGGGCATCCTTTTTGTTCTGTTGTCGGGCGGACTGTATATTTATAGGGCGAATCTGTCCGAAGCGCACCAAAAACAGTTCAGACGGGCTGAAAAGCTTATCGAAAAAAAGCAGTACCGCAGGGCGGTGAGCCAGCTCCGCAGTCTTTACCAGCACTATCCGAACACGGAAACCGCACCCCGGGCATTGCTCCTCGCTGGGGATATTCTTCTTCTGAATCTGCAGCAGGAACAGGAAGCACTGCTGTCCTTTCTGCTGCTGGAGCGGGATTATCCGGATACGCAATGGTGCCCGACAGCCCGACGACGGGTGGCCGAAATCTACAAGTACCACTTGCAGGATTATGACAGAGCCTTGGTTGCCTACCAAAAGCTTCTGGAAAACAAGTCACCGGACAAGGCAACGATCCAGTACGAAATAGCCGATACCTATTTTCGTATGAACAATTTCGAGCAGACCCGGATCGAATTTGAAAGTCTGTTGAATGATTATCCGGAAAGTCAATTGTTACCCGAAGCTTTGTATCGTATAGGGTCGGCTTTTTTCCTCGAGGGCAACCTGAAAGAAGCCGTACCGGTGCTGCGGAAACTATGCCACGATTATCCGGACCATTCCTTCAGCATGGAAGCCTATTACCTGCTTGCGCAGGTACATGAGGAACGTGGCGAGTTGCGCAAAGCCCTTGAGATTCTCGAGGGTCTGAAAGGCCGCTATTCCAAGGAGTCCTTACTGGCGCAGCATATTGCTCAGATCAGACAGCGGATCAAGAGAAAGACTCAGGCCATCTGACAGGAGGCGAGAATGAATATCGGAGTTATCGGTGCGGGAAGCTGGGGCACGACTCTGGCGGATTTATTGGCGAAAAACGGGCATGCCGTGACCCTCTGGGCTTACGAACATGATCTCGTCGAACGCATGCGCAAAAATCGCAAGAACGATCTTTATTTGCCGGATTTCACCTTGGACGACAATCTGGATTTCACCTCTGAATTGCGGGAAGCAGCTGCCGACAAGGAAATTGTCGTACTGGTGGCGCCTTCACAGGTTCTACGGGCTGTGGTGCGCCAGGCCGCTGCCTATTTTACGGACGATACGGTTCTGGTTTCGGCGGCTAAGGGCATAGAAAACGACACCCTTATGCCCATGTCCGAGGTTTTGAAGGAAGTTTTACCGGAAAAAAGATACAGACGTTCAGCATATATTTCCGGACCTACTTTTGCTCGGGAAGTCGCGGCCGAAGTGCCGACGGCCTTGACGGTAGCCTCGGACGATGAAGAAATCGCCCGTCTGGTTCAGAAAACGTTCAGTTGTTTCTATTTCAGGATTTATCGAAGCAGCGATGTGGTAGGTGTGGAACTTGGCGGGGCGCTGAAAAACGTCATTGCCCTGGCGGCAGGAGTATCCGATGGTCTCGGTTATGGTTACAATGCCCGGGCGGCTCTGATTACGCGGGGTCTCGTGGAAATGACCAGGATAGGCGTCGCCATGGGGGCCGACGAGCGTACTTTTATGGGCTTGTCGGGAATGGGGGATTTGGTATTGACCTGTACCGGTGATCTTTCCCGTAATCGCAGTGTGGGACTCGAACTCGGAAGGGGACGTAAGCTGCAGGACATTCTATCGGGAATGAAGATGGTTGCGGAAGGCGTCAAAACTACCCTTTCCGCCTATCAGTTGGCAAAAAGGCTTAAGGTGGAAACTCCGATTATCGAACAGATGTACCAGATTTTGTTTGAAAATAAGGAACCCCGTCAGGCAGTCACCGATCTCATGCAACGCTCCCTTAAAGCCGAAATGGACTGAAAATAAAAATCGCATTATCGAGGGCGGCATGTACACCATCCGAGTGATGACCTACAACATACATCGTTGCCAGGGAACGGACGGTTGCACGGATCCTGCCCGGATTTTGGAAGTCGTCAGTTCCGCTGGTCCCGATATCCTGGCGCTGCAGGAGGTGGACGGTCAACTGGATAACGACCAGGCCGCATGGTTGGGAAAGCGCCTGGCCATGAACTACTACGGCCCGAGTACGCCGGGCGGCAATGCCTTCTTATCCTACTATCCTATGCGGTCGGTTCGGCAACTCGATCTCGATCACGGAAATTGTCTGTGTGCCGACGTCAGCATTGCCGGCCGTTGTCTTCATCTTTTCAATATCCGGTTGCACGAAAATTTTCGCCAGCGCCGCAGGCAACTGGACCGATTGTTTAGCGAGAAGGATGGTATCGGTTTTCATTCGGCGGGCTGCCCGGTGCTGTTGATGGGAGATTTTGCCGACGGTTTCTGGCCTTTAAGCCGCGTGACGCCGCTGCCCTCCCTGCGCCTGGCCAGGCGCCCGTTCTGGTCGGGGACCTTTCCTGCCTGGTTGCCGATTTGCGGACGCGACAGGGGGTATGTCGGTGGGCAGCTTCGAATCATCGATGCGCGCATCTATCGATCCGCGACGGCGCGCCGAGCTTCCAATCACTTGCCGCTGCTGTTGACGGTCAGAGTAGCTGATCCGCGAAATTATCTGCAGGTCCAAAGGATGAAACACAGGCAAATGGAAATTGCACCGGGATAGGGCGGTTGTGGATAAATCTGTTGACGAGGTTGATAACCCGGAAAATCCGGAGAATTGAAGAAGCTGGGCCGTTCGATGAAAAGTGTCGAACGGCCTTGTTTGTTTTTATCGACAGGAGTGGGGATGAGACGCGAAAAACGGTTGGAGAGCATGCTGGAAGTACTTGATATACTGGAAAAAAAATATCCGGAAGCTCGCTGTGCACTGGATTTCCGGAATCCTTGGCAATTGCTGGTGGCGACCATTTTATCGGCGCAGTGTACGGACCGTCAGGTAAATATCGTGACAGCCGACCTGTTTGACCGTTTTCCGCATCCCCGCTGTCTCGCGTCGGCCGGTCTGGATGAAATCGAAGACCGGATTCGCAGCACCGGATTCTTTCGCAACAAGGCGAAAAACCTCATAGGGTGTGCAACGGCATTGCTGGAGAGGCATGGCGGTGAGGTACCTCAAACCATGGAGGAACTTGTCGCCTTACCCGGTGTGGGGCGCAAAACCGCCAATGTGGTTCTGGGCAACGCCTTCGGTATTCCCGGTCTGGCGGTCGATACTCACGTCAAACGTCTTGTCCGACGTCTGGGGTGGAGCCGTCGCCAGGATCCTGAAGGCATCGAAAAGGATCTATGTAGCATCCTTCCTCCCCCTTTGTGGACCCAGACGAGTCATCTGCTCATTCATCACGGCCGCGCATTATGTAAGGCCCGGGGGCCTTTGTGCAGTCGGTGTCCGGTACAGCCTTTATGCCCGCGCACCGGGGTAAAAAGCGGCCTTTGAGACGGTTCAGTTTTCTTCCATATCCAACTGAAAGAAATCGACAGCCTGCGGCTGTTGTATTTCGAGGGCATAGCGTGTCGGCGCAGTGCCCGGTGCAAAAGCCTCGATCGTTACATTGGGGCTGTCTTCGGGAACCAGCAGGCCGGTATCGGGGTCGATGGGGCGGAACTCGATGCCGTCGGGTACGGGAAATTCGACCTTCGGCCGGTCTTTGAGGGTGTGCTGCATGAAATCAACCCAGGCTGGCGCTGCCGCTTTGGACCCGGTTTCCCTTGGTCCCAAAGAACGCTCATGGTCGTAGCCAACCCAGGATACGGCCAGCAGTCGCGGACTGTAACCGACAAACCAGGCATCCTTCTGGTCGTTGGTTGTCCCCGTTTTGCAGGCTACGGCACGTCGCAGAACTCGGGCCCTCCAACCGGTACCTTCCTTGACGACGCTTTCGAGCAGGTTGGTAACAAGGTAGGCTGTTTCCGAGGAGATGACCCGTTGCGGGGACTGGCTGATCAGTTTCTGATCGGCATCCGGGCCGCCGGGAAAATCGGCGGGATCCGTCGATTCGAGAATACGGCCGAAACGGTCGACTATTTTGGTGATATAAACAGGTTTGATACGAACGCCGCCGTTGGCAAATACGCAATAGGCGGTGGCCATCTCCATGGGAGATACGGCGGAAGAGCCCAGAGCAAGAGTAAGATCACGGTTAAGGGGGGATTCGATGCCGAGCTTTTTGGCGTAATTGATGGTATAGCCGACACCGATATCCTCCAGCATTTTGACGGTGACCACATTGTAGGAATGGGCCAGGGCTTGCCGTAGTGTCGTCACACCTTTGAATTTTTCAGCATAGTTTTTCGGTTTCCATTCCGTTTCGGTGCCATCCTCACCTTGTTCGTGATAAATGATTGGCGTATCGAGCATGATGGTTGCAGGAGTATAGCCCTTGTCCAGAGCGGCGGCGTACACGATCGGCTTGAATGCGGAACCAGGCAGGCGCCGTGCCTGGATGGCGCGGTTGAACTGGCTCTGGGCAAAGTCGTATCCGCCAACGAGGGCTTTGACTTCCCCCGTATGGGGATCGAGCGCGATAAAAGCGCCTTGCGCTGCCGGTTCCTGAAAAAGAGACAATGCCAGCTTTTCTGCTGAACTCTTTTCCACCTTTACCTGCAGCAGGGATCCGACGGGAATTCCGGTAGTGCGTTCCTTAACGCGTTTAACCGCAGATCCGCGTTTTCCCACGCGCAATCCGTCGGCAAGACCCTCGTCAAGAGGAAGGAATCCGGTGTAGCGCCCGATGCGCACAAGAGCCTTGCGATTACGGGACTTTACCACTATTCCTTCGACAATGGCGCCGGCAGGTGGGGGGGCGGAAAAACTCTTTTCCTGTTGAGAAAGAAACTCGGACTGTTGTTCAGGGGTAAGTATGCGTTCCGGACCGCGATAGCCGCGGCGGATATCGTGCCGGATAAGGTTGGCCTGCACCGCCAATTGAGCATCCTGCTGCATCGATACGTTCATGGTGGTGTAGACTTTCAATCCGCCGGTGTTGATAAGCTCCGACCCGTAGCGTTCTTCGAGATATCGACGAACCTGCTCGGTGAAGTAAGCCGCTCCGGGGATCTGGCGACTGTTGCGGGGATGGATGGCCAACTCCTCGGCAGCGGCCGCTTTGGCCTGGTCCTGCGTAATATAGCCGTCCTCAACCATGCGGCTTAAAACATAAGCCTGACGTTTTTGGGCTTTTTCGTAATTGCGGTAAGGGGAGTAGCGGCTGGGAGCCTGAGGCAGACCTGCGAGCATGGCGGATTCCGCAAGGGACAGTTTTTCGACATCTTTATCGAAATAATTCTCTGCCGCAGCCTGCACGCCATAAGCACCGTGTCCCAGGTATATCTGGTTGAGATAGAGGAACAATATATCGTCCTTGGACAGTTTCTGTTCCATACGCCAGGCCAAAATTGCCTCTTTGAATTTGCGCGAGAATTTTTTTTCAGGGGTAAGGAGCAGGCTTTTGGCCACCTGCTGAGTGATGGTGCTTCCCCCCTGACGAATGCCTCCCGCCATAACATTCTTGATGGCCGCCCGCATAATGGACATCAGATCGATTCCCCGGTGCTGGTAAAAATGAGAATCCTCAGCAGCTACAAAGGCGTGTACCAATTGGCGGGGAATGCGGGCGATGGGCACCAGAATACGCCGCTCCTGGGAAAACTCTCTGATGACGGAGCCATCGTCGGCATGGATGGTGGTTATGATAGGGGGGTGATAATCCGCCAGCGTATCGACTTTGGGCAACGATGCGGATACCATCCAGTAAGCGATGACCAGCCCCAGGCATCCTGCAAGAAAAACTCCGAGAAACGACCACAATGTGATTTTCAGACAGCGTTTAATGTGCATAGAGTTGCATATCTCCTTGAAAAATAGGCATCCTTTATATCACAAACCGTCGAGATGCTCCAACTGCTTTGCCCTGAACCGGGGGCGTTGAAACGACCGGTTCGGTGAATTGGCGGGGTTACCGGGCCGGTGGAAAACGATAATTGTCAATTTTTATGCCCAAGGAGTGGTTTGGTTTTTAAATCCATGGCTGCAAGGGATTGACTTTCGCTTGCAGCTATGCTACCCACAGATAACGGTCAGGGGGAAGATAAATGGGAAACCAACGATATCTAGTGTCGTTTACGGCACAGGCAGCGCGAGCGATGAGCACTGCGGCCAAAGGTCGCATGGGGGCTCGGCGTCTTGCTGTCTGAAATTCCGTTGAACCGGTGACACAGCAGTAAGGCCATGGGCTTCAAGCCCATGGCTTTTTTCGTTATGTCGTTTTTGCATTGAATGTTAACCGAGGCCACTGGAAGGGATACCACATAAAGCTATGAGAAACGATATCGTACATATCGGTGCAGGTGAACTGACCTATGAAATCCGGGCCATTGTGGAAATAGCCGAGACGCTGCAGCGTATGGGAATCAAAACCAATATGGAAAACATCGGCGACCCGGTGGCCAAGGGCGAAAAAATTCCCAAATGGATGAAAAAAGTGGTGGCGGACCTGGTCATGGAGGATTGTTCTTACGGCTACTGCCCGACCAAGGGGGTGTTGGAGACGCGCGAGTTTCTGGCAGCCCGCACCAACAAGCGGGGCAAGGCGCAAATCACCTCCGAAGACATACTTTTTTTTAACGGCCTTGGAGATGCCATACAGAAAGTATACGGTTTTTTGCGTCGCGAGGCCCGTGTTATCGGGCCCTCGCCGACCTATTCCACCCATTCTTCCGCCGAGGCGGCGCATGCCGGACAGAGGCCGATTTCCTATCGTCTCGATCCGGACAATAACTGGTATCCGGATCTGGATGATTTGCGTCTTTCGGTTAAATATAACCCTGCGGTTTCCGGTATTCTGATCATCAATCCGGACAATCCGACCGGTTCGGTCTATCCGGAGCGGATTCTGCGGGAGATGATAGCCATTGCCAGAGAATATGATCTGTTTGTGATCTGCGACGAAGTGTACCTCAACATCGTCTATAACGGTCAATCGACCAAGCCTTTGTCGGACCTCATCGGAGATATTCCCGGTATGGCACTGCGCGGCATCAGTAAAGAGGTTCCCTGGCCCGGGGCCCGATGTGGCTGGGCCGAAATCTACAATGCCGACCGCGATCCGGTTTTCAAGCGTTATGTGCAAAGTATCCTGAACGCAAAAATGGTCGAGGTCTGTTCCACGACTCTGCCCCAGAAGGCGATACCCCGCATTCTCGAGCACCCGGAATATCCAAAATATCTTGATGAACGCCGGGCCCGCTATGAAAACTGTTCCAACACCGCCTACGAAATATTGAAAGACGTTCCCGGTATCAAGGTCAATCGGGCTAACGGCGCTTTCTACATGAGTGTGGTCATCAAAACGGAAATGTTGAATCATCGGCAGACCCTGCCCATCGAAAATACCGAGGTTCGCAATCTCGTTGAACGTTTGGTCGGGCAGCCGGGGGTATCTCTCGACAAGCGTTTCGTGTACTATCTCCTTGCCGCGACCGGAATCTGTGTGGTCCCCTTGTCGTCCTTCTGCACACGAGAACTGGGGTTCCGCATCACTCTTCTGGAACGCGACGAAAAAGAATTCACGCGCATCTTCCATACCATTGCCGAAAGTATTTCCGCCTACCTTAACTCATCGACATCAGGGTAGCCGATCATCGTAAGATCGGGATTCTTTTCGAATCCGAAGGAATCCTGTAACAGGGGAAAGCATGGAACCGGCTGAAAATATCAGCGACGACGGATTTTTTACCGTAAGCATCGATTCTCTGCTTTTTTTGGATAAAGCTCCGTGTGATCTTTTCCGGCGAAATCGTAGTGGCGAATATGTCCTTTTAACCGCCCGGCATAATCCCCTGGGGCGCCAGGTTATGGATCGGTTGCAGGTTTACGGGACCGAGGAGTTTTTTGTCCGCAATGAAGAATCGATGTTTTTCAGCCGGGTGGTATGTGCCCGACTGGACGAACTGGTCAACGATCCGAATACCACCTCGGTCGTCAAAGCCAAGGCAATTCAGGCAACCTGTCGCGACACCATGCGCCGCGCATTCGAGGATCCTCGCGGGCCTTTTATCAAACAGGTGTGTGACGTGATTGTGCCGACGGTCGATCTGATCGTAAGGGATGACCAGGCTACTAAATTTCTGGTGCGATTGACGGCTTTCGACCACGCCACCTACATTCATTCCACCAATGTCGGTATTTTTGCTGTGGCATTGGCAAGACTGTTTTTCGGGTTGGATCGATCCCACGACATGCATAAACTTGGTACGGGGTTCTTTCTGCACGATCTCGGAAAATGTCGGATTCCCCTGGAAATACTGAACAAACCAGGTCCCCTGACGCCGGAAGAACGGCAGGTGATCAATGGTCATGTGGAGGAAGGGTACAGTCTTCTCGGTGAAAATGGTATTATTACCGATGAAGCGCGAACTATCACCCTGGAGCATCATGAGAAAGATGACGGCCAGGGGTATCCCCGCGGAAAAATGGGATCGGACATTCACCCCTATGCGCGAATCTGTCGGATTGCCGATATTTATGAAGCCCTCACGGCGGAGCGCCCCTATCACAGGAAACGTTCCACTTTTGAAGCGCTAAAGATCATGAAGGACCAGGAAGTGACCGATGTCGATCAGGATCTTTTTACCCATTTCCTCCGGCTTTTTACGGCCTGATAAAGGCGAAAATGCGGCGTCCGAAACCTTTTGACTTCGTGATGCGAACTATGTTAGCTAGTGTCCCATTGAAGAGCCTCGCAAACACGGACCGATCCCGGGTCCGGAACGTTGGCATATATGGCGGAAAATAGACAGCAACTGATCAAATCCATCGGATTTCTCTCGGGGGTCGGCATTTCCCTGGTGGCATCGACCCTTATCGGCCTGTTTATGGGGTATTACCTTGACCGCTGGCTCGGAACCGGACCCTGGTTGACACTTCTGTTTCTCGGTTTTGGCATCGTTGCCGGTTTCCGCAATATTTTTATCCTTACCCGTCGGGAACTGCGCCGGCAGCAGGAGGAGCAGGATAGTGACGAGCGATGATGATCGTCTCATCCAGGATCTGGCCCGGCGAAACTGGTGGATATTCGGCACCATGCTACTGACCAGCCTGCTGTTCAGATCGCGAGCGGTTACGGTCGGAGTGCTGGGTGGCGGACTCACGGCCATCGTCGGATTCCAGACCTTGCATCGATCTCTCAAGCGTTTACTGATGAATCCTGACAAACAGTCGGGAAACGTTTTTCTATGGGGAATCATTCCCCGGCTGTTATGCCTGGCCTGTGCCGTCTTTTTATTGATCGGACCTTTGGAGGCCCAGCCTCTGGCCCTGGTTATCGGTCTTTCCGTCGTGGTTATTAATCTGCTGTGGACTACGGTGGTTCGAAGCCTGGCATAAAGACGAGAGAATATTCATGACGCATCCCTTTTTGTTCCTGAAATGGCTGGTAGAACACTTTTTTCATGGCTCAAGCCTTGAGTTTTTGGCGCAACACGGTTATCTGGTACATGTCACCCATGCCTGGGTGGTGATGTTGCTGCTGGTCGGCGTTGCTCTGCTGGTGCGCCGCCGCCTTGCGGTTGTTCCGGGCAAATTGCAGAATTTTATCGAAATCGTTCTGGTTGAGCTGGGGCGTCTTGTCGATGAAACCATGGGGCCGAAGGGGCGTGTTTATTTTCCCCTTATCGCAACCCTGGCCCTGTTTATCCTTTTATCCAATCTTATAGGTCTGATACCGGGGTTCGCACCTCCGACTGCAAACCTCAATACCAACGCGGCGCTGGCCTTGACCGTTTTTGCCATGACCCATGTTGTGGGTGTCAAAGAACACGGCTTCAACTATTTAAAACATTTTCTCGGTCCGATCTGGTGGTTGGCACCGCTTATTCTTCCCATTGAAATCATCGGTCATCTGGCGCGGCCCTTATCCTTGTCTTTGCGCCTTTTCGGTAATATGTATGGACACGAGATCGTGTTGATGATTTTCTTTACGCTGGTTCCACTGTTATTACCTATTCCCATGATGGTGATGGGAATTCTGGTTGCCTTTATTCAGGCCTTTGTATTCACGTTGTTGGCCATGATTTACATCGCCGGGGCCGTTGAAGAGGCTCACTAGACAAGCAAACTGGGATTCCATATTCCTCCTGCCGAAAGGTCATCAATGTCCGGTAAGGAAACGATAGCGAAAAAGACCTCCTAAGGTCAGCATGATTATGGAATCAAGCATATAAAAGGAGAGGAACAATGGATTTTTTTTCTTGGGTTATGATAGCTGCAGGCTTCGGCATGGCCATCGGATCGCTTGGAACAGGCATTGGTCAAGGGTTGGCCATTAAGAGCGCTCTGGAGGGGGTCGCCCGCAATCCCGGCGCCAGCGGCAAGATTCTTACCACCATGATGATCGGGCTGGCCATGATCGAATCTCTGGCTATCTACGTGTTCGTTGTGGCCATGATCATTCTGTTTGCCAATCCGTTCAAGGATGTGGTCCTGGATCTTCTTGCCGGGTAGTTTTAAGCGATAATAAGTGTATCCGTGGGATGGAGCGGCACAGGGCGGCTTCATCCCTTTTTTGCGGCTGGTCGGTGATGTCTCCGCCATGAAGGTGGTCTGCCATGCTCTTCGATATCAGTATTTCTCTTCATTCTGCCCTTCCACATTTTCCGCAAGATCCACCGGTTCGCATGAACCCGGTTGCCTCGGATGCGGGAACGTTTCACGTCAGCGAATTATCGTGCAGCAGCCATGCCGGAACCCATCTCGATATGCCCGGTCATGTAGGATTGTGGGGTGAGTCCGCCGCGTCAGTATCTCTGGAGCTTCTTGTCGGTCCCTGTCAGGTGTTGGATCTGAGTCATGTTTCCGGTTTAATCGGTCCGGAACATCTCAAACCTTTCGATCTTTTCGATTGCCGGCGGTTGCTTTTCAAGACCAGCAATTCGTATCTCTGGAAAAAGACGGAGTTCTGTGCCGATTACCGGGCCCTCAGCCTTGATGGCGCTCATTATCTTGGCCGTCGCGGTATCGATCTCGTCGGTATCGACTATTTTTCCATAGAAGCTTGGGACGGTAACGGCGAGGTTCATCATCGTCTGCTGCGCGACGGCTGTATTATCCTCGAAGGTCTCGATCTCTCCGCTGTCTCCGCCGGCCGCTACGAACTAATCTGTCTGCCGCTGAAGCTGTCCTGCACCGATGGGGCACCCTGTCGCGCATTGCTGCGCCTCTGAACATCTGTTTTCTTTCCCGTCCGACCCTTTTCACAAAACCCGATTACGGGTGCTATACTCAAAAGTAGAGAGACTATAAAATCCTCGGGAAAGGGGTTTACCTATGCAAAGAGAATCCGGAAAGTTTGGCATCAGTGACAAGCGCGGGCGGTGCAAAACCAGTTCGGATCCCTATATCCAGGCCCAGGGATTGCCGGAACCGACCCTTTGTACCGGATGCAAGGCAGTCTATCGACACAAGCGATGGTATCTCGATGCGGAAGCCTATGAGAAACTCTCTGCAGATGCAAAGGTGGCCAGGCAGTTGTGTCCGGCATGTCGCAAGATCGAAGATGGCTATGCTGAAGGATATGTGACCTTGCGTGGAGCCTACCTGTGGGATCATGAGGAGGAAATTCGCAACATTGTTCAAAACGAAGAAGCCAAGGCTATGGCAAAAAACCCCTTGGAACGCATCATCCGCATGGAGCGTGACGGCGATGACCTGTTGATCGAAACAACCGAGGAGAAACTCGCCGAGCACCTTGGTCGGGCGCTTAACAAATCCCATCAGGGTGAGCTCAAAGTGGTATGGACGGATGATCATGCCATCTGCCGTGTCACCTGGCAACGCGAAGGGTGAGGTATGGACTTTCAGCAAAAGGCCCGGCAAATTCCTGTCGGAAAACCGGGGTCGGTGAACAAGGGAGGCGGCAAGGCCGCCTTTCGATTTTTGGAACATACGGCCGATATGGGGATAGAGGCCCAGGCTCCTACCTGTGATGAAATGTTTGTGCAGGCGGGGAAAGCCATTCTCGCCTTGCTTGCGGGTCATGGGAAGGCAAATTGTGCGTCACGCGAGGTGACGTTTGATGTTGCGGCCGACGACTTGGAAGAGCTGCTGGTCGTGTGGCTCAACGAGTTATTGTATTTGATCCAGGCCAAGAGGGTGTGGCCGCAGGAGATTTTCCTGGACGGCGTGCATTCCGGGGTTTTGAAGGCTCGTATCGAGGTCGTACCACTGGAGGGAGATCTCGAGCGTGAGATTAAAGCGGTAACCTATCACCACCTTCTGGTCTCCAGCCGTCGCGGCCTCTGGCGGGCGCGAGTCTATCTTGATGTTTGAGCTTCGCATTGTGCTTGATGCTACAGTTGTTTACGCAAAAAATACGAACAGGGCAAAACCTGGCTATCAAATCTGAAAATACGATATCCCAGCGGATGAAACCCGAAAACCGGCGTATCCAAACACAAACCACTGAAGCAGGGAAAAGGAAGACATTATGACCGTCAAGGTACAGCAGATCGATGCTTGCCGCTGGCGCATTCCGCGGGAGGGGGATATGCGTACCGACGGCCTGGTTTTCGCCAATCGCGCCATGATGGCGGCATTGCAAAAAGAGCAAGCCCTGGAACAGGTGCGCAATGTAGCGACCTTGCCCGGTATTGTCGGTCCTTCCCTGGCCATGCCGGATATCCACTGGGGTTACGGTTTTCCCATTGGCGGGGTGGCGGCTTTCGATGCCGAGCGGGGGGTTGTATCGCCCGGTGGCGTCGGGTACGACATCAATTGTGGCGTGCGTCTGTTGCGCTCCGAGCTGGAAGTGCAGGAGGTCCGTCCGCGCTTGGATCAACTGGCGGATGCCCTGTTCCGGAACGTCCCGTCCGGGGTCGGTTCCCACCGCCGCGATCTGAAGCTGTCGGTGGCCGAAGAACGGAAGGTTCTGCAGGAGGGGGCACGCTGGGTGGTAAAACAGGGCATGGGCAGCGAGCAGGATCTGGAGCATATCGAGGAAGGGGGACGCATTCAGGGAGCGGATCCTGAATTGTTGTCCGCCCGGGCCCTGGAGCGGGGGCGCGATCAGCTCGGCACTTTGGGCTCAGGCAACCATTTCCTGGAAGTCCAGATGGTCGAAGAGATCCGGGAGCCGGAACTGGCACGGGTGCTGGGACTGTTCCCGGGACAGGTGACGGTGACCATTCATACCGGCAGTCGCGGCCTCGGTTATCAGGTGTGCGACGATTATTTGCGGGTCATGTTGCGGGCGGCAGCCAAATACGGCATCAGGCTGCCCGATCGGCAGCTGTGCTGCGCGCCCCTGGACAGTCCGGAAGGTCGCCAGTATCTTGCTGCCATGGCCTGTGCCGCCAATTTCGCGTTTGCCAATCGGCAACTGATTACCGCCTGGGTACGCGAGTCCTTCGAACAGGTATTGGGACGCAGCGCCGAAGCTTTGCGCCTGTCGGTCATTTACGATGTCTGCCACAATATTGCCAAATATGAGCAACATGTGGTGGAGGGGCGTCGTCGCCGGCTTTGCGTACATCGCAAGGGAGCTACGCGAGCCTTTCCCCCCGGACATCCGGATGTTCCTGAAAGCTATCGTGCCATCGGTCAGCCGGTACTGATACCCGGCGATATGGGACGCTATTCCTATGTGCTGGTCGGTACCGCCGCAGGTTTTGAAGAAACCTTCGGTTCCACCTGTCATGGCGCAGGCCGGGTGCTGTCACGGCATGCTGCGAAAAAACTGGCCCGCGGGCGGCGCATCGAGGAGGAACTGGCTGCCCGGGGTATCGTGTTGCGGGCTGCCGGCCGCGGTACCGTGGCGGAAGAAATCTCCGAAGCCTACAAAGATGTTATGGAAGTGGTGGAGGTGGTTCAACAAGCCGGTATCGGCCGAATCGTGGCGCGACTGCGTCCGCTGGCGGTCGTCAAGGGATAAATGCGGAGGAATGCATGCAGGTATTCGTTACGGGCGCTACCGGCTTTGTCGGGCATGAGGTCATCCGGCAGCTGTTGAGTGCCGGACATCGACCTGTCTGTCTGGTGCGGCCGGGCTCGGAGGAAAAATTGCCGTCGGCGTCTGTCGAAGTGCAGTCGGGAGACGTTACTCGACCGGAAACTCTGCGGGGGGCGCTGAACGGCTGCGAAGCCGTAATTCACCTGGTGGGCATTATCCGCGAATACCCGCGCCAGGATGTGACCTTCGACCGGTTGCATATCGAAGCGACCACCAACATGGTGGCTGCTGCGCAAGCTCAGGAGGTTCCGCGTTTTATCCAGATGAGCAGCAACGGTGCCGAAGCGGATGGCCACACCGCATATTACCGCACCAAATGGCAGGCTGAACAGCATTTGAAGGCCTCGTCCCTTCACTGGACCATCTTCCGCCCTTCCATTATGTACGGCAAGGAGGATAATTTTTGCACCATGCTGGCCGGGATGGTGCGAGTCCTGCCGGCGGTTCCCGTTTTCGGTGACGGCAGTTATCGCCTCGCCCCGGTGGCGGTGGAGGATGTCGCAGCAAGCATCGTGGCCAGCCTGGATCGCGACGATGCCTGCGGGCGGACCTTTCATTGCTGCGGCGACAAGGTTGTGACCTTCGACGAATTGCTAGATCTGATAGGCGCTATCCTACATCGTCGCAAGGTCGTCAAGGTGCACCAGCCGATCTGGCTCGTAAAGCCTCTGCTGGCCCGTTTACAGGCTCTGCCGGGCTGTCCTTTGACCGTCGATCAGTTGCAGATGCTGTTGGACGGGAATGTTTGCGACCCTCGCGACTGGCAAAGGTTTTTCGATCTCAGCTGTCGTTCTCTGGAGGAGGGGTTGCGGCAGGCTCTCGGCCGTTGACCACCGCATCGGGTTCCTTGCCGCGGGCCAGATAGATCCGCAGGGCCGCTTTCAGCGCACCAACCGCCAGGTTGGAACAGTGCATTTTATGCGGCGGCAGTCCTCCCAACGCTTCGGCAACATCCTGCTCTGTCAAAGCCATGGCCTGGTCGATGGTACGCCCGATAGTCATTTCGCTGGTGATGGACGCTGTAGCGATCGCTGCCGCGCAGCCGAGAACTTTGTATTTCATGTCCCGGATGGCCCCATCTTCGATCTGCAGGAAGACCAGCAGGCAGTCGCCACATCCCGGATCCCCGTACTGTACGGCCACGCTGGGGTTGTCCAGATAACCGACATTGCGCGGGTGGTTAAAGTGATCCATGACTTGTTTTGTGTACATGTACGAACCTTCCTTTTTCCCGGCAAAACCGAGCACCACAGAATAGGAGATCTTAGGGCCGTTGCATGACGAAGTCAACCCGGCGCTGGAATGAAAAAACCCCCGCAACACCGCCGTTGTTGCAGGGGGTTTTACCTAAGATTTGATGCTTTCGAAAAAAGCATCAAAATGGTGGGATGGCTAAACAAAAAGCGCCAAATGCAAGGCGTGTTTACGTACGTCTAAGCAGAGAGAGAATCGCAGCAGTCGGCGTGTTTTTGCGACGCCATAAAGATTTCGCTTTTTCAGCGACTCAGGATCCGGTCGAAGGAAGCACGGCCTCCGCCGCGTATCATCAGTGCCAGGGCTATGGCCATGACCAGAAGATGGTATTCGATGCCTTCACCCTGCTGATTACCTGTCCAGTTCATGAAAAAGCCATTCTGCCAATGAACCAGGTAGACGGCCCCAGCCATGACGGCAAACAGACCGAAAGCGGCGAGCCTCGTCAACAGGCCGAGAATGAGAGCGATGGCGCCGAGTAATTCGGCTGCAATCACCAGGTAGGTCATAGGCGCAGGGATCCCGAAAGCCTGATCGAAAAAAGCCAAGGTCGGGGCCATTCCATTGCCGCCGAACCAACCAAAGGCTTTTTGAGCGCCATGGGGAAAAAACACACCGCCCAATACCAGTCGCAAAACCAGGCTGCCAAGATCGTTATCCGTTGAGCATAAGGCTCGAAGCATGTTTTCCTCCTCGTTTTACCGGTTGTAAACCGATAAGAATAAAACAAGAAACGACCTTCCACGACAAATTATATTAGGAATGTAACATTTAAGTCCGGACTGTCAATGGATCCTGTTTTGGTCGTTATTCTCCTTGGCGGACTTTCCTTTTACCGGGTGCTTCCTCTATAATGACGCGTCAGTCGAAGAGGGTAGGGCCGAAACGATGCCGCCGTGGGGTGGTGAACAATGTGAAGACAGGCTCTTGTTGTTGAAAATCGATATGGTTGCCGGCAGAAAGCAGCGTTTGCCGATGCGGAGAAAAAAACGGCATGGAAAAGACTTTTACATCGCAGGTTATCGATGTCATGCGCCAGTCTATCGCCGAGGCCTGCGGTCGAGAGGTTTTTTTCCACGGGCGCACCGACGACACCTTGCGGATTACCGAAGTGCGGGTCCTTGCACGGGGTAACGGCTGTGCGGTACCGGCCATTGTGCAGGATTGCCGCTATGGCGATGTCGTTATCCACAACCATCCATCCGGTTGCCTGGAACCATCCGCGGCCGATTTGGAAATAGCTTCGCGACTCGGATCGCAGGGCATCGGTTTTCTGGTTGTGGATAACCCTGTGGAAGATGTTTATAAAGTGGTGGAACCCTTTGCTCCGCGCCAGCCCCAACACCTGTCACCCGAGGCCATCGATACCCTGCTCGGGCCGACCGGAGTGGTGGCCAAGGCTCTGCCCGGCTATGAGGAGCGTCCCGAGCAGTTGCGCATGGCATTTGCCGTCGGCGAGGCATTCAATCGCAGTCAGTTGGCGGTTATCGAAGCCGGTACCGGCACCGGCAAGAGTCTGGCCTACCTGGTCCCTTCGCTACTCTGGGCGCAGGCCAACGGGGAGCGGGTGGTGGTATCGACCAATACCATCAATCTGCAGGAACAGCTGATCCGCAAGGATCTGCCGTTTTTGCAGAGGGCGGCCGGGCTCGATTTCCGGGCTGTTCTGGTCAAGGGACGCAATAATTATCTGTGTCGGCGCAGAGCGGAAACCGCACGGCTGGAACCCGGACTGTTCGACGACGAACTCAACGCCGAATTCCGGGCCATTCTCGACTGGGCGGAGACCAGCCATGAGGGGTCGCGTGAGGAATTGACCTTTCTGCCCCGCTCGGATGTGTGGGAAGAGGTGCGTTGCGAGGCCGATCAATGCGCTCGGGTACGTTGCAATCATTATGGCGCGTGCTTTTTTCACAAAGCTCGTCGACAGGCCTCTCAGGCCGACCTGCTGGTTGTCAATCATGCCTTGTTGCTGTCGGATCTTGCGCTGCGCCATCAGACCGACAATTACAGCACCGCCGCCGTGTTGCCGCCGTTCGATCGTATTGTCCTCGATGAAGCGCATCATCTCGAAGATGTGGCAACCCACTATTTCGCTTCGCAGGTGACGCGGTATGCCTTCGCTCGTGTGCTGGGCAAGCTGCGCCACTTCCGCAAGCCGGACAAGGGGTTGCTACCGCGATTCATCAACCTGCTGTCGAAAGAACTGCCGGATACGGAAGATGTTCTGTACCGGCGTTTTTATGAGGCCTTCGAGGTTTTGTCGGCCGCCAGCCATGCGCTTTACGAGCAGGCCCTGCAGACCCTCGAAGGGGTCGGCCAGGATCTTGCGGCATCCTGCGGCACCCGCATCGGCAGGGACGAGTTACGGCGACGGGTGGTTCCGGAATTGAGGGCCGGCGAATTCTGGTCCTCGGCTGTCGAAAGCATTCGGGATCTGGCGTCCGCCAGCGAGACCCTGGCCAAGGATTTGGCGGCCCTTCTCAAAGACAGCGAAACTCTGCCGGAGGCGGTGGCCGACAAACTGACTTCGCCCCTTACCGATCTGCGCGGCATCGTCAATCGCCTGGAAGCCATCGCCTGTGATCTGCGATTCTTCATTGCCCGCGACGACCGGACCTGCGCCTGGTTCGAGGTGGTCGAGGGGCGTATCGGTCGTGGCCGGGGCATCATTACGCGCCTGTGCACCGCACCGCTGGAGGTTGCCGATCAGCTCAAGGAGGGGCTTTACGACCGGTTTCGCAGCGTGGTGTTGACCAGCGCCACGCTGGCAGTGGGAGAATCGTTTCAATACCTGAAAAGCCGGGTCGGGCTCGAACGGGTCGAGACCGGGCGTTTGCGGGAGCTTTTGCTCCACTCGCCCTTTGATTTTGCCCGACAGGCGTTGGTGGTGGTGCCGACCGATGTGCCGGAACCGGGGCGTACCGGGTACCAGTCGATGGTTCGCGATCTGGTGGAGCGCGCCGTGGTGGCGGCCGACGGTCGTACCTTTGCTCTGTTTACCGCCTACGGTCTTTTGCGTCAGGTCCACGGGGAGTTGGCGCCGGTGCTGCAGGCCAGGGGATATCGTTGCCTGCGTCAGGGGGAGGCTAATAGGCATCGCCTGCTCAAGACCTTTGCAGAGGACGAAACCAGCGTGCTGTTCGCGACCGATTCCTTCTGGGAAGGGGTCGATGTGCCGGGACGTTCCCTGGAACAGGTCATCATCACCCGCCTGCCGTTCAAGGTTCCCACCGAACCGGTCCTGGAGGCCCGCGCCGAGGCGATTGCCGCCTGCGGTGGCGATCCCTTCATGCAATATACCGTGCCGCAGGCGGTCATCAAGTTTAAGCAGGGCTTTGGGCGCCTGATCCGGCATCGCGAAGATCGGGGTGTGGTATTGATTCTCGACAGCCGGGTGGTCAAAAAAGGATACGGGCGCATTTTTTTGCGTTCGTTGCCCGATGTGCCTTTGTCCAAGGGGCCGTCCGAAGAGGTGATGAATGCGTTGGCGACATTTTTGATCCGGCCGACGAAAGGAGACGAGTCTTCCCTGACGAATACCCGGTAAGTCGGCCCTTTGTTCTTGCGCCGCCGCAAACGGCATGCTAGAAGAGCCGAAGTTTGGTCGTTCGTAATCGACTGCAGACAATCTACAAGGAGAAAGTATCCATGCTCATCGTTACCGGTGGTGCCGGTTTTATCGGCAGCAATATCGTGCAGGCTCTGAATGCCCGCGGACGCGAAGATATTCTGGTCGTCGACGATCTGACCGACGGCACCAAATTCGTCAACATCGCCGATGCACGTTTGTATGACTATCTCGACAAGGACGCATTCCTCGATCGCGTCGTTTCCGGCGACAGCTTCGGTGACCGCATCGAGGCGGTCATCCACCAGGGTGCCTGCTCGACCACCACCGAATGGGATGGTCGATACATGATGCAAAACAACTATGCCTACTCCAAGACCCTGCTGCATTACTGCCTGGAGAGGCGCATTCCCTTTTTGTATGCATCGAGCGCGGCGACTTACGGCGGCGGCGAAGTGTTTTGCGAAGAGCCGCAGTTCGAGCGGCCCCTCAACGT